>Ga0075019_10000192_pt1 | contig 34742 bp, 33 predicted proteins | sample ColStrG_CSR_2013_FD_71473 | JGI IMG/M metagenome (GOLD analysis project Ga0075019, IMG submission 71473) | Freshwater sediment microbial communities in response to fracking from Pennsylvania, USA - Cold Stream Run_MetaG_CSR_2013 | ecosystem: Environmental > Aquatic > Freshwater > Creek >...
TCCCAAACCCGAACCTCCCTCCATCCTTTTTCCTCCAATAAGGCCTGAAAATTTTGAATAAAATGTTGTTCGGACTCACAAAAAATAAATTCGCCTTTAACCCTGGTCAATTCTTCGGCAAAAACAAGGTCCAGGGAATCCTCCAGGGGAAAATAAAGGGGGCTTGGTTCTAGTTCCGGATAGGGATTGTCTTTTTTCTCAATCAATCCCTTCCGAATACTTTTTAGCATTCTTTCCCTTGAAGTTGGTTCCCCTGCCATGAATTAATCCTTACTATCTTCCAGAATTTCTGGTAAATCTTTTGGTTCGTCGGGGTAAATCACCAAACCATTTTTCCCGTTCACAAATTCATCATAGGTAGTTCGGTTTTCAAAAGGCCTTTTCCCTAAAATTTCTTCCAGATCCGTTTGAAAAAGGATTTCCTTTTCCAATAATTTCTGAGCAACGGCTTCCAATCCTTCCCGTTTTTCATTTAATAAGGATTTGGTACGAACATACATATCGTCTATTAACTTACGTACTTCAATATCAATCATATTGGCGGTTTGATCGGAATAGGGTTTCCCAAAGGTATATTCATTGGTCTGATCCATAAAAGAGATATTTCCTATTTTATCGTTCATTCCATAAACCGTTACCATGGCATAGGCCAGTTTGGTGATTCTTTCCAGATCGTTTTGAGCCCCCGTGGAAATTTTACCGAAAACCAGATCCTCGGCGACTCTTCCACCCAGGGTCAGGCACATACCATCGGTTAATTGTTCGGTGGTATATAAAAACTGTTCTTTTGGAAGATATTGGGCATAACCCAATGCAGCAACTCCCCTGGGTACAATCGAAACCTTGACCAAAGGATCTGCATGTTCCAAAAACCATCCGGCAATGGCATGTCCCGCCTCGTGATAGGCAACAATACGCTTTTCCTCCGGAGAAATTATTTTGTTTTTCTTCTCTAATCCTCCAATAACTCGGTCAATAGCGTCCTGAAAATCTTGCATGTCCACCGCCGTTTTATCAGAACGGGCGGCTATAAGGGCTGCTTCATTGCAAACATTGGCAATTTCTGCTCCGGCAAATCCAGGGGTTTGGGCGGATAATTTCTTTGGATCCACCCCTGCAGCTAATTTCAAGGGCTTTAAATGAACCTGGAATATTTGTTCCCTTCCGTTCAGGTCCGGCTTATCGATGGAAATCTGCCGGTCAAATCGTCCGGGACGTAAAAGGGCAGAATCCAATACATCGGGACGATTGGTTGCTGCTATAATAATCACTCCGGAATCGGTTCCGAAACCATCCATCTCTACCAATAATTGGTTCAGGGTATTTTCCCTCTCATCATTTCCACCCATAATCTGATTCTTCCCTCTGGCCCTTCCAATCGCATCAATTTCATCGATGAAGATGATACAAGGAGCCTTGTCACGGGCCTGCTTGAACAAATCCCGAACACGGGAAGCACCTACCCCAACAAACATTTCTACGAAATCAGACCCGGAAAGAGAGAAAAACGGAACCTGAGCTTCACCGGCAACCGCTTTCGCCAACAGGGTTTTACCCGTTCCCGGTGCGCCCACCAATAAGGCTCCTTTAGGAATTTTCCCACCCAAATTGGTATATTTCTTTGGATTCTTAAGGAAGTCGACAATTTCCATCACTTCCTGTTTGGCTTCTTCCAGGCCAGCAACATCATTAAAGGTGATATTTACCTGGGATTCGCGGTCAAACAGCGTTGCCTTTGACTTTCCTATATTGAAAATCTGTCCACCAGGCCCCCCACCGGGTCCGCCTGAGAGTCTTTTTATTACAAAAAACCAAAAGAATAATAGGATCAGGATCGGGAATAAAAATGGCCCAAGGGTTTCAAGGATATTATTCTTCTCTACCACCCGAACGCTTACCTGGTCGGCAGCAGGCAACCCCTTCTGATCGTCACTAAGGGTTTTATTAAAATAATCCAGCGAGCCTTCCACAATTCTGAAATCAGGAACCACAGGCGGGGCTATGGTATTTCTTTCATCCCGACCTTTAACCTTATCCGATTTGGAAAACCCTTCTATATACCAATAATCCCCTTCTTTATGTGCCTCAAGCCGTTCTACCTTTCCTTTTAGTAAATATTGACTTTTAAACGCGTCGTAGGTAATTTCTATGGTCTGGTTGGTATGGACATATTCAAAAATTAAAAGAAGCCCAATTAAAACAAGTCCATATACCCACATCCAATTAAACTTGGGGGTATTCGGTACAGGTTTTTTAACTGGCCTCAAATTCGGTATTTTTAAAGGTGTTTTTTTCTTAGTCTCTTCCATTCTGGTCAAAAAAATTAAACTGATAACGGTATATCGGTTATCCTCAATAAATATTTTAAGCGCTTTTATACCGATGAATTACTGCATCGCCCCAAAGCTCCTCCACTCCGTAAAATTGCCGTTTTTCATGTTTAAAAATGTGTACCACCACATTAATATAATCCAGTAAAATCCATTCTGCATTTTCGAAACCTTCCTTTCGGAACGGCTCCTCCTGAAAGGCCTTGAACATCTCGTCCTGAACAGAATCGGCCAGGGCTCGGACCTGAGTGCTCGATTCCGCATGGCAGATGATAAAAAAATCACTGATAGAGCATTTTAGCTCACGAAGGTCTAGGCTAACGATATCGCTACCCTTTTTTTCCTGGATTCCTTGAATTATTACTTCAGAGATCGATTTTGATAGGTCTTTAATACCTTTGGTCATTCAGGGGAATTAAATAAATAAACATTACGTGCAATTTACTAACAATTCTAAATTGTTTGATGAGGAAAAGTGGATGATCTTATCCACAATTTCCTCTACCAATACCTTTGCTAAGGAATTATTGTCAAAAAATGAGCCAGTATTGGATGGAACTGTTATTATGGCAGAGGAACAAACCGCCGGAAGAGGACAGAAGTCCAACACCTGGCTTAGTGAACCAGGGAAAAATCTTACTTTTTCGATTATACTGGATACAGCCTTTCTTCCAATTAACAGGCAATTTCTTCTTAATCAAAGCATTAGCCTCGGAATCCTGGATGCCCTCGAATCCGGTTTCGGACTCTCCACCTGGATTAAATGGCCCAATGATATTTATTTCGGAGATTATAAAATTGGCGGAATCCTAATTGAGAATCTTATTATGGGCAATAAGCATAAGAATTCCATAATAGGTATTGGGCTCAATATAAACCAGAAGCAATTTCCCGCGGAATTACATCGGGCCTCCTCGCTTACCCTATTAACCGGAAAGGAATTTTCTATAAAGGAGGTATTGAAAACGGTTCTATCCGGAATTTTACAAAGGCTTATCCAATTGGAAAGTCAGGATACCTTTTACCTGGAACAAGACTATAGAAGAAATTTATTGGGATGGGAACAGTTACGATATTTCCGTCAGGGAGACCGTACTTTCCAGGGTATTATTAAAGACGTAAGGCCGGGAGGGGAATTATGCATTCTGGTGGATGGGAAGGAAGAGGAATTCGATCTCCAGGATCTTTTTTTCATTTTCTAAACCAAAAGTCCAAAGTCTTATATGGTATAAAAAATATGCGGGTAAATCAGAATCGCAGAATTAATTTAGTTTTGCACGATAATTATAAATGGCACGTCTAAGTATTTAAAAATTAAATCCAATATCAAATGAAGACTTTATGGCCATTATTTTTTCAGGGAATTGGAGGCGGACTTGCAGCCTTTGTAATGCCTTGTATTTTCCCCCTTTTACCTTTAACGATTAGCTTTTTTACCAAAAGTTCGTCTTCCAGATTTGGGGCTATTACAAAAGCCTTATTATATGGCCTGTCTATCGTTGTGATTTATTGTGCTCTTGGATTAATTGTAACCGCTATCCTGGGACCTTCAGGACTCAATTCCCTGGCATCTTCGGCCTTTTTTAACCTTTTTATTTTTTTCCTGCTGGTATTATTTGCCATTTCATTCTTTGGCGCCTTCGATATTAACCTACCCTCAGGATTGGTTAATAAAATTGACGGACTTTCAGGAGGTCAAACCTGGATAGGTATTTTTTTTATGGCATTTACCTTATCCTTGGTTTCCTTTTCTTGCACTGCCCCCTTGGTAGGCACCCTTTTATTTACGGCCGTTAGCTCAGGTCAATATTATGCTTTATTAGCAGCCATGGTGGGTTTTTCTACTGCCCTTGCCCTGCCTTTTACCTTAGCGGCAATTTTCCCATCCCTACTGAAAGCCCTACCCAAATCAGGATCCTGGTTAAACTCCGTCAAAGTATTCCTGGGTTTTATTGAATTGGCGGCAGCTATGAAATTCCTCTCTAATTTTGACCTAACCTACCATACGGAATTTTTAAACAGGGAGGTATTTCTATCCATTTGGATTGCTCTTTTTACCCTTTTAGGTTTTTACCTGATTGGAAAAATTAAATTTTCTCACGATTCCGATCTGAAGCACCTTTCCGTTTTCAGATTCTTTACTGCTTTGGCAACCTTTAGTTTTGTAGCTTATCTGATTCCCGGATTATGGGGAGCCCCATTAAAATCCTTAAGTGGTTTCCTTCCCCCTTTAACTTCTCAGGAATTTATTTTAAGCCAGGGAGGAAATGAAAATTCGATAACCGATACCCTGCCTGCTGGTAGAAAGCTGGTTAATGTGATTAAACCAACGGTCGTCGGATTCCATGCTTTTTTTGATTATAAAGAAGGTTTAGCTTATGCAAGGAAGGTAAATAAACCCGTAATGCTTGATTTCACAGGTCATTCCTGTGTAAACTGCCGTAAAATGGAAGCATCCGTTTGGACTAATCCCGAAATAAAGAATATTATTAACAGGGATTATATCCTTATTTCCCTGTATGTAGATGAAAAGCTGGAATTACCTAGTGTGGATCAATATACCTCTAAAATAACAGACTCCAAGGTAAAAACCATCGGGAACTTAAATTCTGACATTGAGGCATCAAAATTTGGCACCAATTCCCAACCCTATTATGTTTTACTGGATAAGAATGAGAAAGTTTTGGGAAAACCCAGGGCTTATGATGAGAATCTGGAAGAATACAAGAAATTTTTAATGGAAGGCCTTCAATTATTTCATCAAAACCAAAAATAAAATCAAAAAAAGAGGAAATCCCTGGATATTCGGAACCTAAATTAGGGGTAGTTTCCTTTTCGAATAAACATTTAAATGAAGAAAATTAAAAGAATAGGGGTCTTTACCTCAGGAGGAGATTCACCAGGTATGAATGCCTGTATCCGAGCGGTTGTTCGTACAGCTATCTACCATAACCTGGAGGTATTTGGAATTATTCGGGGCTATGAAGGGATGATACATGGAGCAATGATCCCCTTGGAGTCCAGTTCTGTGGCCAATATTATTCAACGAGGGGGTACTTTTTTAAAAACCGCAAGAAGCAAGGTTTTTATGACCGAGGAAGGTCGAGCCCAGGCTTATGAGCAAATTAAAAAATTTGAAATTGATGCCCTGGTTGCTATAGGAGGAGATGGAACCTTCCGGGGGGCAATTAAATTTAAAGATGAATATGGGATTCCCATAATAGGAGCACCCGGTACCATTGATAATGATTTATGCGGGACCGATTTTACCATTGGTTTCGATACAGCCATCAATACGGTGGTTTCCGCTGTGGATAAAATAAGAGATACCGCCGAATCGCACGATCGTCTATTTCTGGTAGAAGTAATGGGAAGGGATTCCGGACAAATTGCCCTGGCGAGCGGAATTGGGGTAGGGGCTGAATTTATTTTCATTCCTGAAAAAAAGACGGATATGGACGATTTATATCATAGGCTGGAGGAAGGGAAAAGAGAAAAAGCATCTAAAATCATTATGGTAGCCGAAGGGGAAGTAGCCGAAGGCTCCTTTACCGTTGCCAAAAAAATTCATGAGCGATTTCCCCAGTTTGATACTAAGGTGACTGTTTTAGGGCATATTCAACGAGGAGGAAGCCCTAGTTGTTCGGATAGGGTTCTTGCTTCCAGACTAGGATTTGCCGCCGTAGAAGCCCTTTTGGAAGGAAAAGAGGGACTTATGGTGGGTATGGTTAATAAGGAAATATGTTTTACTCCTTTGGAAAATGCGGTAAAGCAGATGACCGATATCGATCCCCATATGCTTCGCATGGTGGAGATTCTTTCCCTTTAGGAATTAATTTCTTTTTCTCCCCGATAGTTGGTTTAGGCCCTAAAAGGTAGTATGCCTAGATATTCAACCCATCAAAGGCCCTAAAACCCATTCAGTTCGGTCCTAAATTAGGGTAACCTAGTAGGGCATAAGGCTATACTTTAGGTTTTTTTCTTCCCTAAACAAATCCAGGACCAAGCTGACCCAGGGGGAACCCACTAAAAAACCGGTCTGGAATTCAGAAATAGTTTTTCAAGGCCTATCCAAAATCGACTTAATATGACTTAATTCTTCTGTCTGGAAATGTAGATTGTTCAGACAGGCAAGATTATCGTCCAATTGTTCAACCGAACTGGCTCCTATCAATACAGAAGTAACCCTGGGATCTTTTAATAACCAGGCCAGGGCCATCTGGGCAAGGGACTGGTTCCTTCTTTTTGCAATTTCATTCAGATCCCGAATCTTTGCCATTTTGTCTTCACTTAAATCGGATGCATGTAAAAACCCATGGGGTTTGGCCATACGGGAATCGGCAGGAATCCCATGAAGATATTTATTGGTAAGCATGCCCTGGGCAAGCGGAGAAAATGGAATACAACCTACTCCCGTTTCGTGAAGAACATTTAATAAATCAGGTTCAACCCAGCGCTCAAACATGGAATATTTGGGCTGATGGATTAAACAGGGGGTTCCCAAATCATTCAGTATTCGAATGGCTTCCCGGGCGAGTTCGGCAGGGTAATTGGATATTGCTGCATACAAAGCCTTGCCACTATGGACCGCATGAGCCAATGCCCTCATCGTTTCTATTAAAGGCGTATGGGGATCAGGGCGATGATGGTAAAAAATGTCTACATAATCCAGGCCCATTCTCTTTAAACTCTGATCAAGACTGACCAATAAATATTTTCTGGAGCCCCAATCATTATAAGGGCCTTCCCACATGGTATAACCAGCTTTTGTGGAAATTATTAGCTCATCCCGTAAACGACCGGTAAAATCAGCTTTTAAAATTCTCCCGAAATTTTCTTCGGCGGAACCCGGTATTGGCCCATAATTATTGGCAAGATCAAAATGGGTAATACCGCAATCAAAGGCATGCTGAATAATTTTACGTCCATTCTCAAATACATCGACCGATCCGAAATTATGCCAAAGTCCCAGGGAAACTGCCGGTAATACAATTCCGGAATGTCCGCTTCTTCGGTATTGCATATTTTGATATCGGTCTGATGCTGGTTGATACATAATTTATCCGTCTTGGGGTATAGGTAAATATAAAACATCCATAGGGATCCCAATTAAATTTCCATTAAGGAAAATTTTAGGTGTTTTATTAGGTTTTTGGGTTGAAATTATATAAATTGATCCAATTCAATAATTCATTAGTATTTTTTGAATTTTTCCCCATTTAAATTATCTTTTTTATGAATTCTATCGATTTATTTACCAATTATGAACTAATTCCTCATGTTTATGATGAAATGTATAAATCTGAAAGTATTCGGGAGCCCTATAAAACCATATTTGAGACCCTGAGTCGAATTTCTGGTGATGATTTGGAAAAAAAACAGGAATTAGCCAGGATATTATTTATGAGTCAAGGAATTACCTTCACGGTTTATTCCAGCGGAGAAGGAATAGAGAAAATTTTTCCCTTCGATTTGATCCCCAGAATCATCACGTCTCAGGAATGGTCGTTCCTGGAAAAGGGAATACGACAAAGAATCAAGGCCCTTAATCTATTCTTAAAGGATATTTATAATGAACAATTTATTATAAAGGATGGAAAAATACCTGCCAGCCTTATTTACTCCAGTCCGAATTATCTAAAGGAGGTTAAGAGGATAAAAATTCCCCATGATATTTATTTACATATTTCAGGTGTAGACTTAATACGGGATAGTGACGGCACTTTTTATGTCCTGGAAGATAATCTCCGAACCCCCTCCGGTGTTTCTTATATGCTTGAAAACAGAGAAATTACCAAAAGAATTTTCCCGGATCTCCTCCCTAAATGTAATGTAAAATCGGTTATGGATTATCCATCCCTGCTTTACAGAAATTTAGTTTCCCTATCTCCCAGAGCCATTGATAAACCTGTGGTGGTTTTACTCACTCCGGGCATTTTTAATTCTGCCTATTTTGAACATACCACCCTGGCTCGTTTAATGGGGGTAGAATTAGTGGAAGGCCGGGATTTATTGGTTGATAATCACAAAGTTTATATGAAAACCACCCATGGGATGCAACAGGTAGATGTTATTTACCGGAGAGTGGACGACGAATTTTTAGACCCCCTGGTCTTTAATCCGGATAGCACCCTGGGTGTTTCTGGTTTAATGTCCGCGTATAGGAATGGGAATGTAAACATTATAAACGCTATTGGGAATGGGGTTGCCGACGATAAGGCTATTTATTCCTATGTGCCAGAAATGATCCGGTATTATTTAAATGAAGAACCCATACTGAAAAATGTTCCTACCTATCATATGGAAAAAAGAGACGAGAGAAAATATGTATATGAAAATATCCATAAAATGGTGATAAAAACCACCAATGGATCGGGAGGTTATGGAATGCTTATGGGAAATAAAGCCTCCGAAGAGGAAATTGAATTTTATTGGGAACAGGTTTTAAAAGACCCCCGTCAATTTATAGCACAACCTATCATAGATCTTTCTACCGCCCCATGCTTTGTAGGAGGGAAGGTCCAGCCCCGAAGGGTTGATTTAAGGCCCTTTGCTTTATACGGCCCATCGGGCATTGATATTGTTCCTGGTGGTTTAACCCGGGTAGCCCTGAAAGAAGGCTCCCTGGTAGTAAATTCTTCCCAAGGGGGAGGTAGTAAAGATACCTGGGTTTTAACCTATTAATTTATAGAATGTGTTAAGTAGAGTAGCTGATTCTTTGTTTTGGATGTCCCGGTACGTGGAAAGAGCCGATGGGATACTCCGTATGTTAAAAGTAAATTATATTTCCAGCCAGGAAAACCTGGAGGAATTTTCCTGGGAACCCATTTTACGAATATTCACCTATATGGAGGAAAAAGACTGGAAGGTTTTAGCCCCGAATAGCAGGGAGGTATTGGTCTATATGGTGAGCCAGAAGGAAAACGAAAATTCGGTTATTAATATGGTGGCCCGCTCCCGTGAAAACGCCCGATCGGTCCAGGACCATATTACCAAAGAGGTTTGGCAAACCTTAAACGACTTTTATCATCTAAGCCGATCCATCCAAATGGAGGAAAAACTTCGGTCGGAAGATCCGGTAGGACTTTTGGATTCCCTGATTAAACAATGTATGATTTATTATGGGGTGGTAGATATCACGATGGGAAGAGGTGAGGGCTTGAATTTTATGAATATGGGAAAACTCCTGGAAAGGGCCTTTCAATCGGTCGATATTTTAGACATTAAATTCTCAGATGTTTCGTACGATTTGGATAATCCTGCCCATACCACCTATTGGAAATATCTATTGTATTCGGTAAGTGGTTATGAGCTTTATTTGAAAAGTTATAAAGGGGCACTTGAGCCCAGAAATATCGTTCATCAAATCATTTTAAATGGCGATTTTCCCCGATCCTTGCATTATTCTATCACCAAAATGCATATATGCCTGGAGAAAATCAGAAATCAACTAGGCATGCAGGAGCATGCCCGACTTCAATTCATTTTGGGGAAGCTTAAAAGCAGAATTCAATATTCCAATATTGAAGGAATCGCCGAAGAAGGGCTTCATTCTTATTTAAAAACCATAAAAAATGATTTAGTACTTTTTTATAACGAACTAAATGAATGTTATTTCGCATATTGAAAGCCCGAGAATAAATTAATTTTCATGCCCACTTTTAACATCCGACATACTACCAAGTACAGTTACGAAGTTCCTGTTCGCGAGAGTGCCAATCAGATTATTCTATATCCCAAGGTTGACGGTTTTCAGGAATTGATTTACCAGAAAATTCAAATCTCCGGAAACCCTATGGTTTCCACACATGAGGATTATTATCAGAATACGGTAGGGACATTTACCCAAATTGAAGCCCATTCCGAATTGATTATTGACTCCTGGGTGGTGGTTCGAACCCATTCCAAATCCTACCCAAATACCGAAAAAAGCAGAAAATCCCAATGGGAATTTTACCTGAGCATTCAGGACCAATTACCTTATCTGGATTTTCTTAGAAATGAGCCCATAGAATTAAAGGATGAAATCCTGAATGCTATTCCTTTGGTCAAAACCTTAGAAATCGATCCGCTGGATTATGCCTTATTACTCAATACCTATGTGTTCGAAAATTTTAACTACCTGCCGGGTATTACCAATGTGGAAACGACTATTGATGAAGCCTGGAAAATAAAAGCCGGGGTTTGCCAGGACTTTGCCCATTTATTATGCGGTTTTTTACGATTTAAGGGAATTCCTTCGCGGTATATTAGCGGTTATATCTGTCCGAATAAGAATGGGATGCGGGGTGAGGGTGCTACCCATGCCTGGACAGAAGCGTTTATACCCTTTATTGGATGGGTTGGACTGGATCCAACCAATAATTGTCTGGTTAATGATAGCCATGTTCGATTAGCATATGGAAGAAGCTTCTCCGATTGTTCCCCGGTAAAAGGAACCTATAGGGGGAATGCAAAACATAATCTGGAAGTATCCGTTTCCGTTGAATATGAAGATGAACATGAGCATTTAGCTAAGGAGGAATGGCATTTACCCGAAGAACATACCCCCTTTACTGTTAATTCTTATCAAAGAAATAAGCTGGACCAGGAAATGCAGCAGCAATAATCATAGTTTAATAGTAGTTTTGTGCCCCCATTCCGAAAGCAGGATTGGTAGTCTGATTATTCATTGGAAAAGACGCTAATTTTGTAAAACGAAACCTCATGGATCATTTTGGTTTTGGGATTGATATAGAAAGCGCATGAAAACCCTGCATAATACCTTTAAAGAGAAAGAGAAAGCCGTCCTGGTAGGATTGGTTACGGGAGGAGAAACGGTCGAGCAGGAAAAAGAGTACCTGGACGAGCTGGCTTTCCTTTTAGAAACCGCCGGAGGGGTTACCGTAAAATCCTTTATGCAAAAATCTGCCCACCCCGATTCCAAAACCTACGTGGGAAAGGGAAAAATTGAGGAAATTCGTGATTTTGCCAAAGCCGAAAACATTGATATGGTGGTCTTTGACGATGAATTAAGCCCCAGCCAGATTCGAAATCTGGAACTATACCTGGAATGCAAGATTCTTGACAGAAGCAATCTGATCCTGGATATTTTTGCCGGTAGAGCCAAAACAGCCCAGGCCAAAACCCAGGTAGAGCTAGCCCAGTTTCAATATTTATTACCACGCTTAACCCGAATGTGGACTCACTTATCCAAACAAAAGGGAGGGATTGGAATGAAGGGACCTGGTGAAACGGAGATTGAGACCGATAGACGGATTGTTCGGGATCGTATCAGTTTATTAAAAGAAAAACTGGGTACTATAGACCGGCAGAATTCGGTTCAACGGAAAAACCGAGGGGAATTTGTTCGGGTTGCCCTAGTAGGTTATACCAATGTAGGCAAGTCAACCTTGTTAAATTTGCTGAGTAAATCGGAAGTCCTGGCCGAGGATAAATTATTTGCCACCCTGGATACTACCGTTAGAAAGATTGTTATTGAAAACCTTCCCCTCCTTCTTTCTGATACAGTAGGGTTTATACGAAAACTCCCTACAAATTTAATCGAGTCGTTTAAATCCACTCTGGATGAGGTTCGGGAGGCCGATATTCTTCTCCATGTGGTAGATATTTCCCATCCGGGCTTTGAAGAACAAATTAAAACCGTAACCCAAACCTTATTGGAGATTGGCGCTGGGGATAAGCCAATGATCACCATTTTTAATAAAATAGATGCCCTATTACATGATCCAATTAATTTTCATGCTAATTTTAATGCGGAACATCCCGGCAAAACCCATTTGCAGGAAGGGGTAATGCATGATAAATTAGGGCAAAAACTAAACCAGGACCAAATCCTGGAAAGGCTAAAAAATAGTTGGGTAGCCAAAGAATATGCCCCGAGTATTTTCATTTCCGCCGGAAAAAACCTGAACCTAGACGACCTAAGAGAATTCCTGTACAAGACGGCCCTCAAAATCCATCTGTCCCGGTATCCCCATAATCATCTGCTATATTAAAGCTGGAAATAAAAAAATTTATTATACCCTGGATAGGAAAGAATTTGATAATTAAGAATTTAATTTAAAGTCTTATTCTTGCCTGGTCAATCTCTTTATTCCATGAAAAAGTACATCCTGGCTCTATTATTTCTTTCATTCCGCTTATCCCTTTTTTCCCAGAATATTAGCGGGGATTGGTATGGATTATTGAAAGCCCCGACCTCTTCCATCCGAATTATTTTTCATATTGTTTTGGATAGTAATCGATATCTGTCTACCATGGATATTCCAGAACAAGGGGCTAAGCGGTTATTAATGGATTCTACCATGATTTCCGATGGCCATGTCCGCTTAAAAATGTCCGCATATACTATTTATTATAATGGAACTTATTATGCCGATAGCAATATTATAAAAGGAATTTTTAACCAAGGGGCATTCAGTATCCCATTGAATTTAAGTAGAACCCCCATAAAGGCTCCGGAAGTCCCTGCAAGACCTCAGGACCCCATTAGTTTTCCCTATAAGCAGGAAGAGGTAGTATTTAAGAATCCAAAATCGTCCAATTCCTTGTCAGGGACTCTGACCATACCCACGGAAACAAAGCCTGGTAAATTAATCATTCTTCTAGCCGGGTCAGGACCAAACAATAGAAATGAAGAATTAGGGGCCGGTATTAATCATAGACCTTTTTTGGTATGGAGTGATTTCCTTACCCGAAATGGGTATGCCGTTTTACGCTTTGATAAAAGGGGCATTGGAAAATCGACCGGTGATTATGGTTCGGCCAAAACCAGCGATTTTGCTTCCGATGCCCAGGCGGCCATTGATTTTGTTCAATCCAGGCCAGATTTGAAAGGTCTAAGTCTAGGTTTAATGGGGCATAGCGAAGGGGGTATTTTAGCTCCCCTTTTGGCATCAAGAAACCCTAGTGTAAAATTTGTGGTGATGCTAGCTGGCCCCGGTGTTCCTCTTTCCCAATTAATGATCAAGCAAAGAGGAGATTTTATAAAGCTTAGTGGTGGAGATGAAAAAGCAGTTAAGAGTTCTGATTCCTTATTTGGAAAAATTTATACCTGTATGAATGCAAATAAAGCGATTAGCACTCAGGAATTATATTCCAAGCTGTTTACCATTATTGCCCAGTCTATTAAAAACGAACAAGGTAATGGCCAATCTGAAGAGAAAATCCAGCAAACAGCCAAAGCCTATACCAATGCCCTAACCAGTTCTCCATGGTTGAGAGAATTTATTTCCTACCAACCGGATACCTACTTATCCAAATTAAAATGCCCTGTTTTAGCCTTAAATGGAACATTGGACTATCAGGTGGATGCAACCGAAAATTTAAATGGAATTAAAACCAGTTTGGAAAAAGCGGGCAACACGAATTATGAAATAGATCCCATGCCTAACCTGAATCATTTATTTCAAAAAGCAAAAACAGGGAGCCTTTCCGAGTATAGTCAAATCCCGGAAACTGTTGACCCGGAGGCCCTGAATAAAGTCCTTTCCTGGATTCAAAAACTACCCTAATTTTCAATAGATCACCCCGCATCCTAAGATTTTTACAAGCCAGGAATAATCAACAATAAATTTCCATGGCTGGCCGAATTTGACGACCAAAAAAGTATACTAACCGAGGAAATGCGGAAGGCCCAACACAGTTAGTGAAGGAAATAACCGGTAAAGAACCGGATGATTTTGAGACCATTGTTCGACGCTGGCTTGAAGCCTCTGCTTACAAGGAAAGAAACTTTAAAAATTGGCTTGGCGCTTTTAAAAAATTTAATGCTATTCCATTTCAATCGGTTCCAAGCATAAAAGAATTGGAGAAATTAAATCAATAAACCCATTATAAGAAAATCAGGTAATTCCTAAATCTCCTTCAAGAATTACCTGGTTCAATTTTTTTAGATATTAAATAGAATACTAGTTAAAATAGACCCCGGATTCCATATCCTCTAATAGAGAGGAATGGGTGGGCTCCCAATGAAGGGTTTCCCGAGTTATTTTATTGGATGCAGGACAATCAATTCCGGCAAATCCGGTAAACCATCCGAAATGCTCTGCCGCCTTTTCTTGAGAAATGGATTCTACGGGCAAATTCAATTTTCTACCAATACATTCGGCAATGGCCTTTAAGGTAATTCCTTCCTCGCCAACGGCATGGTATGCAGAACCGGACTTTCCAAGTTCTAAGGCGAGCCTATACACCTGAACGGCGTCCATCCTGTTCACGGCATTCCAACGGTTCAACCCTTCTCCAATATAGGCGGATTTGCCTTTTTCCCTGGCTATGTTTATAAGCATTGGGATAAATCCATGATGATCGCCCAAACCATGAACAGAAGGAGAAAGCCTTATGGTAGCGGTTCTTACCCCCTGCTCTGAAAACGAATTTCCCGTTTGTTCCGAAACTCTCGGGAAATTTGGGTTATCATGAGGCTTCATATCTTCTGTAGCTACCACCCCCGGGCTGATTAAGGCAGTACCTGAAGTGACGACGAAAGGACGATTAGACCCTTTTAAAACTTCTCCCATGGTTTCAATCGCTAGTTTATCTACTGCACAGACTTCAGCAAAACGGGAGAAATCATGAATAAAACCCGCATGAATGATTCCGTCTGATTCTTTTGCCCCAGTTCGTAAGCTTTCTAGATCCTCCAGATTACCCATATGCACTTTAGCTCCTGCATCCTTTAGTTTTTTTGCCCCTTCTTCGGAACGGGCCAAACCTAAAACCGTATGACCAGCCCCCATCAATTCCTGAATCAAGGCGGTTCCTATGAAGCCTGTGGCTCCTGTTAAAAAAACTTTCATAATTAAATTTTTTTTGGGTTTATGTTCTTTGAATACTAGAACAAATATCACCGGAATATCCTAAAAGGATTTAGCCAATTCTACGAAACATTTAGCCAAAAAAAGGGAGGGGGCTATTGGATATTTAGGGATGGAGAATAAAATCCAGGGAAGGCAGGAATGGATCAGGCCTATTCGGTCCTTCTCAACTTCCCTGGAAACTTGTTTAGTGGCCTACTTTTTCATTTACCTGTATCACCGCATGATTTCCCTTAATAAAATTGGCTTTGGTGGCGATAAGCGAATTGGTCATTTCCTGCATGGAATCTACAAGAGACTGAATAAATATCCATTCCGCCGGGGTGGTGTACCCGGGAAAATGAATGATTCTGAATAATTCGCTAAATCCATCATCCTTACTAAGGTTATCCCAGGACGATTTTAATGTATGTAACTTTTTTTCGAGTTGATTAGCATGATTGTCCATTTTTTGAAAGTTTTAAAAACAGTAAAAATTAAATCAATACTAGGCCTTTCATAAATTTCGAAAGAATTTTTGAAGAAATGAAATAGAATAATAGCTTATCATAATAGATAAGCGGCTGAATTTAAAAGAATTATAAATAAACTTCTGGAATGAAAAACAACCAGGTAATGCTATATATACAATTAAAGCATTGCCTGGTTGAATATTTTATAAACTAAAATTAAGCCTATTTAGGGTCTTTGGTTGTAATAACTATCACTCCTTTTCGCCCTTGTTCACCGTATAATTTTACAGCCTCATCACCCTTATAAACATGAATCTCTTTAATCGTTTCAGGAGAAAGTTTTTTCATCTCTTCTTCCTTAATTTCCTTCCCATCCAGGATCAAAATTTTAGCACCCTTATTGGACGATTCAGAATTTTCTTTCATTTGAAGGGTATCCATTACGATAATATGAACATTTCCTTCGCCTTGCTTAAGGCTGTCCTTATTAAGGATCGAAGTCCTGGTCGGAGGGCTTACACCTGACTTAACCCGTACATTTTTGGGATCCACATCCACATGAATATTCCTAAAGCTCCCGTTTACTTTTTTAGGTGCCGGTGGTGGATTAGGAGGCAAAGGAATCGTATCTGGATTCGTATTAGAAAGCAGGGGTTGGATTTTGCCTACCATATGGGAGACCATAGGGACTTTTACAGCCTCTACTTTTACCAGGGAAAAGGAAAGAATAAGAATAAGGGCGAAAGGAATACTAAAAGCTTTTCCTAATTGGGAAAGGCCAGACTTATTTTTGTTTTTGATCATGGTGATTCTTCTTTTAATAGGTGAATGAAAAAATGAATTGATAAAGGGGATGGTTCTAGGTTGATGATGAATTTTTAATAGAATTTCTGCAAAGATTTTTGGGTTCCTTTCCGGAAAAGCTTCCCGGTCGGCAATAAATTCATGAACCATGGATAATTCCCTATTTAATAGATAATAAAAAGGATTCATCCAGAAAACGCAGAGCAAAAGTTGACCTAAAAGTTTATCATAGGTATGGCCTTCCCGAATATGACAGATTTCATGGTTTATTACTCTTTGATAATCCTCACCGGCTAAATGGGAATTTTCCGCACAATAAATATCTTTCAAAAAGGAAAAGGGTTCTGAATTCGTTTTCATTTCCAAAAGGTTATACCCATCCAGCCGTTTTATGGAACAGGCTCTTCGTAATTGAAGTATTTGGTATAGCCCTAGGAAAAAGCGGATTAAAAGCAGAAGACTTATGCCAAGACTAGCATATAATAGGATAGTAATCCAGTTTATATGCGAATGCTCTTCTGGTTGGGAAAGGAGTTTGGGAAGGTAGGCCAGTGGATTATTTGGGTAAACAGGCTGGGAAATAGCAGGAACAGGGAAATGAATCAAAGGAATGAAAAGAGGGAGTACTAAGTTTCCTAATAGATAATATCGATTAAAACGGTTAAAGCTTCTATTTTTTAAAAAAAGGGTATAATAAAGAAAAAGGGCTCCTGAACTCGTGATCAGAAATAATAAATAATTGATCTTTTCCATTATTCTTCCTCTTTATTCTTTAGTTCCTTCAATAGAAATTCTATTTCATGGATAGAAAGTTTCTTTTCCTCTACCAGAAAAGATACCACCTTTGAAAAGGATCCTTCGAAATATCCTTTTGCAAGATTCACCAGGGAACTTTTGGAATAATCCTCCCGGCTAATGAGGGGATGATATCGGTGAATCCTTCCCAGGACCTCTATTTGAACAAATTGCTTGTCTACCAGGGTTTTTAAAATAGTAGCAACGGTGTTTTTATGGACTTTAGGTTCGGGCATAGCATCCGCGATTTCCATTAAGAGTCCCTGACCAAGATCCCAAAGGACCTTCATGACTTGCTCTTCTGCACGGGTTAACGATTTCATCTTGAACTATGTTTATAGTTTAAATATAAAACTATATTTATAGTTTAACAAGAGATTTGAAAATATTTTTAAATTCCCCAATTGGAAGGACCTGGAAGGTCCATGATGGCGCGGAAATAGCCGGTCGTTTCCCTGGGTAAAATTTTAGCTAGCCCTATAAATCAGATAAATAGCGGGAATTTTATCCAGTTCCGGCAGGTTCCTTTTCCAGTCCTGTACTTTCTGAGACCTTATAAATTCCTTTTCGGTGGTGAGTCCTGCGGCGATACAAACCCTGGTTTGTGGCTTCAAGCTTTCCACCAATTCCTGAATAATTTGAGTATTTCGAAAAGGGGTTTCGATAAAAATTTGAGTTTGATCCAGTTTTTCCGATTGGGCCTCCATTTGCCTGAGTTTATCCTTTCTTGCCTTTTTATCGATGGGGATATAGCCATGAAAAAGGAAGCTTTGCCCATTAAATCCGGAGGCCATTAAGCTTAACAGGATTGAACTGGGACCCACTAAGGGTATTACCTGGATATTTCTTTTATGTGCTTCGGCAACGATTTCAGAACCGGGATCGGCTATTCCCGGGCATCCGGCATCGGACAATAGGCCCATATCCTGACCTTTTTCCAATAGTGAAAAGTATTCTTCTATGGGCTTTTTGGTATGCTTTCCAAATTCCTCTATGATTAATTCACTTTGAGGAACTTTTATTCCCACCTCTCGTAAGAATTTTCTGGAAACCTTCTCGTTTTCTACAATAAATGCGGTAAGGCCTTGAATTATAGTCAAATTTTCCTTGGAAAGGGATTTTTCTATTGCTCCCTCTCCTAGAGGAGTTGGAATTAACCATAATTTCCCTTTTTTCATTGGTTTTAGTATATTGTATTAATAATTATAACGTTTTTTTCAATTTTTTATGAATACTTTAAGTAATAATTGGTTCGCAGAAGGAAAAATTGATTTCGAGTTAAAGAAATATACCCTTTTGGCGTATTTGGTAGAAGTCAATTCCCATTTTCATCACAATCGCCTTTATCCTCAATTAGGTGATTTAATCTTTCATTTTAATAATCTTGTTGCTTTTAAAAAAAGCAAGGAATCTCTTCAAAATAATTTTCCTCATCGATTAAGTTCGGCAAGTTTTGAAGAATTAAAACTTACTTATGAACGAATGGTCTCTGACGATAAAGTTATTCAGGAAATCGAGTCCATTATTCATTTTTCTCTTCAAAAAATGGATATTTCCTTAAAAGAAGGACAGGAAATATATGAATTTGTAGAAGAAAATTTTACTATAAATCCGGTTGGCTTGATGCCAATTCAAAATGACCAGGGTTATATGCTTTTATGCGATGGGAAGGAAAAGGAGGTGAATGTTTACCAATTTTCTATAAATTTCTTTGAAGACCATCAGGAAAAGTACCGGGGAATTCAAACCCAGTATATCAGCTCTTATCCCAGAAATTTCATCAATACCTATCCAAATATCAAGATTGATTTATTAAAGGCTAAAAAAGGGCATACCAATCCGGCGGTTTTCAGTATTGAAACGCCCTTAACCTTTCCCTTACAGGAAACTTTATTACCCATTGCTCGCCGTACCCTGGTACGCTATATAAGTTCGGGTTTGAAGAACTAAGTTTTCTAAACTAGTTGCAAGAGGGCTTCCTTTAAACGGGGGATAACCTGGTCAATTTCCTGAAAAGAGCAAGCACCTACCGAGGCTCTGAACCAGGGGGAATCGGGATTACCGCCAAAAGCGGTAAAAGGCACCAGGGCAAGTCCTGCTTCCTTGATTAAATGCAGGGTCACCTTCATGGAATTGTCCAGGACCTCTCCTTCGCGTGTCTTTTTACCCTGAACGTCCAGTTTAAGGGTAAGATATATAGCACCCATTGGGGAAATGGCATCTACCGGGAAACCCTCCTCCTTTAATTGCTTCATTCCCTTATAAAGGGCATCCAGGCTTCGTTGAATTTTATACTTATGCCCATCCAAAAACTCATCGACCGATTCCGTATCCTTCAGGAAAACGGCCATGGCATTTTGCTCAGGCGTAGGGGCCCAGGCACCCAAATGGCTAATTATGGCTCTCATTTTATGAATGATGGGTCTTGAACCAAAAGCCCAACCCACCCTTACACCGGTAGAAGCGAAACCTTTGCTGGCCCCATCTATACTAACGGTATAATCCCGGAGCTCCGGTACGAGCTTTACCGGGTTAAAATGATGCTTTTCCCCGAAAGTTAAAAGGGAATAAATCTGATCGTATAATAAATAAAGCGGTTTTGCCTCCACCCCTCTCCGATGATTTTCTTCCAATATCATATCGGCTATTTCCTTTAATCCTTGTTCGGTAAACATGGTACCGGTTGGATTCAGAGGTGAGCAAATAGAAATGAGATGGGCCTTTTTGATATGGGGTTTTAGTTCCTTCGCAGTGGGAAGAAAATTATTTTTTTCAGTACAATGAACCTGAATACCTTCTGCTCCGGTTAAATGGCAATAATGGTTATTATTCCAGCTGGGTACCGGATAAACTACTTTATCTCCGGGATCCAATATGGATACATACATGGAATAAATCAGGGGGCGGGACCCTCCTGAAATTTGCACCTCATCCGGCAAATAATCCAGTCCATAGGTTTTTAAAACAAACCTGGAAACCGAATCATTTAGGGCGGCAACACCGGCCGATGGGGGATAATTCGTAAAACCCTTCTTATACGATAAGCCTATTTCCTCTCTTAATTTTTCGGGTATAGGGTAATGTTCTGGTTCAAAATCCCCGATGGTTAAATTCGAAATTTCTTTTCCTGATTTCTTTAGTTCTCTTACCTCCGCGGCGATTTTTATAATTTCCGAACTCACCAATGAGTCCGCCATTTTTGAGAAGTGCATAGTTAATTTTTAGGCGAATTTAAAGGTAGAAATAATTGGTGAAGCGATTGCTTAATATGGGAATAAGGGAATTGGGTAAAGGTCTTACTTACCCTAAACTGGAGTTGGGCATTGGATAAATTTCCAATGCTTCCTGTATGAGTATGTTTGGCTGTTTTTGGCACTTCAAATTCCCCTTTCCTAATTTCCTCGGCAACTTCCTGATAGGCATTTCGGAAAGGAATTCCCCTGGCTACTTTTTCATGTACCCTATCCACACTATAAATATATTGGTACTTAGGATTATCCAGAATATTATGGCTTACCTCTATTTGAGGAATGACTTCGGTCAGAATGGCCAGTATGGAATGAATCTCCTTGAGGGCAGGGAATAATAAATCCTTGGTTAATTGGAATTCCCTATGGTAACCGGATGGCAAATTGGAATGCAACTGGGTTATCTGGGACTGAATACTCATTAATAAATTGGTCTTGCCTCGAATCAATTCAAATACATCCGGATTCTTTTTATGTGGCATGATGCTGGAACCGGTGGTATATTCATCGGGTAGCTTTATAAAACCAAAATCCTGGTTATTGTATAAACAAATATCGGTGGCGAATTTATTCAGGCTTAGGGCAATCCCTGCCAAAGCCTGGGCAAGGGATAATTCGGTTTTTCCCCGGCTTATCTGGGAATAGGCCGCATTGATATCCATTTCATCAAAGCCGAGTAATTTTGTGGTTAATTCCCTGTTTATAGGCAAGGAGGTGCCATAACCTGCGGCCGAGCCCAAAGGGTTGCGGTTGGCAAATTTAAAGGCCAGTAAAAAGTTTTCCAGATCATTCCCCAACGCTTCGGCATAGGCACCAAACCATAAGCCAAAAGAGGAGGGCATGGCCACCTGTAAATGGGTATATCCTGGAAGGAATTCCGATTTAAACCGTTCACTGGACTCGATCATCACTTCGAACAAATGGATGATCTCAGTTCCTAAATCAAGAATCTCCTTTCTATAAAATAATTTTAAATCGACCAAAACCTGGTCATTTCTGGACCGTCCAATATGAATTTTTCGCCCGGTATCCCCTAAACGTTCTATAATCATAAACTCAATCTGGGAATGGACATCTTCCATTTCCGGATCAATTTTAAAGGTCCCCGAATGAATGGTATTCAAAACCTCCAGAAAAAACAATTTCAATTTCTCTGTTTCTTCCGTACCCAGATACCCAATTTGGTTTAGCATAAGGGCATGAGCCATACTTCCTTCAATGTCTGCCTCGGCCAGGTAAAGATCCCATTCCCTATCGTTTCCAACGGTAAAATCGGTTACAATTTGACGGGTCTTAATTCCTTTTTCCCAAAGTTTCATAGTATAGGTTTAGCGCTTGTAAAATTTGAACATATTTTTTTAATCCTTCTTCCAATTCCTGAACGTAAATAAATTCATTGGCAGTATGGGAACGGGCAGAATCTCCTGGCCCTAATTTTAAGGCAGGAACAGGAAGCAGGGCTTTATCGGAAGTGGTAGGGGAACCGTAGGTGGTAAGTCCCAAGGTCAATCCAGCCTGGATCAGGGGATGATTATCGGGGATCAGGGAAGATTTCAGGCGCATGGACCTGGGCTCTACCTTCGATTTTACCGAACGGCGTATGGTTTCCAATACTTCCTCATGGGTATAGGCATCGGGCACCCTAATGTCGACGGTAAAATGACATTCGGCGGGTACCACATTATGCTCGGCCCCGGCATGAATAATGGTAGGGGTCATTCTTACCGGTCCCAATAAATTCTGTCTTTCCGGAAATTTATAGGTAGAAAACCATTGTAGGTCCTCTAAAGAGCCGACCAAGGCATTATCCCCTTCCATTCGGGCGGCATGGCCGGCTCTTCCATACCGAACACAATCCACCACCATTAAGCCCCTTTCGGCAACCGCCATATTCATCAGGGTAGGTTCCCCTACTATCCCAAAATGGATGGGAGAAATTTCATCCAAAATACTTTCTATGCCATTTAGCCCTGATATTTCCTCTTCTGCGGTTGCCGCATAAACCAGGTTAAAAAGTAAATCGGTTTTTGCATGATAATAAAGAAAGGTGGAAGCCAGGCAACAAAGAGGTCCGCCTGCATCATTACTGCCTAAACCAAATAGCTTCCCATCTTCGACTTCAGGCTTAAAAGGATCCCGGGTATAACCCACATTGGGCCGTACAGTATCCAAATGGGAATTCAGTAACAGGGTTGGAAGCGAGGGATTATAATGCTTATTCTTTGCCCATACATTATTCCCTTTTCTTTTTACTTTAACCTTATGGGATTCCAGGAATTCTGTCATAATATCTGCCACCGGCCCTTCTTCCCTGCTAAAAGATTGGGTAGCAATTAGCCTGGTTAATAAAGCCAGGGTTTCTGAATTTAGTTTACCAAGATCAGCCTCATTCATATAGATGCCCCGCTTTATCTGCCGATGTTTTAATTCCCATAATAAGGGCGGAGCTAAAGCCTCTATGCTCCATTTCATTTAAGCCAGCTATGGTACAACCTCTGGGGGAGGTCACCTTATCAATTTCATTTTCAGGATGGGAATGGGGTTGTTCCAATAATATGGCAGCTCCTTTGGCAACCTGTATGGCTATTTCCAATGCTTCTGAAGCATGAAAACCAATTTCAATACCTCCCTGAGTGGCTGCCCGGATGGCCCTTAGAAAAAAAGCGATGCTACAGGCACCTAAAGCGGTTGCAGAAGTCATAAGCTCTTCTTTAATTTCGATTTGGGTACCCACGGTTTCAAACATATCCTCCACCAGTTTCTGGTAGGGGCGTGATAAGGGTTCAAATACCAGACAGGAAATGGATTGAGAAACCGCAATGGCAGTATTGGGCATAGCTCTTACCACTGCAATATCTTCAAATAGGGCTTTTTTAATTTCTTCGATCGTAACCCCGGTAACCAGGGATATCACTAAATGTTTACCCGGATAGATATAAGGTTTAATTTCGTTTAAAAGGGCTTTTAGTTGTTGTGGCAATACGGCCAGAACAATGACCTCGCAGGACTCCACCGCGCTTTTATTATCCGAGGTCACATGGAACCCTTTTGTTGAGAATTCGTCCAGTGACTTAATATTCCGTCTCGTTAAAAAAATATCCTTTGCCGGAAATTTCTTGCTCTTCTCCAAACCCTTAGCCAGGCTGGTTCCAATATTTCCTCCCCCTAAAATTGCGATGCGATGGTTCATAGTATTCATTTTAAAGTAGTGTAACTTTTGTTCCGGCATGGGAATCTCCGGTATACGGCTTTAAAAAAAATTGAGACCCCATAATATAAACAGCCCTTACCCCTGATTTTAATGCATTTAAGGCATTTTGAATTTTGGGTAACATGCCATCCCTAATGATTCCTTCCTCAATATTCTTTTCTATGGCCTTTTCATTTAATACGGGAATTAGTTTTGCCTCCCCGTCTAATACCCCTTCTTTATCAAAGTAAAAGTACAAATCTACAGAATAATATTCGGAAAGACTTCCTGCTAGGGCTGAAGCCATCGTATCCGCATTGGTGTTTAATAGTCCCTGGCCGGGGGCATAGGAAAGAGAGGAAATAATGGGGCTGAATCCATTATCAAGACATAAGCGAACAAGTTTCAGGTCAAAATTTTCCGGCTCCAGATCCCCAACTTTTCCAAAATCTACCTTGCCTACTGGTCTCTGATGGGCAAGAATGGTTGCCCCATCCGCCCCGCATAATCCAACCGAAGGGCAATGGAGGTTTTGTAGCCCTGCCACCAGATTTTTATTGATAAGCCCCCCATATACCATGGTAACCAATTCCAGGGTTTTTTCATCGGTAATTCTTCTCCCGTCCACATATTGCTCTTCCAGGCCCATACGCTTTCCCATAGAAGTGGCCAGTTTACCCCCTCCATGAACCAATATTTTAGGTCCTTTATACTGAGAAAACTCGTTTAAAAAAGCCGAGAGGATAGGTTCATCGTCCAGGATCGATCCCCCAATCTTGTAAATTTTAAGATCCATACTATGCCTTTTTGGAAAGTTCCAGAAGCATGGTTTTTAAAACCATTTGTGCCGAATAAATTCTATTTTCTCCTTGCTGAAGGGTGAGGGAATAAGGACTATCCAATAGGGCTGAATCCAGCTCCAAATCCCTTCGTACGGGTAAACAATGCATAATTTTTGCACCGGGATTCATTGTATCCAAATCTTCCTTCTTTAGCAACCAATCCGATAAACCGGTCCCAACCTTTCCATAATCTTGAAAGGAGGACCAGTTTTTTACATATATAAAATCAGCATTCTTTATGGCCTCACCTTTGGTATGCACATAATGGGCCCCTTTCGTAAATTGGGGATCCAGCTCAAATCCTTTGGGTGCGCCAATAGTTAGGTCAAAATGGGATTTCAGCATCCATTCTGCAAAAGAATTCGGCACTGCCTGAGGCAGGGCTTTTATATGCGGCGCCCAAAGCAGGGTAATCTTTGGTTTGGCTTTACCGGTAATTTTGCCCTGTTCCAGTATGGTAATTAAATCGGCCAGGGATTGCAAAGGATGCGTAAGGGCCGATTCCAAACTAACCACCGGAACACCACTATATTGAATCAATCCATTCAGCATTTCCTGACGGTAATCGGCTTCTTTCGATACCAGATTGGCGAAGGACCGCAAAGCCAGAATATCGCAATACTGACCCATGATACCGGCAGCGTCCCGGATATGCTCCACTTTGGTACCATCCATGATCACCCCATCCTGCGTTTCCAATGCCCAGCCTTCCTGATCCATATTTAAAACCATGGTATCCAATCCTAAATTCATGGCCGCTTTCTGGGAACTCATCCGGGTACGTAAACTTGGGTTTAAAAAAATAAGACCCAGGGATTTGTTCTTACCCAGTTCCTTATCCTTAAAGGGATCGGCCTTTAATTCTATACTTTTTAGTGCAAAATCTATGGGGTTCGGTATATCTTTTACCGATAGGAATTGTTTCATATAGGATCCTTTCCTCTTTTTTCCATGATCTCTTTTAAAGCATGGGTAAATGTATCGGCTTCTTTATGGGAAAGATTCAATGCAGGCAATAATCGAATGGTATTTTTATTATCAGAACTGCCGGTAAATATTTTATAGGCATGAAGAAGTTCATTTCGAATTTCAGCCCCATGGGAAGGGAACTCAATGCCAATCATCAGACCCCTTCCCCGAACTTCCTTAATTCCCGGAATCGAGGATAATTCTTTTTTCCAGTATTTACCTAATTCCAGGGCGTTTCCCATCAGGTTCTCCTGTAACATAATATCTAAAACGGCTATACCGGCCTCACAGGCCAAATGATTTCCACCAAAAGTGGTACCCAGCATACCATATTTTGCCTTGAATTTTGGCGATATCCATATTCCTGCCAGGGGAAATCCATTCCCCATACCCTTTGCCATGGTATAGATATCGGCATCGGTTCCGGAAATATCATGAGAAAAAAATTGGCCCGATCGCCCGTAGCCACATTGAACAGAATCGGCAATATAGACCGCATCGTACTGATTGCATAATTGCCTGATCTTTTTCAGGAAATGGGATTCGGCAATTTGAATACCCCCGACCCCCTGAATGCCTTCCACTATTACCGATGAAATTTCATGGTTTTCAAAGGCTTCCTCCAAGGCATTTTCATCGTTTAAAGGAAGAAAAAGAACATGCCCGTTTTGATTTATAGGTGCCTGAATGGCTGGATTATCGGTCGCTTCTACCGCCAGGGAGGTTCTTCCATGGAAGGATCCCTTGAACGCAATTATTTTGGATTTCCCGTTAAAAAAGGAAGCAAGCTTCAACGCATTCTCATTGGCTTCCGCCCCGGAATTACAGAGAAACAATTTATAATCCTTCTTTCCGGAAATAGCCTCCAGTTTGGCAGCGAGCTCGGATTGTCCGGGGATACGGATGGAATTGGAATAAAACCCAATTCTATGTAATTGGCTAACCAATTTTTGAACATAATACGGATGAGAATGGCCGATCGATATAACGGCATGCCCCCCATATAAATCCAGGTATTCTATATGATTCGAATCCCAGACCTTGCTACCATTCCCCTTTACAATTTCAATATCATACAGGGGATAAACCTCAAAAAGACCCATCTCTTTTTCTGATTAATAACCTACCGACTTCAATTTCAAACCCATGCTTTCTTCCAGACCCATCATAATATTCATATTCTGAATGGCCTGACCGGAAGCCCCTTTCACCAAATTATCCAAACTGGCATTGATTAATAAGTTCTCCCCCTCCTTTTCAAAGGAAATAAAAACTTTATTGGTATTCACCACCGATTTTAAATCAATGTTTTTTTCTGAAATCCATACAAATGGCTCATTCTGATAATAAGCCTTATACAGGTTTTCCACTTCTTCCAGGCTATGGTCTGTTTTCAGGACCACCGAAACCAAAATACCCCTGGAGAAATTTCCTCTTTGTGGAATAAATTGAATGGAAGGGGAAAAATCCATAGTGATAGAACGAAAGGTTTTATTTATTTCCAGCATATGCTGGTGGGTAAATGCTTTATACACCGAAATATTCTGGTTTCTCCAGGAGAAATGGGAGGTATCGCCCAATCCCCTTCCGGCCCCGGTAGATCCGGTAGTGCCAAAAACGGTCCATTCGGACGAGTATCCTTCGGGCTTATGCAAAATAGGCAATAGGCTTAACTGGATAGTGGTGGCAAAGCATCCCGGATTGGCAATATTCCTGGCCGATTTGATTTTCTCCCGATTTTCTTCGGGTAAACCATAAATAAACTCCCGATCCTGGATTTTTGGATCTATTCGAAAATCCTGGCTCAAGTCTATAATTCGTATGGATAGGGGAATGGTTGCTTCTTCCAAAAATTTCCTGCTTTCTCCATGACCCAGGCATAGAAATAGAACGTCCAGGTCTTCCTGAATCTCGCCGGTAAATTCGATTTCGGTTTCACCCAAAAGATCGGCATGGGTGGTAAAAACTTTTTTGCCAGCCTGGCTTTTGCTATGGGCAAATACCAGGTCCGAACCCGGATGATTCACCAAAATTCGCATTAATTCCCCTCCTGTATAGCCTCCGGCTCCTACCAAACCAACCCGAACCTTATTCATGGGAACCTTTTTCCTGGGTGCTTTCCTGCCCGAAGGAAGGATTTACAGAATGAAAAATAGCCATTTGGTTAGCCGCAATTTTTGAAAATCCTTTTACATCCTCCCCCGACCAGGATTTATTCATTTCCCCGTAGGAGCCAAAACGGGATTGCATCAAATCATTTGGCGATTCAATTCCCTTTAATATAAATCGGTAAGGAAGGAGTTCGATAAATACTTTTCCATTTACGGTTTTCTGGGTATCGGCTAAAAAGCATTCCATATTCCGCATAATAGGATCTAAAAACAGGCCCTCATGCAATAAGTTCCCGTAGAAATTGCCAATTTGTTCTTTCCAGTTCAATTGGTGACGGGTAAGGGTATGCTTTTCCAATAAATAATGGGCTTTTATGATAATCAAGGCTGCCGCAGCCTCAAATCCTACCCGTCCTTTAATCCCAATAATCGTATCGCCTACATGGGTATCCCGTCCAATACCATAGGGACTGGCCTTTTCTTCAATATATTGAATAGCCTCGACCGGGCTTTTAAAGGTCTTCCCATCGACAGCATGAATTTCCCCTTTCAAAAATTCAATTTCCAGAAGTTGAGAATCGGTGCGGCTAACCTGGCTTGGATAGGCGGTTTCCGGCAAAGCATCTTTTGAGGTCAGGGTCTCTTTTCCCCCAACAGAAGTGCCCCAAATACCTTTATTAATGGAATAAGCGGCCTTCTCATAGGCATAATCGACCCCATGCTTTTTCAGAAAATCTATTTCTGCTTCCCGGCTAAGCTTTAAGTCCCGGATGGGGGTTATGATTTCCATTTCCGGACAAAGAATCTGGAAAATCATATCAAACCTGACCTGATCATTTCCCGCCCCGGTACTTCCATGCGCTAATGCCTGGGCACCAATAGAACGGGCATATAAAGCTACCGCCCGGGCCTGGAATATTCTTTCAGCGCTTACGCTTAAGGGATAGGTCTGATTTTTCAGCACATTTCCATAAATTAAGAAGCGAAGGCAATCCCGGTAAAATTCCTCGTTTAAATCGATGCAGGAAAATTCCTTTACTCCAATTCGATAGGCATGCTCCTCAATTCTTTTAACCTCGGCCCCATCAAATCCCCCCGTATTAATTAAAACCGCGTACACGTCAAATCCCAGGCTTTCTTTTAGGTAAATAGCACAAAATGTGGTATCCAATCCCCCGCTAAAAGCCAGTACTACTTTTTTGTTTTCCATATCTTAACCAACTATCGTTTTTTCCTCATTCGAATCCTGATTCCCATTCCCATTTTTACGGTCTTTTAATATTCGGATATTGGAAAGCCGTAAGGTTTTAAACTTCATCCAACGCTCGTATAGGGAGTATCTTTTCTTCAGGTCTTCGGCAAAATTATCCTTCTTGGGTTTTTCATGATCTTTGGGATCAAAAAGCATGGCCGTACACATACAAACCTTTCTTTCCTTGGCCATTAGGATATCATAGTTCACACAGCTTTGACAACCTGACCAAAAATTTTCATCCTGGGTTAATTCTGAATAGGTAACGGGCTCGTACCCTAGTTCCGAATTTATTTTCATTACGGCAAGACCTGTGGTAAGTCCAAAGATTTTGGCTTCGGGATATAATTCCCTCGAAAGCTCAAAGACCCTTTTCTTAATCATCCTGGCCAACCCTTCCTTTCGGTAATCCGGATGTACAATAAGCCCGGAATTGGCTACAAATTGCCCATGGCTCCAGGTTTCAATATAGCAGAAGCCGGCCCATACGCCCGAGACATGAAAAGCAATTATGGCCTTTCCTTCTTCCATTTTCTGGGAAATATATTCAGGAGACCGATACGCAATTCCGGTTCCCCTTTGCTTTGCGGATTCCGCCATTTGGTTACAAATCTGTTCCGAAAAGGGAACGTGCATGGGGTTCGCCACCTGTAAAATGAAGGAGGAGGAATTCGTCATTCTTATAAATTAATCGATAGAAACTTTCCAAATTAAAGGAATTCGAAATATATAATTAAAAAAATCTATCTTTGCAGTCCAAAAATGATTGGGGAAGTTGAATATTAATTAAATAACCACAAGAAAGTGAATACGTTAAGTTACAAAACTGTCTCTGTAAATAAAGCGACCGCTCATAAAAAATGGGTAGTGGTTGATGCCAATTCGGAGATCCTGGGGCGCTTGTCTTCTGAAATTGCTAAAGTTATCAGAGGAAAAAACAAGCCTGAGTTCACCCCACACGTAGACTGCGGAGATCGGGTAATCGTGATCAATGCAGACAAGATCAGACTAACCGGAAACAAAATGTCCGACAAAGTCTATGTTCGGTATACCGGGTACCCCGGTGGACAAAGGTTTGCTACTCCTAAAATTTTATTAGGAAAGCATCCTACCCGAATCATAGAAAAAGCCGTGAGAGGGATGCTTCCGAAAAATCGCTTGGGGGATGCGCTTATCCGCAATCTCTACGTGTATGCAGGACCGGAACATCCGCATGCTGCACAAAATCCCGAGCCTTTAAAATTCTGATTAACCCATTAAATCCAAATTATGACCACAATTAATACTTCGGGGAGAAGGAAAACTTCAGTTGCCCGAATTTATGTGAAGGATGGTTCCGGCAATGTGACCGTGAACGATAAGGACTATAAAGTATATTTTCCCACCCTTCCCTTACAATACGTTATTAACCAGGCACTAGAAGTTGCCCAGATGGAAGGACGCTATGATATTCTTGTCAATGTAAAAGGTGGTGGCATTAGCGGTCAGGCAGAAGCCGTTCGTTTGGCTATTGCGAAAGCTATTGTTCAGGAATACCCTGAAAAGAAAACCGAATTAAGAGCGAAAGGTTTAATGACCCGTGACTCCAGAATGGTAGAAAGAAAGAAACCAGGACGGAAGAAAGCCAGAAAGAAATTCCAATTCAGTAAACGATAAACCGGCCAAGAAAAGATATACGATCATGGAAAGAGTAACCTACCAGGAATTATTGGACGCCGGCGTTCACTTTGGACACCTTACCCGCAAATGGAATCCCAAAATGGCTCCTTATGTATTTATGGAGAAAAACGGGATCCACATTATTGATTTGAATAAAACCCAGGTCAAATTAGAAGAAGCTTGTTCGGCTATTAAATCGATTGTAAAATCGGGCCGTAAGGTTTTATTTGTTGCTACCAAAAAGCAGGCAAAGGATATTGTATTCGAGCAGGCTAAACGAGTAAACATGCCTTTTGTCACCGAAAGATGGCTGGGGGGTATGTTAACCAATTTTGCAACTGTACGGAAGTCTATTAAAAAGATGACCAATATTGATAAGTTTTCTAAGGATGGTACCTACGATAATTTATCAAAAAAAGAAAAGCTGATGTTACAAAGAGAGCGGATCAAATTAGAATCCGTTTTAGGGGGTATTGCTGATTTAAACCGCTTACCTGCAGCCATTTTCTTAATTGATGTGAAGAAGGAACATATTGCCGTTGCAGAAGCGTTGAAATTAAATATTCCAACCTTTGCCATGGTGGACACCAATAGTGATCCAACCAATATCGATTTTGCCATTCCGGCTAATGACGATGCGACCAAATCTATTTCCTTAATTACAGGAGTGATTTGCAAAGCTATTGAAGAAGGTTTGGAAGAGCGGAAACGTGAAAAAGATGATGAAGCCGATAAAGAGGCCGTAGCGGTAGCCAAAGCGGAGAAAGAGGAAGGTGAAGCAGTAGAGAAGAAAGAGCCTGTTTCAAGAAGGGAAAAACACGTAGAAAGCGCCGACTAAGGTCTTTCTCATTCCCTAATTCTGATTTCTTATAAACTTTAACACCAAATAAACTATGTCAACAGTAACGATTACAGCCGCTGATGTAAATAAACTCCGTGCGCAAACCGGAGCCGGTATGATGGATTGTAAAAAAGCCCTGACCGAATCAAACGGGGATTTTGAAGCCGCCATTGATTATTTAAGAAAAAAAGGAGCTAAAGTATCGGCTAGTCGTTCTGACCGGGAAGCCAATGAAGGGGTGGTTCTTGCCAAGGTAATTGCCGACGGCACCAAAGGCTTAATTATCGCGCTAAGCTGTGAAACTGATTTCGTGGCCAAAAATGCCGATTTCATTGCCCTTGCCCATTCTATTATGGACCTGGCATTGGGGAAATTACCCCATTCCCATGAGGAATTAATGGAACTGGAATTGAAAGGAGAGAAATTATCCAATATTATTCTGGACCAAACCGGTAAAATCGGAGAAAAGATTTCAATTTCCCGTTTTGAGATTGTAGAAAGCCCAAGAGTAGTTTCATATATCCATGCCAATAATAAACTGGCTGTATTGGTGGGTTTAAACCAGGCAGGTACCGGGGTAGAAGAAGCAGGCAAGGATGTTTGTATGCAGATCGCTGCCATGAACCCTATCGCTATTGATAAGGATCAGGTAGATGCAACGATTATCGAAAGAGAACTGGAAATTGCAAAAGAACAAATCCGTGCAGAAGGGAAACCGGAAGAAATGGTAACCAAAATTGCCGCTGGTAAATTAAATAAATTCTATAAAGACAGCACCTTATTAAATCAGGAGTTTGTGAAGGATTCTTCAAAAACGATTGCACAGATGCTGGAATCTGTCCATAAAGGGCTAACTGTGAGCGCCTTTAAACGGGTTGCTTTAGGAGCTTAATCAAAAAAAATCCTCAACGTTCCGTTGGGGATTTTTTTTGCATTTTTATTTTTGAAATCTTTTCCTGATTTATGTGGGAAAATACCATATCCAACCATTTATCTAAGCCTATAACGATGAGCTATAAACGCATCCTATTAAAATTAAGCGGTGAATCCCTTATGGGAAAAAAACAGTTTGGTATTGACGGGGAAATGCTTAAACAATATGCGGCCGATATAGCCGAAATTATTGAAATGGGTTTAGAAGTAGCCCTGGTCATTGGAGGAGGAAATATTCATAGAGGATTGGATGCCACGGAAAAGGGGGGAATGGACCGGGTTCAGGCCGATTATATGGGTATGCTGGCCACCGTTATTAATAGCATGGCCTTACAGGATTCCCTGGAACAAATAGGTGTCAAAACCCGATTAATGTCGGCCATAAAAATGGAACAGATTTGCGAACCATTTATCCGTCGTCGTGCAGTACGGCACCTGGAAAAAGGCCGTGTGGTCATTTTCGGAGCCGGAACCGGGAACCCGTATTTCACCACCGATACCGCGGCCTCTCTTCGTGCCATTGAAATTCAGGCCGATGTGGTCTTGAAAGGAACCCGGGTAGATGGTATTTATTCGGCCGATCCGGAAAAAGACCCCAATGCCGTTCGATTCAAGACCATTACCTTTGAAGAAGTCTATAATAAAGGATTGAATGTCATGGATATGACGGCATTTACCCTATGTCATGAAAACAATCTTCCTATTATTGTTTTCGATATGAATAAGGTAGGTAACCTTAAGAAATTAGTTGAAGGCGCTGAAATTGGCACCTTAGTACATGTTTAAAACCAATAATAATACCTTTTAAGAAATAAAGAAAGAATGGATCCTAAAGTAAAGATCTACTACGAAGAATGCCGGGGAGCAATGGAGAAAGCCATTTCGCATACCGAATCAGAATTAGTAAAATTAAGAGCAGGAAAAGCCCTGCCTTCCATGTTGGACCAGGTTTATGTGGACTATTATGGGAATAGTACGCAATTAAGCCAGGTAGCCAATATCAATACCCCCGATGCCCGTACCCTTATTGTACAGCCCTGGGAAAAAAATCTGATTTCTACCATTGAAAAGGCCATTTTAGAGGCTAATCTTGGATTAAACCCTCAAAATGATGGGTCCGTAATCCGTATTAATATCCCCCCATTAACCGAAGAAAGAAGAAAAGATTTGGTTAAAAAAGCCAAGGCCGAAGCCGAGCAGGGAAAAATTACTATCCGGAATATCCGTAAGGATGCCAATGAAAAGGTTAAGAAATTAACCAAGGATGGTTTACCCGAAGATGAGGTTAAGGTTTCGGAAGGGGAGGTACAAAAATTAACCGATACCTATATAGCCAAGATTGATAAAATCATGGAAGCCAAGGAAAAAGAAATATTAACTGTTTAAACACGCAAACAAAATACCCGCAAGGGACTTATAAGCGGTAAGAATACTTACCGCTTTTTTTATGCCCTAGGGGCTGATAAAAACTAAATAGGTAATTTCGCGGCAGAACTGGAATTAAGAAATAATTAAAAACCTTACTCTATGAAGATACTTTACGGCTACCTGGTTCAATATAAATGGATTATATTTTTTGCAGTGGTTCTTGCCACCATAAATACCTTCTTTTCCCTTTTGGATCCCTATGTTTTTAGAAGAATTACGGACGATTATCTAACCAAGATTGACTTTTTAAAAAATGTCAAGCATGAGACCACCCAAGACATGCTTTGGGGTATAACCAAATGGGTATTTGTTGGATTAGGCGTAGCCATGGTATCCCGGATTGCGAAGAACTTTCAGGATTATTTTACCAATGTAGTAACCCAACGGGTTGGTGCGAACATTTATACCGATGGATTAAGCCATTCCCTGAAACTTCCCTATGTGGTTTTTGAAGACCAGCGCTCCGGAGAAACCCTTGGGGTATTAACGAAGCTGAGAACAGATGTCCAGCAATTAATTCAGCTATTGGTATCGGTCTTATTCACCTCCCTGGTGTCTATCATATTTGTGTCCATCTATGCCTATAGTATTTACTGGCTCATTGCGGTATTCTATATTGCTACCATCCCTCTTTTAGGCTTTGTAAGCTGGTTATTAAGTTCCAATATCAAGCGAATACAGAAAACCATCGTTTCCGAGACCACGGCCCTGGCCGGATCCACAACCGAGTCCTTGCGTAATATTGAATTGGTAAAAAGTTCCGGGCTGGCCGATGAAGAGATTAAACGGCTAAACGGAATTACTTCCAAGATATTAAAGCTGGAGTTAAAAATGATCCGCTATGTACGTAGTCTGAGTTTTGTCCAGGGAACGGTGGTCAATGCCTTACGAAACTGTATTTTATTCCTGCTTTGTTTTCTGGTCATAACAGGAAAAATTAAACTTGGAGAGATGTTTTCCCTGTTTATTTATTCCTTTGCCATTTTTAATCCCCTCCAGGAATTGGGAAATATTATTTCGGTTTATAGGTTAACCGAAGCATCCCTGGAAAATTATTCCAAAATCCT
>Ga0075019_10000193_pt1 | contig 34740 bp, 34 predicted proteins | sample ColStrG_CSR_2013_FD_71473 | JGI IMG/M metagenome (GOLD analysis project Ga0075019, IMG submission 71473) | Freshwater sediment microbial communities in response to fracking from Pennsylvania, USA - Cold Stream Run_MetaG_CSR_2013 | ecosystem: Environmental > Aquatic > Freshwater > Creek >...
GGAGGGTCGCCAGATCCTGCTGACCGAGGGACTCGGGTCCGACTCGAGCAACCTCACCTTCAAGCGGGTCTTCGCCCGGGTCGAGGCCAGTACCGGGGTGCGGATCACCAACGCCTCGGTCATCAGGCGGATCTGGCGCAACCAGGCGGACTACCAGACCGACGTCGTCATCAGCATCGCCGGGGACGAGGCCCGTCGGGCCCAGGGGAGCGAGCAGCGGGTGACGGCCCTGTTGGCGGCGTTCGACACGTCCACCCCGACGGCCCGCGCCCGGGCCCTGCGCGAGGCGTGCCGGGTGGAGGGGAACGCGAGCAGTGCGGCCATCGACCGGGCGGCCAACTGGCGGCTGTGGCTCGGCATCGTGGTCCTGGGGGTGTCGCGGTCCGCGCCTGACGACCGGGCACGGATCATGGCCGCGGTCGACGAGGGCTACCAGGCGGTGACCGCGTTGTGGCGCGCGAACATCAGGATCGTCATGGACATCCTCGGGTTCCGGGTCCGGGAACCCTGGACCGTCGACGACCTGGCGGCGGCGTCCATCGCCCTGGCCGAGGGGTGCGCCCTCCGCCAGTTGGCCGAAGGTGACGCCCCCCTGGTCCTCCGCCCCACCGGACCGGGCGGCCAGGACCAGCAGTGGTCGCGTTTCGCCGTTGGGTTCGAGGCCCTCGTCAACCAGTACCTCGAGCCGGACCCGGCCCACCCGGATCCGGCACCCACGCCGGACGGGTGTGCCGACCACCTCGGGCCGGGCGACCGGTAGCCGCCTCACCGCCGGTGCGTGCCCCGTCCGATCAGTACGGCGACGGATAGATCCCGGCGGTGCAGATCGAGTACGTCGTCCCGTTGGGCGCCGCCGACTGCAGGTTCGGGAGGGCGAAGGTGGTGATCCCGTCGCCGCCGTACTTGTTGCCGATCACCGAGAACAGTGGGTAGTTGCTGGCGACGGTGAGGACCTGCCCATCGGCGGGCACGCCCTGGTAGTCGGTTCCGGCATTGAGGATGAGCTGGCCCAGGGTGCACGTCGCCCCCGTGGCCGACGTCGTCGCACCACCACTGCCGGTGCCGAACCGGGTGTCGGGGAGACCGGAGGGACCCTGTGGGCCGGCCGGGCCCTGGGGTCCGGCGTCGCCGGGGAGTCCCTGGGGCCCGGTCTGGTCCCACGAGATGACCGTCTGGCTGCCCGAACACGTCGGCGGGGCGGTGCCCACCTTGGACAGTGCGCCCTTGGCCGACAGGCAGCCGTAGTAGGTGGTACCCGAACCTGTCGCCCCGGCGTCGACCGCCAGGGTCGCGCCTCCGGCGACGACACCACCGATCAGGATCCCGACGGCCAGAGTCGCCAGCCGCTGTCGCTTGTCCATGATGCCCCCTCGCTCGACCGGCGCACCGCCGGACCTGGCCAGCATGGCACGGTCGACCGCTTCGGCGTCGGGTCGTCCGACGGCTCAGCGCCCGGCGGCCGGTCCGGCGTCCGGCTCCGGCGCCACCCCGTCCTCGGGCTGCGCCTCGATCAGCTCCGGCCCGTCGTTGCGTACGTTGCCGACGGCCCGACCGACGGGCCGGTGCACCAGGATGCCGGCGGGAGACGGGACCAGCAGCGACTCGAGCTCGGGCCTGTCGCCGTTCGCCGGGTCGAGCCACTCCTCGAGCACGTCAGGCTCGAGTACCACCGGCATGCGGTGGTGGATGTCCCCCATGTCGGGGCCGGCCTCGGTGGTGATCACCGTGCAGGTCCGCAGCGCCGGCCGCTCGGCACCTTCGGCGTCGGACGCACCCGGGCCACCCCACCACCGCTCCCACAGGCCGGCCAGCGCCAGCGGCTGCCCGTCGGCCCGGGTGAAGTAGTAGGGCTGCTTCACCTTGCCCGGGCCCGGCTTCCACTCGTAGAACCCGTCAGCCACCACGGCCAGTCGGCGGGCGGTGAACGCCGCCCGGAACGACGGCTTGGTCGCCACCGTCTCGGCCCGGGCGTTGAACGTCCGGTTGCCCATGGTGGCCTCCTTCGCCCACGGGGGCACCAGCCCCCACTTGTAGAGCCCGAGCTCGCGGTGCACCGGCCCGTCGTCGTCGGCTACCTCGGCGAGGGCCAGCACCCGGCGCATCGGCCCCACGTTCCAACTGGGCCGTCCATCGGTCTCCAGCCCGAGCTCCAGCTGGGCGTCGAAGATCCGGGCCAGCAGATCCGGTTCCGAGTACAGGGCGATCCGTCCGCACATGGTGGGGTCAGCCTAGGACGGCCGGCCCGGTGGGGGCCGACCGTCGCCGACGCACGGGTCGCCTCGCACTACGGCTTGAGGGTGAAGTACGACCCGTCACACCGGTAGCCGTGGGTCGCGCCGGTGACGGGTGGGTCGTCGAGCCGCTGGAACGTGCCGTTGGACACCCGGCTCATGACGTAGCAGAAGCCGGGCACCTTGCCGGCCGGGTTCCCGGTGGTGATCAGGTAGTCGCCGTTGAACGAGGTGATCTTGGCCAGTTGTTGGAGCACGCTGCCGCGGGTCGGACTCGTACCGGCCGCGAGGAACGCCTGGGCGAACAGCTGGGCCGACAGCCAGCCGAACAGTGTGTAGAGGTCGGGCTTCAACCCGGGCGACGCCTTCTGGACCCAGTTCAGGAACGTCTGCACGGACGGCAGGGTGGTGGCGTCCTCCCCCAGGTAGAGCGGGGTGAGCTGGTAGAGGTAGTCGCCGTTGGTGGCCGCGGCACCGCCCGCATCCGGGATCAGGCTCTCCGAGTAGGTGGAGGCGCCGAACACGACGACCGGGTGGAACGACTGCTGGTTGAGGGCCTTGATGACGGCCGCCGCGTAGTTGGCGGGCATCTGGTCGAGGAACAGGATCTGCACACCGGCCTGCTTCATGGCCAGCACGTTCTGGGTGAAGTCCGTCTGGGTGATGTTGAACTGCTGGTCGTAGATCACGTCGTAGCCGACCGACTCCATCGCCCCCTTCTCTCCTCCCCACTTGGTGATGGCCGACGGCTGGTCGGCCACCAGCGACGCCACGTGCTTGACCGCGGCCGGGTACTTGGACTTGAAGTAGAGCAGACCGCCGGTCGGCCACCCGATCTTGCCCGGGTCGGGGCTGAACAGGTTCGGCAGGTCGGCCAGCGCCTGGTCGAGCGGGACGGTGACGTCGGCGACGCCGGGGTTGGCTGCCATCACCGTCTCGCCGTAGCTGTCCTGCAGGGAGAAGCCGCCGACCTGGGCGAAGTCCTTCTGGACCACCTGCTCGTGGGCCTGCTTGTTGGGCGCACCCTGGTAGCCGTCGTCGTAGGAGTCGACGAGCAGTTTGCGTCCGTCGAGGCCCCCGGTGGAGTTCACGTAGGCGGCGTAGGCCTGGGTGCCCACGAGTGACCCCTTGAAGAGCCCGGCGTAGAGCGTCGACACGTTGCCGACGGTCACCGAGTCGGCGGTCAGTCCGGTGGTGTCGCTGAACGCCGCCGCCGGGATCGCCGGGGAGCCGGCTGCGGTGCCGGTCGTGCCGCCTCGCGCCGCGCTGGTGGTCGTGGTCGACGGCGTCGACGAGCACGCGCTCAGTGTGGCCGCCAGCACCAGTCCGGCTGTCGCCAGCACGACGGCGCGCCGGCCCGGCCCGACGGTCGACAGGTCGGTGGATCGGGTCATCGTGGTATCCCCCTGGTCGTGGTGGCTCCGGCACGTCGTGGACGTGTCCCCCCGGACTGGTGCGACGAGGGGAACTCTAGGGACTTCCCACGCTCCCCGCGTGGCAACCTCGCTCAGGCCGGATCGTCGTGCCGGGTCCGCATCCGGTGGAGGGCGGCGATCTTGTCCCGGTCGATGTTGACGAACTCCCCCACCGCCTCCACCGTGACCTTGCCGTTCTGCAGGAGCGCGCCACGGCTGTGGGTCCTCCGGTCGTCGACCCGGGTGACCTCCGCCTCGAACAGCGACTCGACGCCGATGAGCGTCGGCCGCCTGTACCGGATGGTCAGCTCGACGGTCGGTCCGGCGGCATCGGCCAGCACGTTGGCCGCGGTGAGGATGATGTCGAAGGCGGCGGCCAGGGCGGCGCCGTGCACCCAACCGGGCGCCCCCTCGTAGGTGGGGGCGAAGACGACCCGCCCGCGGGCGACCGGCGGGTCGAACCACAGCTCGATGGGCGGGGCCAACGGGTTGCACGGTCCGGCCACCATGTCGAAGGGCATGGAGTCGGTGAGGCTCCCCCGCTCCTCGAGGTCGACGTCGTACCCCGCGAACCGGGGCACCGGCTCGGTGTCGTCGGGCACGGCGTGCTCGATCGCATCGGACAGCGCCTCGACCCCGGCGGCCACCTCGGCCAGCACGCCGGGCGGCGGGGCGGAGGTGACGGTCAGCTCCATGAGGCGCCGCACGGCCGCGGCCAGCTCCTCGCGGCCGCCCCCGCTCCACGGGCGCCCGGGCGGTCCGGCCCGGCGGACCTGCTCGTCAGCCACGGTCGCCCCCGAACCGCTCGACGTAGGCGGCGTGGGCGTCGAGGACCGCCAGGACCGAGGACCGGTCGCCCGCCGGCACCCGCAGCACGACCTCGTCCACGCCGAGGCCGGCGAAGTGCTCGAGCTTGGCGTCGGTGGGGATGGTCCCGAAGGGCACCACCCGGGCCCCGTCCGGGTCCCGGCCCGCGTCCTCGAACGCCCGCCGCAGTCGGGGGACCGCCTCGCCCAGTCCGGACCCGCCGATGGGCATCCACCCGTCGCCGTACTCGGCGACGGCGGCGAAGTTCCCGTCGGTGGCCCCGCCGCCGAGCAGCACCGGCACCCGGCCCCGGACCGGCTTGGGCCAGCTGAAGCACGGCGCCAGGTCGACGAACTCGCCGTGGTACTCGGCCTCGTCGTCCCGCCACAGCGCCTGCATGCACCGCACGTGCTCCCGGGCGATCCGGCGCCGGGCGGCGAAGTCGACCCCGTGGTCGGCGGCCTCGGTGCGGTTCCACCCGAACCCGATGCCGAGCACGGCCCGGCCGCCGCTCAGGTGGTCGAGGGTGGCGACCTGCTTGGCCAGCACGATCGGATCATGCTGGGCGACCAGCACCACCCCGGTGCCGAGGAGGAGCTGCATGGTCACCGGCACCGCCGAGGCCAGCGCCACGAACGGGTCCAGACTGCGGCGGTAGTCGTCGGCCCTGACCCCCTCGACCAGCGCGGGCGGGGTGTCGTCCCGCACCGGGAGATGGGTGTGCTCGGGCAGGTAGAGCGAGGTGAAGCCGCGCTCCTCGGCGGCCGTGGCCAGCTCCGCCGGCGGCAGGTCGCGGTCGGTCAGGAAGCAGGTGACGCCCAGACGCACCGGCTCAGCCCCCGAGTCCGGCGGCCAGCCCGGCGCCCGGGTTCACGTCCGGGTCGGCGAACAGTGCGGCGAAGGCGGCCTCCTCACGGCCGCGTGCCTCGGTCACGGACGCGCCCCGGCCGGCCAGCATCAGCCGCTTGATCTGCCGGGTGGCGTGGCTCGGGAACGAGGCGATGGTGCGGGCCAGCTCGAGCGTCTCGGCCAGCACCGTCCCCTCGGGGCACGACCGCAGGGCCAGACCGCACGACACGGCCACCTCCGCGGTGATCCACTCCGAGGCGAGCAGCGCGGCGGACGCCTGCTGCCACCCCATCCGGGCCGGCAGCAGCACGCTGGAGCCGGCCTCGGGCGGCACGCCCATCTGGGCGAAGGGGACCTGCAGACGGGCGGCCTCGTCCATCAGCACCAGGTCGACGTGGCCGAGGATCGAGCAGCCGAGTCCCATGCCCACGCCGTGGACGGCGGCCAGCAGCGGCTTGTCGAACCGTTGCAGCAGGTCGAGCAGGTCCTGGAAGCCGAGTCCGGCGCCGGCGGCCGAGTCACCGGTGGCGATGGCCACCATCTCGCGCAGGTCCTGGCCGGCGGTGAAGGCCGTGCCCCGCCCGGTCAGCACCACGGCGTGGACGTCGTCGTCCTCCAGGGCGCCGGACAGCGCACCGGTGACCGCCCGGTACATGGCGGTGTCGAACGCGTTCCGGGCCTCGGGCCGGTCGAAGGCCACGACCAGGACCTCGTCGAAGAACTCGAGTTCGATCCGATGGACGTCGTCGGTGCTCACGAGCCGCCCCCGTGCCGTGCCGTCACGGGCGCACGACCTGGCCGCCGTCGACGTTGAACACGTGGCCGGTGATCCACGACGCCTCGTCGGACAGGAGGAACAGGCACATCCCCACCAGGTCGGCGGGCTGGCCCATCCGCTTCAGGGCCAGCCCGGCCAGGATCGGCTGCATGAAGGCGTCGGGCACCACCGTGCGCGACGCCTCGGTGTCCGTCGGGCCCGGGGCGATGGCGTTGGTCCGGATGTTCGACCCGCCGAGCTCGTGGGCCATCTGCTGGGTGATCGAGTTCACGCCCGCCTTGGCCAGCCCGTAGAACCCGGCGTACATGTAGGCGGCCGTCGACGACTGGTTGACGATGGCGCCGCCGCCCCGTGCCTTCATGGCCGGGTAGCAGGCGCGGACACAGTTGAGGGCGCCGAGCATGTTCACCGACAGGAACCGGTTGAGGTACTCCCAGTCCACGGTCAGCAGCAGGTCGAGCTTCATGCCGCCGAAGATGGCCGCATTGTTGACCAGGTAGTCGATCCCGCCGAACTCGGCGACGGTCGCCGCCGCCATGGCCTCGGCCGAAGCCGGGTCGGCCACGTCCGTGGGCACGCCGATGGCCGAGCCCCCGGACGAGCGGATCCCCTCGGCGACCGCCGCCGCCTTGTCGCCGTCGATGTCGGCCACGACGACCGAGGCCCCCGCTGCGGCCAGTGCCTCGGCGTAGGCCTGGCCGATGCCACCGGCCGAGCCGGTCACGATGGCCACCTTGCCGGTGAAGTCGAACGTCGTGGTGGGTGCCGCGTCGGGCATGGTCAGGACTCCTCGTCGGTGGTGGCGTCGGCTGCGGCCGCCGCCTTGCGGCGTCGGGCGATGATCTTCTCGGCGGCACCGCTCATGCCGGTCGACAGGGGCCAGCCGATGTAGTGGGTCAGGTGCAGGACGAGCTCGCGCAGCTGGTCCTCGGTGAGCTCGCCCCGCTCCAGCGCGGCGTCGAACTGGACCTCCAGCAGCCCCGGCAGGTTCTGCGCGGCCAGGACGCCGATGGTGGCCATGCGTCGGTCGCGCAGGCCCAGTCCCTCGCGGGTCCAGATGGCCCCGAACAGGTGGTCGACGGTGACGTCGACGTAGGGGCTCTCCAGGTCGGCCGGGTCGACGGTGAATCCGTAGACCTCCTGCATCTTGGCCATGCCGGCGGCCCGTGCGTCGGTTCCCGGTTCACTCATGGTGCGGTCACTCCTCCTGTCCGTCGTCGTGCCTGGTCCGGACCGGTCACGCCGGCTCGGCCAGCGACTTGGTCTCCAGGTACTCCTCGAACCCGGCCACGCCGGACTCGCGTCCCACGCCCGACTGTCTATACCCGCCGAAGGGCATGTCGGGACTGAACCAGAGTCCGCCGTTCACCCCGACGGTGCCGGTGCGGATCCGGTTGGCCACGCCCACCGCACGGGCGCGGTCCCCACCCCACACCGACCCCGACAGTCCGTAGACCGAGTCGTTGGCCAGGGCCACGGCGTCGTCGTCGCCGTCGTGGGGGATGACCACCAGGACGGGCCCGAAGATCTCCTCCTGGGCCACCCGTGAGGTGTTGGGCAGGCCGACGATCAGGGTGGGCTCGACGAAGAACCCGGACTCGAGCCCTTCGGGGCGGCCGCCGCCGATGACGAACGACCCGCCCTCGTCGGTGGCCATCCGCAGGTAGCCCTCCACCCGGTCGCGCTGGCGGGCGCTGATCAACGGCCCGCACATGGTGCCCGGGTCGGTCGGGTCGGCGGCGGGCAGCATGCCCATCACCTTGGCGGTGGACTCGACCGCCTCGTCGAACTTCGCCCGGGGCACGATGAGGCGGGTGGTGATCGCACAGCCCTGTCCGGCGTGGGTGCAGACGGTGAACGCGGCGGTGGCGCAGGCACCCCGCAGGTCGGCGTCGTCCAGGATCACGAAGGCCGATTTCCCGCCGAGTTCGAGGAAGACCTTCTTGATGGTCTGGGCGGCGGACGCCATCACCTTGCGGCCGGTGGCCGTCGACCCGGTGAAGCTCACCTGGTCCACCCGGGGGTCGGTCGACAGGATCGCCCCGAGCGCATGGTCCGAAGAGGGCACCACGTTGACCACGCCGGGTGGGATGTCGGTCTCCTCGGCGATCAGGCGGCCGAGCACGGTTGCACACCACGGGGTGTCCGGAGCCGGCTTGAGCACGACGGTGTTGCCGGCGGCCAGGGCGGGGCCGAGCTTGGCCAGGTTGATCTGGTGGGGCACGTTCCACGGGGTGATGGCACCGACCACGCCGGTCGCCTCGCGACGCACCCAGCGGTGGGACGGGATGCCGAGCGGCTCGGCACGCCCGAGGTCGGTCTCCCACTCGTAGGACTCGGCCAGGTCGGCCACCCACCCGAGCCCGCCGACGGGCGTGTCGAGCTGGGCCGAGTAGGTGAACGACAGCGGCGACCCCGTTTCCGCCACGGTCATGGCCCGGATGGCGTCGGCATGGCGCTCGAACGCGGCCTGCAGCTGGCGGATGCCGGCCACCCGGCGGGTCACGTCGGTCGACCAGTCGGTCGTGTCGAATGCCCGGCGCGCCGCTCCGATGGCGTCGTCCATGTCGGACGCGTCGCCGTCGGCGGCCACCCCCAGCACCTCGCCGGTTGCCGGGTTGGCGGTCTCGAAGACCCTGCCCGACCGGGCCGGGCGCAGCTCGCCGTCGATCAGCAGCCGTTCCTCGCCGGTCACGGTGGTGCTCGTCGTGGTCATCACGTCTCCTCCTTGTCGATCCCGCGGACGCCGAAGATGTCGTCGCAATGCGCTTCCGTGAGCACCGCCAACGGCAGGTCCACGTCGAGTTCGGCGGCCAGGGACAGCGCCGCCTGCAGATCCTTGTGGGCCAGGCCGGCCCCGCCTTGCATGGCCCGGACGAAACCCTTGTCGTCGGCCTCGGTGAAGGGCGCCACGGTCGGCCGGAACATCAGTGCGGAGGCCCCGCCGATCAGCGCGTCGCTGGCCTTGATGACCTGGGCCAGCTTGGCCAGTTCGACCCCGGCGGCCTCGGCCAGCAGCTGGCCCTCGTAGGCGGCCAGCCACCCGCCGTACTGCACCAGGTTGCGGGCCAGCTTGGCCGCCAGCCCGGTCCCGAACGCACCCATGTGCACGGTCAGCGACCCCATGGCGTCGAGCAACGGGGCCAGGCCCTCGATGACGGCGGCGTCGCCGCCGGCCATGCACACCAATTTGCCGGTGGCCGCGGCCGACGGGCCGCCGCTCACCCCGCAGTCCACCATCGGGACGCCGAGGGCGTGGGCCTCGGCCCCCACGTCGGCCACACAGGCCGGGGTGATGGTGCTGACCACGACGAACGTCGTATCCGGGCCGCCGGCAGCCAGCGCCCCGTCGGGACCCGACAGCACGGTGTGCACCTGCTCGTCGTCGACCACGGCCACGACCACCACGTCGGCCAGGCGGGCCACCTCGGCCGGCGAGGCGGCCACGGCGGCGTGGTCGGCGTGGCGGTCGGTCGCCTCGGACCGGACGTCGCACACCACCAGCGGCAGGCCGGCGGCGTGCACGCTGGTGGCCACCCCGTCGCCGATGGCGCCCAGGCCGATCACCCCGACGGTCGGTCCGGATCCGGTGCCCGGCGTTGCGTGCTGTTCTGCGGCCACTGGTTCCCCCCATTGCTGGACAAGTGTCTGGACTATAGTATGGACACATGACCGATTCCACCGCCGGGGCGACGAGCACCCGCACGTGACCGCTCCGGCCGCCCTGCCCGACGCCGAACCGGACACCGACGTGGAGGCCACCCGTCGCCGACTGACCCCCCGCCAGGCCGAGGTCGTGGCCAACCTGGTCCGCTCCGCCGAGGAGGAGACGGAGGAAGTCGGCTATCCGGGCCTCACCGTACGCAACGTGGCCCGACGGGCCGGCGTCGCCCCGGCCACCGCCTACACCTACTTCAGCTCGAAGGACCACCTGCTGGCCGAGGTGCTGTGGCGCCGGATGGAGGCCCTGCCCGCCGTCGAGGTCAATCCCGACACGCCGCTCGAAACGCGGGTCGAGCGGACCATCGCCGCCATGCTCCCCTTCGCCGGCCGCAGCACGGTGCTCATCGACGCCTGCACCGTCGCCCTGATCAGCCCCAGCCCGGACGTCGCCCACCTGCGCGACCGCATCGGCTCACTGACCCACCGACGCCTGGTGGCCGCCGTCGGGGCCGATGTCGACCCCCGGGTGGTCCGGGTGCTGGAGCTGGCCTACTCGGGCGCCCTGCTGACGGCGGGTACCGGCCACGGGTCGTTCCACGACATCCCGGCCTTCGTGGCCGACGCCGCCGGGCTGCTGGTGGCCGGTGCCGGAGCGGCCGCCACGCCGACCAGGAAGGGGGCACGGCGATGACCGCCACCGAGGTCGAGGGCCCCGTCGTCTACAACCCGTACGCCTACGCCATCCACGAGGACCCGTACCCGACGTACGCCCGGCTGCGGGCCGAGGCGCCCGTCTACCGGAGCGACGAGTTCGACTTCTGGGCGCTGTCCCGCCACGAGGACGTGCTCGGCGCCTTCCGCAACGTGGACACCTTCTCCAACGCGTGGGGCGTGTCGCTCGACCCGAGCGCCTTCAGCCCCGACGCCCACAGGACCATGTCGTTCCTGGCCCTCGACCCGCCCCGCCACACCCGGATGCGGTCGCTGGTCGGCAAGGGGTTCACCCCGACCAAGGTGAACGCCATGGAGGGCCGGATCCGCGAGATCACCCGCCAGCACCTGCTGCCCGCCCTCGAGGCCGGCAGCTTCGACTTCGTGGAGGACTTCGCCGGCAAGGTGCCGATGGACGTGATCTCCGAACTGATCGGCGTGCCAGTGGCCGACCGGGCCGAGCTGCGTCGACTGGCCGACCTGGTGCTGCACCGCTCCGACGGCGTGTTCGATGTACCCCCCGAGGGCATGGAGGCCGCCCTCACCCTGGTCGTCTACTACCAGGAGATGGTCGACGACCGGCGCCGGACCCGCCGGGACGACCTCACCTCGGCCCTGGTCGACGCCGAACTCGACGGCGACCGGCTCACCGACGAGGAGATCGTCGCCTTCCTCTTCCTGATGGTGGTGGCCGGCAACGAGACGACCACCAAGCTGCTGGCCAACGCCTGGTACTGGGGCTGGCGCAACCCCGACGAGCGGGCCAAGCCGTTCGCCGACCCGACCCGGGTGGTCGACTGGGCCGAGGAGACCCTGCGGTTCGACACCTCGAGCCAGATGCTGCTGCGGGTGACCCGGCGGCCCTTCGAGCTGCACGGCACGACCATCGCCGCGGGCGACCGGGTCCTGCTGCTGGCCGGCTCCGCCAACCGGGACGGTGACGTCTTCCCCGACCCCGACCGCTACGACCTCGACCGTGACACCACCAAGTTGGTCAGCTTCGGCAGCGGCCGCCACTTCTGCATGGGGGCGCCGCTGGCCCGGCTCGAGGCCCGCATCGCCCTCGGCGAGCTGGTCACCCGGGTGGCCGACTACGAGGTCGACCCCGACGGGATCGTGCGGGTCCACTCGATCAACGTGAAGGGCCTTGCCACCCTGCCCACCATGGTGACCCTGCGCTGATGCCCCGGTTCCCCTCCAACCCCGACGTCCGTCCCGCCGTGGTGACCGGCGCGTCGTCCGGCATCGGCCGGGCCACGGCCACCACCCTCGCCGCACAGGGCCACCCGGTCGTGCTCGGGGCCCGCCGGGTATCCGAGTGCGAGGACGCTGCCGCCGAGATCCGGTCAGCCGGGGGTGAGGCCGTCGCCATCCGCCTCGACCTGGCGGACGCCGACTCGGTCACCGAGTTCGCCCGGGCCGCCGTCGACACCCTGGGAGCGGTCGAGATCGTGGTGTCCAACGCCGGCCAGAACATGGCCGGTGCGGTGCTCGACACCGACCCCTCGGCGCTCGAGGACGTCCTGGCCGTCAACATCACCGGCACCCACCGCCTGGTCCGGGCCCTGCTGCCCGACATGGTGGCCCGCCGCCGGGGCGACTTCGTCTTCGTCACCTCCGACGTGGCCCAGCGCCCCCGGCCGACCATGGCCGCCTACGTGACCTCCAAGTGGGGGCTCGAGGGGTACGTCCGGTCGCTCCAGATGGAGCTCGAGGGGTCAGGTGTCCGGGCCACCATCCTGCGCCCGGGCCCGACGCTCACCGGCATGGGCATGGACTGGGACCCCGAGGTGACCGGCCAGGTCATCGAGGAGTGGGCGTCGTGGGGCTTCGCCCGGCACTCCAATTTCATGCGGCCGGCCGGGGTGGCCGAGGCCGTATGCGCCGTGGTGCACCTCCCCCGCGGCGTGCACACCACCGTCATCGAACTGCAGCCCGAGGCGCCCATCGCCCCCGTCGAGGCGCCGGACGCCACCACAACCGAGGAGACCCAGTGACCACCACCGTCGACCAGCGTCAGCCACCCCGGGTGTCGGGGGGTGACGACGCCAACGGCCACCTCGAGGAGCTGCGGGTCGACCCGATCGGCCTGCTCGAGCGGGTCCGGGCCGAGTGCGGCGACGTGGGCCGGTTCGGCCTCGGGCCGAAGGAGGTCGTGCTCCTGAGCGGGGCCGAGGCCAACGAGTTCTTCTTCCGGGCGCCCGACGAGGTGCTCGACCAGGCCGAGGCCTATCCCTTCATGACCCCGGTGTTCGGGGAGGGCGTGATCTTCGACGCGTCGCCCGAGCGACGCCGCGAGATGCTCCACAACCAGGCCCTGCGGGACAAGTTCATGCGGGGCCACGCCGCCACCATCGCCGCCGAGGTCGAGCGCATGGTCGCCGAGTGGGACGACGAGGGGGAGATCGACCTGCTCGACTGGTTCGCCGAGCTCACCATCTACACGTCGTCGTCGTGCCTGGTCGGCAAGCGCTTCCGCAACCAGCTGACCGGCCGGTTCGCCCAGCTGTACCACGATCTCGAACGGGGGACCGACGCCCTGGCCTTCGTCGACCCCTACGCCGACATCGAGAGCTTCCACCGCCGTGACGAGGCCCGGGTCGAGATGGTCGGACTCATCCAGGCGATCATGGACGGCCGCCAGGCCGACGGCCCGCCGGCCGACGATGACCGCGATCTGCTCGACGTGCTCATGTCGATCCGGGACGAGGAAGGGAATCTTCGCTTCAGCGCCGACCAGGTGACAGGCGTGTTCATCTCGATGATGTTCGCCGGGCACCACACCACCTCCACCACCGCCTCGTGGATGATCATCGAGCTGCTGAAGCGGCCCGACGAGCTGGCCCGGGTGGTCGACGAGCTCGACAGCCTCTACGCCCACGGCGAGGAGGTCAGCTACCAGGCCCTCCGGGAGATGCCGTGGCTGGAGGCCTCCCTCAAGGAGACCCTGCGGCTGCATCCGCCGCTGATCCTCCTGCTGCGGGTGGCCAAGGAGGACGTGGAGTTCCGGGAATTCACCATCCGCACCGGCCAGATGGTGGGTGCCTCCCCGTGGGTGTCGAACCGGATCGGCGACGACTTCGTCGATCCCGAGCGCTTCGACCCGTCCCGCTACGTGGCGCCGCGCGAGGAGGACCGGGACAACCCGTGGACGTGGATTCCCTTCGGGGCCGGCCGCCACCGGTGCGTGGGATCCGCCTTCGCGCTGATGCAGCTGAAGGCCATCTTCTCGGTGCTGTTCGAGGAGTGGGAGTTCTCGCTCGCCCAGCCGGCCGCGGCGTACGTGGCCGACCTGTCCAAGATGGTCATCCAGCTCGAGCAGCCCTGCACCGTCCGCTACCGCCGACGGGATCGACCGGACCTGGAGCAGCCGGCCTGATGCGCGTCGTGGTCGACCTCGACCTGTGCCAGGGCCACGGGGTGTGCGAGTCCGAGGCCCCCGACGTGTTCGAGCTGGGCAAGGACCACACGGTCCGGGTACTCGACGAGTCACCCGGCGACGACCAGCGAAAGGCCGTCGACGAGGCCGTCCGCTTCTGCCCGACCCACGCCCTTTCCGTCGTCGACGACTGACACACGCCACACCTCACCGACCGACCACACCCAACGACCACCACAGACACAAGGAGCCGCCCCGTGCCGTCGTACCCCCGCAGTGAGCTCGAGGAGACCATGCAGCGCTGGCTGGACCTCAACAAGCGGTGCGAGGAGCAGCTGAACTGGCTGCCGCTCGCCGAGATGTTCACCGAGGACGCCACCTACGGCTGGAACGTGGGTCCGAACGACGAGTTCATGGCCGTCGGGCGCGACCAGATCCGCGAGTACGCGGTCGGCCTGGAGATGGAGGGCCTCGGCGGGTGGACGTACCCGTACATGCGGATCCTCATCGACGAGGTCCAGGGCGAGATCCTCGGCCTGTGGAAGCAGGTGGCCGACGCCACCCGGCCCGACGGGTCCCACTACGAGATCGCCGGACTGGGCGGCAGCTGGTTCCGCTACGGGGGAAACCACCAGTGGAGCTGGCAGCGCGACTTCTTCGACGTCGGCAACGCCACCGCCACCTACGTCGAGATGATCCAGGCCGACGCCCTCAGCCCGGGCATGAAGGCCCGCATCGAGAAGATGGCGTCGGGCCGCCAGCCCGGCCACTACCCGGTGGGCAAGGCCCCGGTCGGCCTGTGGGACGGCGTGGAGCCGACCGTGCTCGGCGGCAGCTGACCGCACCGCCACGGGCGCCCCCCCCTGTGATCGAGGGGAGGGAAGCCGGTGGCGGACCGGTGCCCCCCAACGGCATGAGTGGGGCACCCCTATCGACACAGGTCCCCCTATCTCGTTCCGACCCTGAATGAAGTTCGGAATCAGGTCAGGCCGCCGCTCTGCATCGCAGCCCGGTACTCCTTCTTGGTCAGGTATTGCCGTTGCAGGCGGTCACGTTCCGCCAGGTCAACAGCCAGTTCCATGACACGCTTGCACCACGCATCTACAGCCGGGTCATCCCACTCGTACGCCAGCGCTCCGGCAAAGTGCAACTCATGGCCATGGCGACCGATCCATTCCTCGGGGCTCACTGTCCATGGGCCGTCCCCGACCTTTCTGCGCAAGTCCTCGTAGGCCCATTCCCGTTGGACGGAAGGTCCACATCGTTCGCACCAGTACGACCACTCGCAGAGCTCCCCTGGACGCTCCACACCCCGCCAGGTCCTGCTTCCATCGGTCATCTCCGAACACTTGCGACACGGAAGAGCGGCTGGCCTATTCTCACCGATTCCGCCAGTCGATTGCGTCATGTCTTATCTATTCGGCGACACAGCAGCAGCCCTTGAGCCAGAGCGTGGCCCATTGCGAGAGTCCACGTGGTTGGAACGGTCAGGTGCTGCGTCCCCGAACGCCGGCTCGGCGGTGCGTCCAGGTGCGGCAATGCCCGAGCCGGGTCAAACTGTCATGGTGGCCACCAGTCCGACGACCCACTATGCAAAGAGTGGAGATCTTCACATCGCCTACCAGGTGGTGGGCGACGGACCATTCGACCTGGTCTACGCACCAGGATTCATCTCCCATGTGGAAATGAACTGGGAGTCGCCCTACTGGACCAAGGTTCTGGGCCGCCTGTCCCGATTCTGCCGGGTGATCATCTTCGACAAACGAGGCACCGGATTGTCGGATCGCGTCGGAGGCTGGCCGACCCTCGAAGAGCGCATGGACGACATTCGAGCGGTGATGGACGCTGCGGGAAGCGAACGGGCAGCGCTCTACGGGATCTCCGAAGGCGGCCCGATGTGCATGGTCTTCGCCGCCTTGTACCCAGAGCGAACCGCCGCCCTGGTGCTGCACGGCACCGGTCCACGTCTCGTGGCCGGACCGGACTGGCCGTGGGGGTTGTCTGCCGAGGTGGAACAGCCCATGCTGGACGCCGCCGAGTCCGCATGGGGATCTGGGACAGCCCTTTCCTACTTCATCCAGGGGCTTGCCGATGACCTTCGCGTCCGGGAAGCCACCGGCCGCTTCGAGCGGTTCGCGGCCAGCCCCGGGGCGGCTCGCCAGCTGCTCGAGATGAACTTCCACGTCGACATCCGTTCGGTGCTCCCCGCCATCAGCGCCCCGACACTGGTGGTGCACCGGACCGGCGACTACATCGTGCCGGTCGAATGCGGGCGCTACTCAGCCGAGCGCATTCGGGGAGCCGCGCTGGTCGAGCTCCCCGGCGACTTCCACTTGAGCGCCCGACTGGGGACGGAGGACGACGCCATCGACGCCATCGAGCAGTTTCTGACAGGAAGTCGGAGTCAGCACGACGTCGATCGCGTGCTGACGACCGTGCTGTTCACGGACATCGTAGGTTCGACCGAGCGAGCCGCACTACTGGGAGACCACGCCTGGCGGGAGCTCCTGGATAGTCACGACCAGGTGGTCCGCCGGGAAATTGACCGGTTCAATGGACGGGAGATCAAGACCCTGGGGGATGGATTCCTGGCGGCCTTCGACGGCCCGGGCCGAGCTGTGCGATGCGCTCGAGCCATCACCGAGGAAGCTCGTCGGATCGGGGTTGAGGTTCGCAGCGGCCTCCACTGTGGAGAGTGCGAGGTCCGGGGAGGCGACCTAGCCGGCATCGCGGTCCACATCGGTGCTCGAATAGGGGGTCTGGCGCAATCGGGAGAGGTGCTCGTCTCCACCACGGTCAAGGACCTGGTCATCGGTTCCGGAATCACCTTCGAAGACCGGGGAATCCACGTGCTCAAGGGCGTTCCGGACGCGTGGCAGCTGTACAGCGCGACGAGCGCATGAGTGCCGATGTCGGGTGGATCCGAGGATGCGACCCAACGCCGGGTGAGGGTCAACGCAGTTCCACAGAAGTTGAGCCACTGCCCGCAAGGCGCGGCCCTTCCTGACAGGAGGCTCGAGCCGGACTCTGTCGGCTATGCGGGTACTTCGTCCTTCAGGTTCTGCCGGAGCCACGTACGCACCTCGTCGGTGTCCTCGTGGCCGTGAACCGCAACGGCGTGTTGGGTGGCAGCGGTCACCACCTCGTCCTCTTCACCCGAGATCGTCAGCGTGCAGCCGCTGTCACTCGGGAAGTCACGGCAATCGGCAACTTTGCGTCCCATGTGGCGCTTCCCTTCGCTAGCCAGTTGGAGTTCGCTACATCTCCTCAACGCTTCGGACGTCGAGATTCCGGAACCTCATCGGACCATCACAGAGTTGTGCGAGGCGCTCGGCGAGGGCGGCAGTTTCCGGTAGATCGGAGTTGGCCATGGCGTCCTCGTAGGTGGGGAACTCGACGATCTGGACGTAGTTGTCCGGTCGGTCCCTGTCCTTCGTGAATGTGCCTCGCTGGGCAGTGCGTCGTCCCATCGTCTGTGTCCGCCACTCGCTGACCAGCGCTTCGACCTCATCGGGTCTGGACGTCATCATGTCGATGATTTGCACGAACGGCACCGGCCCGCTTCCCCCGACTGCCCCTCAATTGCAGGGTAAGCCCGAAGGGCCGTGGAATCAAGGGGGGGGTCGTGGACGCTCGGGCTGCCCCACGACGCCGGGTGGGTGTCACACATTGACGATCTAGGAATGGGCGATGGGGAATCTGCAGATTGGCATCTAGGCCAAGGACACCGCTGCTTCGACCGCCGACCGGGGACTACTGAGGACTGGAGCCGTCGTCTTGCACCGTGGCACTGCGGCAGCCATCGAGGCTTGGGCGAGTACGACAACGTCGATACCCGAATCCAGGGAATCGACCGCTCGGGCGATCGCAGTTGCATAGCCAGCCAGGTCGCCATTCTCGAACAGGGACCGAGCATCAGCTAGGACAATTTCGTCGATAGTGGGCGTACGGCCGGTTTCATGGGCGATTTCGTTCAACAAGTCCACGGTGGGCGCGATCGTGCATTGGAGAGCAGCCACAACGGCGATTCGGGAACCGGAGCCCACGGCGGCTTCAGCCATAGGTCGGTCGACCCGGACGACAGGAACCCCCACGACCGAGGAGAGCCGCTCGGCCGGTCCGCTGACTGTCGAACAGGTGCCGACCACCACGGCAGCTCCGCTCGAGGCTTCCATGAGCCGAGCAGTCAGCCGCTCTCTCAATTCGTCGTCCACCCCGCCACGGTCCCGAGCATCTGCGAGGAGCGACGCATCGACCACGTGAGTCGAGGGTCGTCCCGGCGAAACATCGGCCAGCAATGCGGTGAACGTGGCGGTGTGCACGTCAGCGGTGTGAAGGAAGCCGATGGTCACGGGTCAAGTCCTTCACCGTGTCGGCGCAGTCACCCAGCGCCGATGATGCCTGCGGTTCGGCCCGGGGTCCACCTCCCCTCGATGACACGGTGGGACGCGCCACTCCCCCGGACGGGCGCGCCCACCCGCCGGCCCGGTACCGTCCTGCGATGACCTCCGTTCCGTTGGACCGGCCGGTGCGGGCCGCCATCGTCGGCCTCGGCCGCGTCTACGACCTCAACGTCCTCGCTTACCGGGACAACCCGGACGTCGAGGTGGTGGCCCTGGTCGACCCCGACCCGGGACGCCTCGAGCGGCGCGGCACCGAGTGGCCGGATGCTCACCGGTTCGCGTCGGTCGCTGAACTTTCCGAGAGCGATGTCGCGATCGACGCGGTCGAGGCGCTGCTGCCCATCGCGCTGCACTGCGATGAGGTGGTGGCCATGCTCGGCCACGGCTGGCACGTCAACCTCCAGAAGCCGATCGGCAACGACCTGGCCGAGGCGGAGGCCATGGCAGCCGCCGCCGACCGCGCCGGACGCGCCCTGCGGGTCATGGAGAACTACCTGTTCTACGAGCCGCTGCAGCGGCTCAAGGACGTCGTCGACTCGGGTGAACTCGGCGAGGTGTCGGGCTATCACCTCAAGATGGTGGCCAGTGGGCTCGGGGGGTGGGACGTGCCCGGCGACACCTACGAGTGGCAGTTCGCCCAGGCCGGCCGGGGCCGGGGCACCCTGCTGTTCGACGACGGCTGGCACAAGCTGTCGACCGCCCTGTGGCTGTTCGGCCCGGTCCGCGAGGTGCGGGCGTGGGTGGGCTCCACCGAGGTGGTCCCCGGGATCGCCGTCGACGCCCCCACCACCGTGGTGTGGGAGCACGCCAACGGCGTCCGGGGCGTGTGGGACATCACCCTGGCCGTCGACCTCTACCTGCGGTCCGACTACTACACCAACGACGAACGTTGGGAGGTCACCGGGCGGCGCGGCTTCGCCCGGGTCAACCGGTGCACCGCCCGGGGGATCCAGGAGCCGAGCCTCGAGGTCTACCGGGACGGCGAGCTGCGCTCGCACCACGCCCTCGACGACGACTGGGCCTCGAGCTTCCGTGCGTCGGGCCGCTACTGGCTGTCCTGGCTGCGCACCGGCGAGGGCCCCCTGTGGTGGGGCGTCGACGAGGCGACCGACGTGCTGCGCCTGGCCCTGGCCGCCTATGCGTCGAGCGCAGCCGGCGGGGTCGGGGTCGACCCGGCCACCCTGACGATGGACGCCGACGACGCGTCGGACCGGTAGAACGGGCCCATGGACGAAGGGGCATTCACCGGGGCGACCGCCGTGACCCCGACGGGCGACGGCACCTGGCGCGCCGACATCCGTCCCGGGTGGGACATCGCCGGCAACGCCAACGGGGGCTACCTGCTGGCCATCGGAGCCCGGGCCCTGGTGGCCGCCACCGGGCGGCCCGACCCGGTGACCGTCACCGGGCACTACCTCGCCCCCGGCAGGCCCGGACACGTCGACATCACCACCGAGGTCCTGAAGGAGGGCCGCCGCTTCGCCACCGCCTCGGCCCGGCTCGAGTCGGGCGGCCGGCCGCTGCTGGCGGTCCTCGGAACCTGCGGCGACCTGTCCGACCGCCGGGACGACCTGCTGGTGGACGGCGCACCGCCCGAGCTCCCGCCGGCCGACGAGTGCGTCCCGGTGGTGGCCACCGACACGTTCCCCCCACCGTTCATGGCCAACGTCGAGCTCCGCCTCCATCCGGACGACGCCGGGTTCGCCACCGGTGTGCGCAGCGGGGTGGCCCGCATCCGCGGCTGGTTCCGGCTGCCGGACGGCGAGCCCGTCGACACCGTGACCCTGGTCTGTGCGCTGGATGCCTTCCCGCCGACCATCTTCAACACCGACCTGCCGATCGGCTGGGTGCCCACGGTCGAGCTGACCACCCACGTGCGGGCCCGGCCCGATCCGGGCTGGCTGCGGTGCCGGTTCACCACCCGCTACGTGACCGGCGGCTTCCTCGAGGTGGACGGCGACATCTGGGACGCGCGGGGTCGACTGGTGGCCCAGTCCCGCCAGCTGGCCCTGGTGCCCCAGGGCTGATCGCCCGACCACCCGCCCCGGACGACGCCCGACGCCGATCGGCCACCGGCCGTGCCACGGCATGCTGGGGGCATGCGCCTCTCCCGACGTCCCGACCCCCGCACCGTCGAACGGGTACCCGGCAAGGAGTCCGTGTGGGACTACCCCCGGCCACCCCGCCTCGAGCCCGTCGACCGCCGGATCCGCATCGTGTTCGCCGGGGTCACCATCGCCGACACGACGGCCGCCTTCCGGGTGCTGGAAACGAGCCACCCGCCCAACTACTACCTGCCGGCCGACGCCTTCGTCGACGGCGTCCTGGTCCGGACCCACCGGGCCTCCTACTGCGAGTGGAAGGGCGAGGCCCATTACTACGACGTCGTCGCCGGTGGTCGCACCGCCCCCGACGCCGCCTGGGGATACGACCGACCGGCTGCGTCGTTCGCCCCCATCGCCGGCCACGTGGCGGTGTACGCCGGAGCCATGGACGCCTGCTTCGTCGGCGACGAGCAGGTGGTGCCCCAGCCCGGGGGGTTCTACGGCGGGTGGATCACCGTCGACGTCACCGGTCCGTTCAAGGGGGACCCGGGCACCCACGGCTGGTAGCCGCGACCGGGTCGACGCCGACGCCGGCGGGCACGCGTAGGTTGTCGGGCATGGCACCGCCCCCGGCCCCACCGTCCGCCGACCTGGCCGCCGTGGCCGAGGTCGAGCAGCGACTGTTCGCCCTCGTCCGGGCCGTCGACGACGCCGGCATGCACCAGCCGTCGTTGCTGCCGGGGTGGTCGGTCGGACACCTCCTCACCCACCTGGCCCGCAACGCCGACAGTCACACCCACCGCACCGCCGCAGCCGTCGAAGGTGTCGTCATCGATCAGTACCCCGGGGGTGCGGCCGAACGGGAATCCGACATCGAGGCCGGGGCCCGCCGACCGGCGGTCACCATCCTGGAGGACGTGGCGACATCCTCGGCCCGGATGCTCGAGGCCTGGGCTCGGGCACCGGACCGGGCCTGGTCGGGCGTCACCCGTGACCTGAGCGGCCTGGAGCGCCCGCTGGTGGAGCTGCCCGGCCGGCGACGGATGGAGGTCGAGGTCCACCTGGTCGACCTCGGGCTCGGCCAGACCCATCGCGACTGGTCGGACGCCTTCGTGGCCGACCGGCTCGGCCCGATGCGCGCCGGACTGGCCACACGGCTGCCCGACGGATCCGATGCCCCACCACCGGGGGCGCTGGACGAGCGCGACGAGTTGGCCTGGCTGTACGGGCGCCTCGCCTGGCCCGACCTGCCCGTGCTCGGCCCCTGGTCGTGACCGACCGGGTGGCCGCCCGGTGACCATCGCCGAGATCCTCGGGCTGCTCATCGGCGTCGTCCTGATCGCCACCGTCGCCGACCGGCTGCGGATCGCCTACCCGATCCTGCTGGTCATCGCCGGGCTGGTCGTCGCCGTCCTGCCCTTCGCCCACCGGGTCCAGCTCGAGCCCGACCTGATCCTGCTGGTGTTCCTGCCGCCGCTGATCTACGACGCATCGCTCGACACCTCGGCCCGCGAACTGCGCACCCACTGGCGCCCGATCCTCCTGCTGGCCGTCGGACTCGTGCTCGCCACCATGACCCTGGTGGCGGTGGTGTTCCACGCCCTGGTGCCCCAGGCGAGCTGGGGTGAGGCGTTCGCGCTCGGGGCGATCGTGTCACCTCCCGACTCGGTGGCCGCCACCCAGATCGCCGGCAAACTCGGGCTCCCCCGCCGGCTCGTCACCATCCTCGGTGGCGAGGGCCTGATGAACGACGCCACCGCGCTGACCGCCTACCAGGTGGCGGTGGCCTCGGTTGCCACCACGTTGACCGTCGGTGACGTGGCGGTCCGCTTCCTCGTCGCCGTGCTCGGCGGCGTCGCCATCGGGTTGGCGGTCGGCTGGGCGGGCACGCGGCTCCTGCGGCTGACCGAGACCCCGGTCATCGAGAACACCGTGCTCCTCATCCTGCCGTTCGCCGCCTACCTGCCCGCCGACAAGCTCGACGCCTCGGGCGTCCTGGCCGTCGTGGCCTGCGGCCTGTACTTCGGCCGGTACGGTTCACGGTCGCTCACCGCCGGGGCGCGCCTCCAGCAGCGTCAGATCTGGGACCTCATCGTCTTCCTGCTGACCGGTCTGTCGTTCCTCCTGGTCGGGCTCGAGCTGCGCCCCATCCTCGAGGCGCTGACCGCACGGACCTCCGGGTCCCTGGTCGTCGAATCCCTCGCCGTGGTGGGCGCGGTGGTGGCGCTGCGGCTGGTGTGGATGTTCGGGGCCACCGCGCTCCCCGGGGGCAGGCACCTCTTCTCCACCAACCAGGGGACGCCGTCCACCTGGCGGGAGACCACCGTCGTCGGCTGGGCGGGGATGCGCGGCGCCATCAGCCTGGCCGCCGCGCTCGCCCTGCCGACCACCTTCGCCGAGCGCGACCTGGTGCTGTTCCTCACCTTCGCGGTCATCGTGGCCACACTGGTGGGCCAAGGGCTGACCCTGCCACCGCTCATCCGACGGCTGGGACTGGTCAGCCGCGACGAGCAGGACCTGGTGCGGACCGCGGAGGCCCGGCGGCGGCTCATCGTCCTGGTGCTCACCCGGATGGACGAGCTGGCCGCCGAGGACGGCACGCCCGAGGAGGTGACCCGGCGCCTGCGCACCGGCTACGAGGCGCTGCTCGACCAGGTCGACCGCAGGCTCGACGTGCTGAGTGCCGGGGACGACGGACCGCCCCCCGACGGCCGGATGGACGAGGAGTCCCAGGCGGAGTTCGAGGCCGAGGTGGACCTCCGGCGCAAGGTGATCGCCGTCGAGCGCGACGAGCTCGACCGGCTGGTGGCCAGGCGGAAGGTGAGCCGCCCGGTGGCCGAGGAGGTCCGCGCCGCCCTCGACATCGACGAGACGACGATGCGCCCCTGACCGGCACCGCCCCGTGGGCCCGCGGCCCGAGTGCCGGGGCCGGACGCGCCGAAGGGCGCCTCCGGAGAGGCGCCCTTCGGGTACAGGTTGCTGCGTTGAACACCGGGGTTCCCGTGCGGCGCCGGATGGGACCATGGTCCGGCTAGGTCGCCCAGTGGGTGTCTGGCTGGGATTCGCCAGGTGGTACAGCGAGCCGCCTCAGCGGCCAGCCACCTCCAGGGTCCCGAAACGTTGACTGCTCAGTTGGACCACCTCCTCTCTCTGGTCTGTGCATCGTACCAACGGCGGGCGCGGATTCGGGTCATGCAATTGCGACGTGAACGGCGTGTTTCCGGCGTGTGACAGCGGTCGGCTGGCGTAGTGGGCACCTCCTGCGACTCCTCGGGATGGACAACTGTCCGGTGCTGCGTCTGGACAGGTGTCCAGCCCAGCCGTACGCTGGACCGGTGGACACCGAGCGGATCGCACCGTGAGCAGCGGACCGGGCCTGGACGGACTGACGCGCGAGCAGCTGGCCCGCCTGGTCCCCGAGTACCTGCTGGCCGGTCATCTCATCGACCGGGCCGGCATGCCCCACCTCATCGGGGCGTTCGGGCGCGACGGCATGCGCGACGTCGCCATCGAGGAGTGGATGGGCGCGAGCCCCGTCTACAGCAAGCGGATGCAGCGCGCCCTCGGGTTCGAGGGTGATGCGGTCGAGACCATCTTCAAGGGGATGCAGATCGACGTCGGGGCACCCCCCCAGTTCATGGACTTCCGCTACACGGTCCACGACCACGACCACGGCGAGTTCCACCTGGACCACTGCGGCGCCCTGATGGACGTGGAGCCGATGGGACCCGACTACGTACAGGCCATGTGCCACGACATCGAGGACCCCACCTTCGACGCCACGGCCACCGCATCGAACCCCCGGGCCCAGGTCCGTCCGCTGCACCGGCCGCCACGCGTGCCCGCCGACCGGTCGCCGCACTGCGCCTGGACCGTCACCATCGCCGACGACCATCCGGTCGTGCCGGTGCCGGTCGAGGCCGTGGTCGTGGCCGCCACCCGTGCGGCCCGCCTCGAGCTGGCGGCGATCGACCCCGCGGACCCCGGTCGGCACGACTACGCCGACCCGCTCGTGGCCGACCTCGACTTCGGCGAGTGGTCGGCGTCCGCGCTCCGCCGCATCGCCGACGAGGTCTGCCTCCAGGGCCACCTCCTGTCGCTGTCCTTCCTGGCCGCCGTGACCGCCCGGACGCCGACGCCGGAGGACGCCGTCGAGTTCCTCCGCCACCAGTTCCGGGGCACGGCCGGCGTGGCCGCCGAGCGGCTGCGCGACGCGTTGGCGCTGCCGCCCACGCCGGAGGGTGCGGCCACGCTCCTGCGACTGCACCCGTGCCTCCTGCCCTACGCCTACGTCGGGTGTGACGTCGAACTCGACGGCCGCCTCCTCGTGCGGTTCGCCCGTGACGCCGACGCCCAGGCCGACGGCGCCTGGCCCGCCACCCTCGACGCCGACCACCTCGGCCCTCTCGACGCCATGGTGCGGGTACTGGACGACCACCTCCACTGCACCGCGGTGACCGACGACGGCACCGCCCTCGTCGTCGAGGTCGTCCGCGGCGACTCGCCGGTGGCGGAGTCCGACGACGTGGTGCTCACCAAGTTCAGCACCGGAGCCGCGTTCGCCTTCGAGGACCGGGGGACGCCGGTGGAACTGCGCACCGGTGTGCGCAGCACCAGCTGAGCGGGGCGACTCCACCCGAGCGGCACCCGGGCCGACGGAGGGGAGGGGCAGTCGCTTCTGGGTCCCGATGCCGTTCTGATAATGATAATCATTATCATCGGGTCCGGAAACCGATCCAACGGGAGCCGCGTCGCAGACCCGCGCCCGGGCCCCGGGCGTGCCGGGCCCCGGACCTCGGGCGACTCAGGGGCGCAGCAGCACCTTCACGCACTCGGCGCTGCGCTCGGCCACTGCGGCATAGGCCGCCGCCGCGTCGGCCAGCGCGAACTCGTGGGTGAAGATCCCGTCGGTGCGCAGGCGCCCGTGTCGGACCAGCGGGACCAGCTCCTTCCACGTCCGGTGGACCGGCGCCGTGGTCATCCGCAACGTCACGCTCCGGAAGAGCGTCATCAGCGCCGGCAGCGGGTAGGGCGCCAGATCGTGGACCCCGATGACCGACACCGTCCCGCCGGCACGCACGCAGGCCAGGGCGTCGTCGAGGGTGGCGTCGTGGGCCACCGCGTCGATCACCGCGTCGGCGCCCCGGCCGCCGGTGGCCTCCAGCACGGCCTCCACCGTGGGCCCCTCGACCGACTCGGCGCCCGAGTCCACCGCCCGGTCCCGGCGCCCGGCCACCGGATCGACGCCGAGGACCCGCCCCGCTCCCAGCGTCAGGGCGGAGCGCACCGCGCACAGTCCCACGGCGCCCAGTCCGAGCACCACCACGGTGCCACCCGGCTCGAACTCGGCGCGCTGGGCCCCGGCCCATCCGGTCGACAGGTTGTCGGTGAGCAGCAGCGCCGCCTCGTCGTCCATGCCGTCCGGGATCGCCAGGAGCTGGAAGTCGGCGGCGGGCACGGCGACGGCGGTGGCCTGGCCGCCGGGCAGCATTCCCGACCCGAACACCTTCGGACCCTCGATGCATCGCACCGGGTCGCCGGTGGCACACCCGTCGCAGCGCCCGCACCCGGTGACCGACGCGGTCAGCACCCGGTCCCCCGCCGCGAACCGCCGCACCTCGGGACCGACCTCCAGGACGGTGCCGAGGAATTCGTGGCCCACCGGGATGCTCATGCCGAGGTCGAGGTCGCCGTCGTAGAAGTGCATGTCGGACCCGCAGATGGCGGTGGCGTCGACGGACACGACGGCGCCGTCCGGCCCGGGGACGGCCGGCTCCGGCGCCTCGGCCACCACCACCCGGCCGGGTCCCTCGATCATCACGTGGCGCACGGTTCCCCCCGGTCGGTTCGTCGGTCGGGCCCGGGTCGCCGGGCCTGGTCGTTGAGTACTGTGGCACACCGGTCCGGGGTGGGGGGCGGCTGGCGCCGTCGCCCCGGGCACGACCGACGCCAGGAAAGGTCCTCGACATGCGCAACCCACACGCCGGTGTGCCCTTCGACACGTCCGACGAGGAGATCGCCGAGGCACTGCTCGATGTGAGCATCCCGACGCTGCTCCTCTCCCTGGTCCACATGTCCGGCGACCCGGGGATCATCCGCGGCCACCTGAAGCCCGCCGGGCTGTTCCTCAACGAGGTCCAGGGCTACATGACCGAGGAGGACAAGTCGGAGGCCCGGGCCCTCGCCCTCCAGGTGATCCGGGACTACCGCGACCGCGGCTGCCCCGAACCGGAGCCGATCGACGCCGGACTGCTGCACGAGATGATGACCTGGCTGGTGTGCGAGGACGTCCCCGAGGAGTACGTCCCCATGCTGATGGAGGAGATGGAGCTCGACGGACGCGACGCCCGCCGGGTCGAGCCCGTCGGTGCGCCGGCGGACCGGGCCGCCTTCCCGGTGGTGGTCATCGGCTGCGGTCAGTCCGGACTGCTGGCCGGCATCCGGCTCCAGGAGGCCGGCATCCCGTTCACGATCGTGGAGAAGAACGCCGGCGTGGGCGGCACGTGGTGGGAGAACTCGTACCCCGGTGCCCGGGTCGACGTGGGCAACCACTTCTACTGCTACAGCTTCGAGCCGAGCGACCACTGGACCGAGTACTTCGCCCAGCAGCCCGAACTGCAGCGGTACTTCCAGGGCGTCATGGACAAGTACGGGATCGGCCCGCACGTGCGGTGGGAGACCGAGGTGCTGGGCGCCGCCTGGGACGAGGACACGGCCACGTGGTCGGTCCGCACCCGGGCGGCCGACGGGACCGAGGACGTGCTGGTGGCCCGGGCGGTCATCTCGGCGGTGGGCCAGCTCAACCGGCCGAACGTGCCCGAGCTCCCGGGGGCCGACACGTTCGCCGGGCCCAGCTTCCACTCGGCCCGCTGGGACCACGACGTCGACCTGGCCGGTAGGCGGGTGGCGATGATCGGGGCGGGGGCCAGCGGGTTCCAGATCGCGCCCACCATCGCTCCCGAGGTGGCCCACCTGACCGTCTTCCAGCGCACCGCCCAGTGGATGTTCCCCAATCCCAACTACCACGCCACCGTCGGGCCCGGGGTCCGGTGGGCGCTGCGCCACCTCCCCTTCTACGGCCGGTGGTACCGGTTCCTGATCTTCTGGCCGGGGTGCGACAAGGGGCTCGAGGCGGCACGGGTCGACCCCGCCTACCCGGACCAGCAGCGGGCGGTGAGCGAGACGAACGAGTTCATCCGGCAGATGTTCACCGACTGGATCGTCGGCCAGGTCGGCGACGACCAGGAGCTGATCGCCAAGGTGGTGCCGGACTACCCGGCCACCGGCAAGCGGACACTCCAGGACAACGGCGCCTGGCTCGGGGCCCTCACCCGGGAAAACGTCGACCTGGTCCGCACGCCCATCGACCACATCGAACCCGACGCCGTGGTCACCGTGGACGGCGGGCGCTACCCGGCGGACGTGCTGGTGTACGCCACCGGCTTCCAGGCCACCCGGGTGTTGGCGCCGATGGCGATCGCCGGGCGGGACGGGGTGGACCTGCGGGACCTGTGGGGCGAACGTCCCGCCGCCTACCTCGGCATCACCGTGCCGGGGTTCCCGAACTTCTTCTGCATGTACGGACCGGGCACCAACCTGGCCCACGGCGGCAGTCTGATCTTCCACTCCGAGTGCCAGATGCGGTACATCGCCCGGTGCGTCGACGCCCTGATCGTCGGCGGCCACCGGACCATGGAGCCACGCCAGGACCGCTACGACGACTGGCACGAGCGGTCCCAGGCCGAGATGCGCGGACTGGTGTGGTCCCAGCCGTCCATCGAGCACTCGTTCTTCAAGAACTCGGCCGGCGAGATCCACGTGCTCAGCCCGTGGCGCATCGTGGACTACTGGACGTGGACCAAGGAGCCCGACCTCGCCGACTTCGAGTTCGACGTCGTCTGAACCCGACGCGGCGACGCCGCCGGGTGCCGCGCGACCTAGGGTCGCGGTGATGCCGGGACCCGACGCCAGCCACCTCCACCCCCTGGCCGACCTCGGCTTCGACCGGTCGAGGGTCGACGAGGCGGTCGCCGCCGGGCTCGACCCGGGCACGGCGGCCCGGGTGGTGCGCATGGACCGGGGGTGGGCCACGCTCCAGGACGTGGCCGGCACCCGCCGGGTCCGGCTCCGCGAATGCCCGCCGATCGTCGTGGGCGACTGGCTGGGCCGCGACGCCGAGGGCACACTGGTCCGACTGTCCCGGCGCAGCCTGCTGGTGCGCCGGGCGGCGGACCGGGACGAGCCGCAGCAGATGGCGGCCAACGTCGACGTGGTGGTGGTGACCTGGGCGCTCGACACCCGGGTGAGCACCGGACGACTGCGGGACATGCTGGTGCTGGCCCGCGAGTCCGGGGCGGTGCCGGTCCTGGCCCTGTCCAAGGTCGACATCGCCGAATCGGTCGACGGGCTGCTGGCCGAGCTCGACGGTGTGCTGGACGATGTCGAGGTGGTGACCACCAGTGCGGTGACCGGCGAGGGCATGGACCGGCTGCAGGCGATCGCCACCGGTCGCACGATCGTGCTGCTGGGGTCGTCGGGCGCGGGCAAGTCGACCCTGACCAACGTCCTGCTCGGCGTCGACGCCCGCGAGACGGCCGAGGTCGGCCGGACCGGTGACGGGCGCCACACCACCACCAGTCGCGAACTGCTGCCACTGGCGGCCGGCGGCGCCATCATCGACACACCGGGCATCCGGGCGGCCGCGGCGTGGGACGACGAGGAGGAGGAGGAGCCCGAGTCCCGGTTCCCCGACCTCGACGAGCTGGCCGAGGAGTGCCGGTTCAGCGACTGTGCCCACCGGTCGACACCGGGCTGCGCGCTCGACCGCGCCGTGGGCGACGGGGAGCTGGCCCCGGTCCGGCGCGACGAGTACCTCGCGTACGTGGCCGAGCGCGCCACCCGCCAGGACGCCCGCTCGGCCGCCGGCCGTCAGCACGCCCGCGACCGCGACCGGGGCGGCCGCGGGCGCGGGTAGCGGCCGACCCGTCAGGCGTCAGGCGTCAGGCGTCAGGCGGCGGGCACGGTCCGCTCCGGTTCGGAGCCGGTGGGCGCGTGGACCGGTGCGGCCGTGGCCCGGCGGACGCGCTCCTGGCGCTCGACGAAGGCCAGGTAGAACGCCATGGCGAAGGCGAGGCTGGTGAACAGGCTCATCACGAAGAAGATCCACGGTGCCCGCAGGCCCCGCCGGCGCCCGTCGACGATCGTCCACAACGGCAGCAGCACCACGTTGACCATGATGTAGTCCTGGGCCGCCGAGTCGGCGGCGAAGTTGGCGAAGAGCGCCTTGGTGTAGGCGATGTAGCTGGCCTGGGAGCCGACGTGGTGGGTGTACCTGACGTTGAAGTACCACCCGATGCACACCGACACCACGCCGAACAGGTAGTAGAGCGCCTCGAGCACGCCGACCCGGCCGGCGCCGCCCTCCCCGAACAGCCAGCGGTTCACCCAGAAGGCGTAGGCGGTGGTCAGGACGCCGAGCACCCCGAACACCAGCAGCTGCGTGGTCATGGTTCCCCCTTGCGCGCCCGTCGCAGGGGCGCTCCGCGCAGTGTAGGCCCGCCGTCCCGCGGAATCCCGGGACGCCGCGCCGGGTCAGGCGAGCGGCTCGGGCTCGGGGAAGACCCACGTGCCGTCGAGGACCTCGGGACGGGGCCGGTACATCCGGGCCACGTAGTTCCAGCCCTCGGTGACGTACAGGAAGTTGTCGGCGCCGTCGGGCTCGGGGCCGAACGTCACGGTGACCCGACCGTCGGCGTCGGAGGTGGCCGTGACGCTGTTCACGCTGTACGAGTCGTACTCGTTGGGGTCGAAGTAGCCGTCGCGGTTGTAGACCGAGATCGACCAGAAGGCGTCCACCGGGACGTCCTCGACGGTGAGCCGGTACCGGCCGACCGGTTGCGGGTCCGCCCGGATGACGTAGTACGCCTCGGTCTCGGGCAGCCCGCCGAACCCACCGGCGGACCCGATGAGGAACCGGACCCGGTCGACCTGGTCCTTGCTCCCGAACGTCCGGGTCGAGTCGTGGATCCCGGCGGCGCCCAGGGCGAGCAGCGGCTTCCTGACCGCCTGGTAGCTCGCCTCGTCGAACCGGCCCGTCTCCCAGGACCGGGCCGAGGACGCAGCCACGACCAGTCCGTCCTGGAGCCGGTTGGCCTCGGCGATGTCGTCGGCGTCGGTGGGGTCGGCCAGTGTGCGCGCCACCAGCAGCACGAACCCGGTGTCGAACTCGTCGACGGTCAGCGGGTGGTCGCCGGCCGCGTGGAACACCCGGTTGAGGTAGCCGTCTTCGTTGATGACCATGACCGTCAGGTAGCGGCCACCGCTGTCGGGCACGGTCAGGGTGGCGCCGTCGCCGATGTCGACCACGGCGAGGCTGTAGAGGGTGTCCCGGTTCATCCGGATCACCGTCTGCTGGTCGAGCGCGGTCGGCCGGCGGAAGTGGACCCACTCGTTCACCACCGCGCCGAGTCCGACGAAGCGGTCGACCTGGGAGGCCACCTCGGCGGTGGCGTAGTTGTCGATGTCGACGGGGATGGGCACGGCGGGTCCTCTCGCTGGGGTCGGCGCCAGGATGGCGCACCGGTGGACGGACGGCAAGCGGCTCCGACCTGGCAAGCTGGCACGATGCGATCCGATCGGCACCGACCATGACCGGCGTCGTACTCCTGTTCGCGCTCCTGCTGGTGCCCATCGGGCTGTGGGTGGTGCTGCGGTGGCTGCCCGAGCAGCGCCGCAACCAGGCGGCGAAGGCGCCGCAGACCGGCCCCCGGCGCCGGTGGTGGCAGCCGTAGCCCGGGCTGCGTCCTACCGGCGGCGCAGCCGGGCCTCGGTCACCGAGGGCGGGGCCCAGCCGGGGTCGGCGCCACCCACGTTCTGGCCGGGCGGGACGATCTCGTCGATGCGGTCCAGCACGTCGTCGCCGAGCGTGATGTCCGCCGTCACCAGCTGGGACTCGAGCTGCTCCATGGTGCGCGGCCCGATGATGGGGCAGGTGACGGCCGGATGGGCCTGGACGAAGGCCAGGGCCAGCTCGAGCAGCGAGTGGCCGGCTTCGTCGGCGAGCGCCTGCAGTGCGACCACCGCCGCCAGCTTCTGCTGGTTGACCGGCAGCGACAGGTCGTAGCGCTCGGGCAGCATGGCCGAGCGGCGCGACGTGTTCTTCCGACCGTCGCCGAAGGCGCCCGACAGCCATCCGCCGGCCAGCGGGCTCCAGCTGAGGACGCCCATGCCGTACTGCTGGCACACCGGGAGCAGGTCGGCCTCGATCCCTCGGGCCAGCATCGAGTACTGCGGCTGCTCGGTGCGGAAGCGCTCCCGTCCGCGGCGCTCGGCGGCCCAGTGGGCCTCGACCACCTGGTGGGCCGGGAACGTGGAGCAGCCGGCGTAGCGGATCTTGCCGGCGTGGACCAGGTCGCTCAGCGCGCCCAGCGTGTCGTCGATGTCCGTCTCGGGCGACGGGCGGTGGATCTGGTAGAGGTCGAGGTAGTCGGTCCCGAGCCGCCGCAGGCTGTGCTCGCACTCGGCGATCACCCACCGGCGCGAGTTGCCCTGGGCGTTGGGGTCCCCCGACATCGGTCCGTGCACCTTGGTGGCCAGCACGATGTGGTCCCGGTCGAGGCCCTGGAGCGCCTTGCCGACGATCTCCTCCGACTCGCCGAACGAGTACATGTCGGCGGTGTCGATGAAATTGATGCCGGCATCCACGGCCCGGTGGATGATCCGGACCGAGTCGTCGTGGTCGGGGTTGCCCCAGGCGCCGAACATCATCGCCCCGAGGCAGAGCTGGCTGACCTGGACGCCGGTGGTGCCGAGGGTGCGGTGGTCCATGGCCCCAGCCAACCACAGCGCCGGGCCGGCCGCCCGCGGCCCGGCGCAGGTCCCACTGGCCGGATGCACACCCGGTCGGTACTATCGAACGTATGTTCGTATCTGCGCCGGGTCGACGGCTCGCCCGGGACCTCGATCCGGCCGCCCTGGCCGAGCTGTCGGCCCTGGCCGAGCGCACCCGGCCGGTGGCGGCCAGCCGCACCCGGCTCCTCCCGGTCCTCCCGGCGCTGGCCGGACTGCTCCCCGACGGGGGCCTGCGCCGCGGCGCCACCCTGACCGTCGGGCGTCCCGGAGACGACGGGGCCCTCAGCCTGGCCCTGTCCCTGGTGGCCGCCGCCTCGGCCTCCGGCTCGTGGTGCGCCCTGGTGGGCCACCCCGGCCTCGGGGCGGTGGCCGCCGCCGACCTCGGGGTCGACCTCGGGCGACTCGCCCTCCTCCCCCGGCCCGGTGCGGCCTGGGCCGAGGCGACCGCCGCCGTGCTGGAGGGCGTCGACCTGGTGGTGCTGTGCCCGCCCTTCGCCCCCCGCCAGTCCATGGCCCGCCGGCTGGTGGCCCGTGCCCGCGAGCGCAAGGCCGTGCTGATCGTCGTGCCCGGCCGGGCCGGGTGGCCCGAGCCGCCCGACCTCCAGTTGCGGGTCGACGGGGCGGCGTGGGAGGGGGTCGACGCCGGTCGCGGCCACCTCCGGCGCCGGCAGCTGACGGTCACCGTCACCGGGCGCCGGGCCGCCGCCCGACCGACCCACCACCGGCTGTGGCTCCCCGGGTCCGACGGCGCCGCAGCGACCGACGATCCGCTCGACCCGGCGGCCTGACGTGGACCGCCTGCTGGTCGTCCGCTGTCCCGAACTGCTCGAGGAGGACGAGGGGGGTGCCGTGCTGCGCACCTTCGCCGAGGTGATCGCCGCCGTGGAGGCCTACTGCCCGTGGGTGACCCCGGTGCGGTCCGGCGTCTGCTCGCTGCCCGCCCGGGGTCCCGCCCGCTACTTCGGGGGCGAGGGCGCCCTGGCCGATCTCGTGCAGGAGGCCGCCGAGCAGGTGACCCCGGCCGAGGTCGGTGTGGCCGACGGGTTGTTCGCCGCCGTGCTGGCCGCTCGACGGGGCCTCGTCGTCCCGGCCGGGGGCACCCCGGCGTTCCTCGCCCCCCTGCCGGTGGGCGTGCTCGGGCTGGACGACCTGACCGCCCTGCTGGACCGGCTCGGGATCCGCACCCTGGGCGGCTTCGCCGCCCTCCCCGACCCCCACGTCCTCGGCCGCTTCGGGGCCGACGGTGCCCACGCCCACCGGGTGGCCGGCGGCCGCGCCGGCGAGCCCGCCGGCCTGCGCCAGCCCCGCGTCGCCCGCCTCCTCGCCGGCGAACCCGCCGAGGAGGCTCCCGTGGTGGCCGAGCCCGGGTTCTGGGGCGGGGCCAGCGACGCCGACAACCGGGCCGCCCGGTGCCTCGCCGCCGCCCAGGCCCTGCTCGGCCCCGACGGGGTGGTGACGGTCCGCCTGCAGGGTGGGCGCGGCCCGGCCGAGCGGGCCCGCTTCGTCACATGGACCGCCGGCGAGCCGCCCCGGGGCGCGGTGCCCGGCGCCGCCCGCCCCGGGGCGGGTCCGGCGGGCGCGCCGTGGCCAGGCCGGATCCCCGCGCCGGCACCGGCCGTCGTCCACCCCGAGCCGGTCCGGGCCGACCTGGCCGGCACCCGGGGCGAACCGGTGGAGGTGTCGGCCCGGGGGCTGTTGAACACCGCACCCGACCGCCTGTCGGTGGAGGGCGGGCCGTGGGAGCCGCTGTCGGGATGGGCCGGGCCGTGGCCGTCCGACGAGCGGTGGTGGTCACGTTCGCGTCGGCGGGGCGCCCGACTGCAGGCCGTCACCGCCCGGGCCGCCCACCTGCTGCTGGCCGAACGCGGCCGGTGGTGGGTCGAGGCCACCTACGGCTGAGGCCGGTGCGACCATGGCCTACGCCGAGCTCCACGCCCACTCCAACTTCTCCTTCCTCGACGGCGCCAGCCACCCCGAGGAGCTCGCCGCGGAGGCGGTCCGGCTCGGGCTGTCGGCGGTGGCCCTCACCGACCACAACGGCCTGTACGGGGTGGTGCGGTTCGCCGTGGCGGCCCGGGCCTTCGGCCTGCCCACCGTCTTCGGCGCCGAGCTCACCCTGTCCGACGCGGACGGGCCCCACCTGCGCACCGGCATGCCCGACCCCGACGGCACCCACCTGGTGGTGCTGGCCCGCGACCCCGACGGCTACGCCCGGCTCAGCCGGGCCATCGCCGAGGCCCACCTCGACGGAGGGGAGAAGGGCCGCCCGATCCTCACCCTGGACGCCCTGGCCGACCGCCACGGCGGCCACTGGCAGGTCCTGACCGGGTGCCGCAAGGGGCCGCTCGCCACCGCGCTGACCGACCACGGGCCGGCCGCCGCCGGGCGGGCCCTCGACCGGCTGGTCGACCGGTTCGGACGCGACCACGTGGCCGTCGAGCTGTGGGACCACGGCACCCCGCTCTGCGGCCCCCGCAACGACGCCCTGGCCGTGCTGGCCGCCCAGCGGGGGGTCGAGCCGGTGGCCACCAACAACGTCCACTACGCCACCCCGGCCCGGTTCCCGCTGGCCACCACCCTGTCGGCCGTGCGGGCCCGGTCGACCCTGG
>Ga0075019_10000205_pt1 | contig 33997 bp, 26 predicted proteins | sample ColStrG_CSR_2013_FD_71473 | JGI IMG/M metagenome (GOLD analysis project Ga0075019, IMG submission 71473) | Freshwater sediment microbial communities in response to fracking from Pennsylvania, USA - Cold Stream Run_MetaG_CSR_2013 | ecosystem: Environmental > Aquatic > Freshwater > Creek >...
CGTTGCGCATTGCCCAACACCAGCTTGCCAAGGGGCAAATTGCAGGTGCCGATGTGTTGACGCAAGAAGCTGCACTTGCGCAGGCGCGCGTGGCGCTACCGCCGCTTCAAAAGGCGTTGGCGCTTCAACAGGATCTGCTTGCTTACCTCACGGGGCGCACGCCGGGCGAGGGTGCCGTCAAGGGGATTGACCTTGCCACGCTCACACTTCCACAGCATCTGCCGCTCAGCCTTCCCTCGCAACTCGTGCGCCAGCGCCCTGATATTCGCGCCGCCGAAGAAATTCTCCATGCAGAAAGTGCTGAAGTCGGCGTGGCGATAGCCAACCGCTTCCCTAACATCACCCTGAACGCCAGTGCAGGCGGCGCTTCGAGCGGGTGGTCGAGCCTGCTTTCGGCGCTTAACAGCTTTTGGTCGATTGGAGCGGGCATTACACAACCGATCTTTCAGGGCGGGGCGCTTCTGCACAAACAGCGCGCCGCCAAGGCGGCGTATGAGCAAGCCGATGCCCAATATCGCTCCACAGTATTGGCGGCCTTTCAGAATGTCGCCGATACGCTGCACGCGCTGCAATCGGATGCCGACGAACTTGATGCAGCGCAGGCTTCGCAAAAGAGCGCAGAGGCAAGCTTCAAGGTCACGCAATACCAATATAGCAAAGGCCAAGTGCCCTTCCTAAACGTGCTCAGCGCTGAACAGACGTTGCGGCAAGCGGAAGCGGTTCTGGTGCAGGCGCAAACCGCCCGTTTTGCTGATACAGCAGCGCTCTACCAAGCTCTTGGCGGAGGCTGGTGGTAAGCCAAATTGGCTTTCCGCTGAGGCGTCGTCGCCTGCTAATTTCGCACACCCGCCTTAACCAGCAGCGCCATCGGCACGGTGTAAAACAGATGTGACATCACGCCACCAATCACGATATTCGGATCAAGATAATTTGGGTGGTCATTGGTCGCCAGCGCGATTGCCGCGTGCATGATGGCCCAGAGCAGGACGGCGTATACCAATGCAGCAAATGTTGCTTCGATACCACGCCGACGGAGGCGCGGCCAGATAAATGCAAACACCACGCCCCATAGCATGGCGAAACCAAAGTGGATCGCTGTTCCTAACGGATAAGAAACATACCCTAACCCGTTCTGAATAGCCCGACCGAACACCAGACCAACCGCATTTCTCGGGATTCCGATCAATGGCATCAGATGTTGAACGCCGACCCACACAAGCGCTTCGTACACCCAAATGCAAGCTCCGCCGACACAGCCCGCCACCGCGCCAGCACGCAGGCTGACCAGCGGAGATTTATCCATCGAGCGCATTGTCACTCGTACCGTTCGCCATCGGCCCGATTTTCACCGATCGAAAGCGCGCAGATGCGCGATATCTGCGTATAGGACATGCCGGTATCCGAAGCCCAGGCGTTAAACTGCTGCTGAATTTTGGCCATATCCCCCTTAGATTTCGGCTCGGGCGCGATGTCCAGTCCCGCGTCGCGCAGACACATCACAACATCGGTTGAAAGGACGAAGCCGTCCCAACCCAAAAAACGCAGCAACATCTGACCACTGTTGCCACCCAGTCGGCTGCCGCGCTTCGTGAGCAAACTGAGCAAGCCAATTTCATCCACAGCGGGCCATGCCGCAAGAAAACGACCGAAGCTTCCGTGTTCCTCCGCAATCTGGCTCACGAAATGAGCATTGTGGCGCACCGACATGATTTTGGCGCCATTGCGCACGATCCGGGTGTCGGCGGTCAGCGCATCCCAGAATGTGTCGAGCTGGAAGACGAGTGCCGTAGGGTCAAAGCTGAGGAATGCGGCCTCGAAATCGGGCCATTTCGAGTCGATCACGCGCCACGAGAACCCCGCACAGAACACGCGCTTGGCCATTTCGGCGAGCACGCGATCATCGCCTAACGACAACAGTGCCTCTCGGTCAGGCGAGGATGGCAGCAGCGCAGCAAGCGCCGCCACTCCCCCTTTTCGCGCCTCGGCTCGCGCGCGAATGGTTTCAAAACCCGTCATTTCTACTCCCTGACCGACACGGATAATCGGTCGTCGCTCAATTTCCGGGGGCGCGCTTCTCGGCAAAATCAAGCCGCGCGGTATATGGGTCTTCGGCATGATGTGCACCCACCGCATCGATGACTTGCACCGTCGTGTCTCTCGATACGACCGTTGGCCAAGCCGGTGCGCCCGAATCCGCAGCCGGATTACCCGTCTTGGCAAAATTGACCCAATAACGGTGCGTGAACGTCGCGACCGGGGCTTCTTCTGCGATCATCGGCTGCACTTTGCGCGCGGCCAGCGTATCAAACACAAAGGGAATTTCGCTCGCATGCGGTGCGCCGCCCAGTTTCGTCGCAAATGTGCCGACCCCATAAGCAAATCGATAAAGCCAGACCGGTTGGTGCCCCACCAGCGCGCGTGCGACAGCACGGGCCGGCTCGATCATATTTTTATCGGCACTGGTGGCCGTGGCGACGATCAAGCCATCTGTAGTGCCTTGCGGATCATAGATAGCGCGTGCTGCGGTCTCGTCCGCACCAAAGGCTGCAAAGATTTTCGCTTTATCCGTGCCCGCAGGAAAGCCGTCGGCCGCATTTGTACCGATCATGACGGGAACCTTCGCGTTCAGCCCTGCCAACGCCGCTTCGATCGGGCTCCCGACGATGGTGCGCCCATCAACCATCGGCCCCGAATAGCCGGTCTGTTGCATCGTCATCATATTGAGAGTGCCGGTCACGCGGTCTTCAGGCAGCGCGCGCAATTCTGCAGCGCTTAGGCCCGGCGCAAAGGCCGCGCCAATTTTTGCCGCGCTGGCGATGGTTGGCATGGGCAACGTGCCCGCTCGTCCGCCGCCGCTCTCGACAATGGCCTGAGCGAAAAGTCCTCGCGCCAGCGGCGATTGCAACAACATGTGCACCGACATGCCCCCGGCGCTTTCGCCGAATACAGTCACCCGCGCCGGATCTCCACCAAATGCAGCGATGTTGTCGCGCACCCATTTCAGCGCGGCGATCTGATCGAGAAAGCCGAAATTGCCGCCATAACCCTCATCGATCAATGCAGGGTGCGCAAAAAAGCCGAAACGCCCGAGTCGATAGTTCAGGCTGACGAACACCACACCGTCACGCGCGAAATTCGCGCCAGAATAGACTCCGGGGCTACTGCCGCCATTGACGAAGCCGCCGCCGTGAATCCACACCATTACCGGCAGCTTCGCGCTAGACGTGGCACCAGCCGGTTTCCAGACGTTGAGATAGAGGCAATCTTCTGCTGGCGTTGTTTCAAGCGGCGCCGAGTCGGGTGGGAAGATGGCTTGCGCGCAATCATGCGCGAAGCTGCTGGCAGGCCTTGTGCCCTGCCACGGCGTTACGGGCTGAGGCGCACGCCAGCGGTTCGCGCCGACGGGTGGTGCCGCATAAGGAATGCCCTTGAACGCGCTGACCCCGCTCTCGGATGTTCCGCTCACCGCGCCTGATGCGGTTCGCACCGTTTGGGCCGAGGCCGGGGCACTCGACAAAGTTATTGCCACGGAGAGCGACAGCGCCGTTATATGCTTCATTTGGTCAATCCTTCCTCTCATATGCCGTCTTCGCTTGTGTCGCGATTGTGACGCCCGCGCAAGCTGCACGATGTTCTCTCAACGAGCAACGCTATACAGTGCGACGAGACGCGTCCAGCCCCGAATGCTGTCGTCACCTCTCGCGTCGGGGTGGGGCGTGACGCTCATTTTAGGGCGGTCTGAACCACACCACCGCAGTTCGGCCCGAAAACTGTTTCGGACGTTCTCGACTATCAAAATATGGCCTTCACCGACCGCGCGCAAAGACATGACAATGAGTACATAACCGTCCGGCAGATCGCCTTGATTGGGGTGAAGCGTCGCTGAAGGATTTGTCAAAGAGGCAGCCGCGAAGCCATATCCGTGGCAAAATATGCCACGATCAACAGCTGCTTCTCTTCACGGATGCGACGTCCGTCGAGATTGAGTTCGACTTCGATTTGAGCATAGCGCTGCAGGAAGATATTGTGCGTTTGTTCGTGCCGCGCCTCAAAATGGTGGAACACCAGCGCCAGTTCCGGCCGCGCCGTGCGCATATCCTGACCGCACACCTAATCGCCCAGCGCCCGCACACGGCCCTGCGGCGCGGTCGCATTCCACGCAGCCATAGAAAGGATCTTCTCGCGCGGGAGTCAGCGCTTTGCGCCGCCTCTCGGAAATGTGCGCATGTCAAGCCGATTATACCGCGAGCCGCCATAAGCCACAGCCGTACGTTCCGCTCTATGCCTCCGGATGTTACTGGCATCTGCGTCGCTTGCGCGCTACGACCACGACGACGCGTTTACAGGAGCAAATTCTACCCTCCCCTCGTCGAATATGATATGTTCACCGTAGCAGTCGGAGCACGGATGTTGTGAGAGATTTTAGCCAAATCGCCAACCAAGGCCCCGTGCTGCGCGCCGTCTTGCGCACTGTGAGCGATGCGATGATCATAATTGATCAATTTGGCGTCATTCAAGTGTTCAATCCCGTCGCCGAAAAACTGTTCGGCTACAGCGAGGCCGAATTGATCGGCCAGAACGTCAACATATTGATGCCGTCGCCAGATCGAGAACGACATAACGGTTCCTTGGCGCGCTATCTTTCTACAGGGGAAGCTCGGATCATCGGCATCGGTCGGATCATCGAAGGTCAACGCCGAGACGGATCGAAATTCCCGATTGAGCTGTCGGTCGGTGATGCGTCGGTCGGGGACGATATTATCTTCGTGGGCTTCATTCGTGATCTCACGCGACGTCACGAAACCGAAGTGAAGCTGGAGGAACTGCACCACGCGCTCGCCCACGTATCGCGTGTCAGCGCGATGGGGACGATGGCATCATCGCTCGCACACGAGCTGAATCAGCCGCTGACCGCAATCGCGAATTATGTCGAGGCCGCACGCGACATTCTTCAGACTGCGGAGGACGACACGATTACCGTTGTGCGAGAAGCCCTCAACGATGCGGCGCAGCAGGCGATTCGGGCTGGCCAGATTGTTCGGCGGCTGCGCGACTTTATCTCGCGTGGCGAGACCGAAAAGCGGATGGAAAACCTCCGCATCATCATCAATGAAGCCAATGCGTTGGCGCTGATCGGCACGGGCGAATTCGCAATCGACGTGGTTATCGATATCGACGAGCGCGTGTATCAAGTTTTGGTTGACCGGGTGCAAATCCAACAAGTGTTGGTCAACCTAATTCGCAACGCGGTCGACTCAATGCGCAAAAGCGACGTGCGCAAACTGAAGATATCCGCCATCCCAATTGCGGAGAATATGGTTGAGGTCAGCGTCACTGATTCGGGTTCTGGGATTGATCCCGATATTGAGGCCTCGCTGTTTGATCCCTTTGCGAGCACCAAGGCGAGTGGTATGGGGCTTGGGCTTTCGATCTGCCAAACGATTGTCAATGCGCACGGTGGGCGGATATGGCATGTGAAACCACAAGGCAGTGGTGCGGCGTTCCACTTTACTTTGCAGGCGAATATTTCGGAGATACCCCATGACCGCTGAGCGTATTGTCTATTTGGTTGACGATGATGAAGCGATCCGACGCTCGACAGGGTTTATGCTCAAAACGTCTGGTTATAAGGTGCAGTCGTTTGTGTCGGGAGACGCGTTTCTGAACGACGCGCGGACGCTTGAGACGGGATGCGTTCTTCTCGATATCCGAATGCCCGGTAAGGACGGGCTCGACGTTCAGAAGGAACTGCTAGAACATGGAATTCCGTTACCGGTCATCATCATGACGGGTCATGGCGACATCGCGATGGCGGTCGCGGCGATGAAGTCGGGTGCTGTCGATTTTATCGAAAAACCGTTTGAGAAAGCGGTTTTGCTGAGCGCGCTTGAGGACGGCTTTGGCCGTATTGAACAATCCGGTCATCGCGCGGTGCTCGCCGAACAAGCGACGATCCGGCTTTCCTCACTCACGCCACGCGAATGCGACGTCCTGCGGGGATTGATCGAGGGACTGCCCAACAAGACAATCGGTTATGACCTCGGCATCAGTCCACGCACCGTTGAAATTCACCGCGCCAATGTTATGACCAAGCTGAGTGTACGCAGCCTATCAGAGGCCTTGCGCATCGCTTTTGCCGCAGGATGGGCGGAGGCCCGGATTTGAAATGCGGGCTTTTACGTAAAGACGCTGGTCACGTCCGCGGCCTAGACTCGTCCATGGGCATGTGATCGGGTGAACACTCCGTGGACATTATTTTGGTTGAGGACGACCCAGCCGTTAGGCATTCACTCAAAATATTGTTGAGTCGCAGTGGCCATCGCGTCCGCGATTACGCCACCGGGCGTGATGCGCTCGGCGCAAATCGTGTCGCACAAGGCGATTGTTTGATCGTCGACTACCTCTTACCCGACACCGACGGACTGGCTCTCATCCAGCATTTTCGATCAGTCGGCTGGCAGGGGAACGCGATATTGATTTCCGGATTTTTTGATCATAGTCTGGAGCGTCGGGCGCTCATCGCGGGCTACGACGCGGTATATGAGAAGCCGTTTCATTATCCCGACGTTGCGCTGTGTGTAGCGCAATTCGTTACACGGTAACGCGACGGACACAACCGGCATTACAATAACGTTCAAATCTCGATGCGGGTCAGCGCGTTACGTCGATTATGCCTTGTCAGCATAGAGCAGTCGCCCGGGGCCGAGCCGGTCAAGCACGAGCGCGATGTCGCTTGGCGACACAGCAAAACAGCCTTCGCTGCGACCGATCAGCCCGAACGTCTGAGCCGCGCCAACAGTGACATACCACGCTGCGTGAATAACGATCGCGCGGTTCTCAGCCTGATCATTAGCCGCATCCAGACCAATCAAGCGTCGCGAAAGCCCATGCTGGCCGATATAGGTGTCACCCGTAAGATAGCTGCCGTTGGACGATGCGTTCGAGCCCGGCAAATTCGAAAAATGCTGCACCCAGCCCGTATGCCCGGGATCGGAGCCGCGCCCGTGCGCGACCAGCACATTTTTGACGTCGCCTGTCATCAGATTCAGCAGGAAAAAACGAGGCGCGGCAGAAGCGAAAGAGAAATCGACAATCCCCATCACGTCGCGCGAACGGACGTGCGCCGCGTGCTGGTCGAGTGCGGCTTTCGCCCTTTCGAGCAGCGCCGGATGAATTTGCAACAACGGAGACGCCGACGCGACTGACGGCAGCGTCAACATCGCCCCGCCGCCAAGTGCCGCGATCCCCAAAAAATGTCGTCGATCAAATTGTCTCATGACCCTAAAATAAGGCCGTGAGGGCGCAGATCATAGCGTTTTCGCATTTCGTTGGAAAACATTTTTAATGTGCCATCAAAAGGGGAATCGCGGAGGTGTGAAGCATGGTTCGCGTGACACCTCCAAACCAGAATTCGCGCGCACGGCTATGGCCGAAAGCGCCCATCACCAAATATTGCGCGTTCAGCTCGGTCGCGGTCTTCAGCAAAACCTCTTCGACCGAGGCGTGATGATCAACGCGATTGAGTAATTCACTCGATATGCCGTGTCGTGACAGATATTCGCTCGCGGCAGTCGACGGGAAAATATCGGCGGGCTCGTCGTCAACAGTCACAATTGTGACGGACGACGCGTGCCGCAGCATCGGAACCGCTGCGCGCAGGACATTCCCAGCTTCAAAACTACCATTCCACCCAATGAGCGCCGCACCGGCGACATCGAAGCCCAGATGAGATTCGGGTACAAGTAGCAGCGGCGCGTGCGACGACGTCAGCACACGGCCCACTAGGGAAAGTACCGAGTTGGCTTCCTTCGGATCGCCCGAGTGGCTCATCACAATCAAATCGTTAAGTGCACTTTGGCTGACCAACTCGGCGTCGTCAAAGCCGGTGGCCGTGACATAGCTCCAACTAACATCCTCGTTTGCGAGCTGCGCTTCCACACGATGTTGCAGTTTTGTCTCAAGCTCCTGCATAACCTCGTAAAGCCCGGTAAGGGCGTAGGACGAGCCAAAGGGGCTAATTGCGGTGTAACCGTTGAACGGGATGTTTGAGTGGCAGGTCAAATGCCCCCTGAACGCACGCGCAATATCCAGCGCCGCCTGAAGCCGAGCTTCAAGGCCAGCGTCATCGCGAACATGAACCAAAATTGATTTCATGATAATCTCCTATGGTGTGATGTCAGGGGCTCACCATTGAAAACAGTTTTAGGCCTTTCGGAACAACTGAAACATTAGGAGGTTTACGTAAGCACGCGCGGCACGCGCTCTGTCATCACGTTGCCAAATTACTAAAATATTATAGAATTCAAGGGAGCGCCGATGAACCGAACAATATTGTCCGTGTGTTTAGCGATTGGGTTGGCAACGGAGGCGGTGCCTATAAACGCGCAATCACCGAAGGCCATGTCTACGCCAGCGGCGAAAGCATCGACTGTCGCACCAGTTGAAAAGGCACCAGCCGCTAAGCCTTCAGCCACAGACTATTTTTGGGCACCCAATGTCGCTCCCGACGGACCGGTTCTGATCATGGTCAGCGTCGAATCGCAACGCGCCTACGTCTATCGTAATGGCGTGCTGATCGGCGCAAGCAAGGTTTCTACCGGCAAGGCGGGGCACGAAACACCCACCGGGATATTCACGATTCTCCAAAAGGATCCCGATCACCATTCCAACAAATACAGCAATGCGCCGATGCCCTTTATGGAGCGGCTGACTTGGGACGGTGTCGCGTTGCATGGCGGCCATGTCACCGATCGCCCGGCGTCGCATGGGTGCATTCGTCTGCCGTTAGATTTTGCACGCGATTTATATGAGATCACGCGGTTGGGGCTTACAGTCGTGGTATCCAAAACGGCTTTGGCTCCTGAGGCTGTGCCGTCACCCGCGCTGCTCGATAACCCGAATGGTGATGGACACGCGCCACCAACGGCCTACTCGTGGCATCCTGAGCGTTCTGATCATGGCCCCTATTCGATTGTCATCAGCAGCCGCGACCGTAAGATGGTCGTTCTCCGCAACGGCATCGCAGTCGGCAGCAGCACCATTTTAATCGATGGCGCGGTCACGCAGACCATGGCGTTTTCGCTGCGCGCGATCGACACGACCGGATTTCATTGGTTGCGTTTGGCGCTTCCCGGTGTCACTCTGGCGTTACAGACTGAACTGACCCCGCAGGAACGCGCCCGCGTGCACCTGCCCGAGGCATTTAGAGCACTATTGGCTGGCACCCTTAAACCGGGGACAACGATATTGGTAACGCGCGATGCACTACCGAAAAACGCGGTCGGCAAACACGAAACAATCCTCCAGTCTGAGGGTCATTGAGGGTTAGGATATGTTATTCGATCAAGACGCATACGGCCATAAGCCGCCTGCGGGAGGGGGTGGAGTCTCCGACGACAAGCCGCAAGGGGGGAGCTTTTGGCGCGGCATAGCGCGGCACCCGCTCTCGCGCCTAGGACCGGGATTGATAACGGGCGTCGCCGATGACGATCCAAGCGGAATAGCCACTTACTCTCAAGCCGGCGCACAGTTCGGCCTCAACATGCTTTGGACGATGCCGCTGACGTTCCCGTTGATGGCGACGATCCAACTCATGTGCGCGCAAATCGGGCGCGTGACTGGCAAAGGGCTGGCGGCGAACATTAAAGAGGCATTCCCACCATCCATTCTCAAGATTATAGTTGTGTTGGTGCTGATCGCGAACACCCTCAATATCGCCGCAGACGTCGCGGCTATGGGAGAGGTGGCGGAATTGGTAACGGGACTGAATCGGCACGCCATGACGACCGCGTTCGTTATCGGCACGCTCATGCTCCAAGTGTTGATCCCCTACCATATTTATGTGAACTATCTGAAATGGCTGACGCTGTCGTTGCTCGCTTATGCGGCGATATTATTCACAGTATACGTGCCTTGGATGGAAGTGGCTGCGCGCACTGTCTGGCCGCATATGTCGATCACCCGGGCGTCGGCCATGTTGGTCGTGGGTGTATTTGGCACCACGATCAGCCCCTATCTTTTCTTTTGGCAGGCTTCGGAGGAGGTAGAGGACATGCGTGGCGCGCCCTCGCTGCTGGTCAATCCGGCCGCTGCGCCCGCCGAGCTGCGCCGGATGCGCTGGGACACTTGGAGCGGCATGTTCTATTCAAACATCACCGCATATTTCATCATTCTAGCGACTGCAGTGACGCTATACGTATCGGGCATTCGCGATATCACGACGGCAGCGCAAGCCGCAAGCGCGTTGAGACCATTGGCGGGCAATTTTGCCTTCATCGTGTTTGCGCTGGGGATTTTGGGGGTCGGAATGATCGGCGTGCCGGTGCTGGCCGGCTCGGGCGGCTATGCGCTGTGCGAGGCAATGAACTGGTCATGGGGGTTGGAGCGCAAGAGCGCCGACGCGCGAGGCTTTTATGGCGTGATCGCGGTGAGCGTTTTGGCAGGGCTCGCCATCCAATATTCGCCGATCAGTCCCATGAAAGCGTTGGTCTGGAGCGCGGTCATCAACGGGGTGGTGGCGGTCCCGCTCACCGCAATCATCACCTTATTGGCGGGTCGCCGATCAGTGATAGGGGATTTTGTGATTGGCAAGGGGTATATCGCGCTGGGTTGGATCACCACGATCATCATGGGACTCGCGGCGCTGGCGATGTTTGTCCTTTAAGCGCCTAAAGCCGTCAGGTCACTTCAAAGTTTGAGGTTAAACTCTGGCGCTATGCCTGCGATAGTGCCCCGATGACCAACCACACCGTGCGTCCCCATCGTCCGAACCCGTTTACAAAAAGGGCAGTCAATATTGACACGGGCTAAATGGTGGAGCCAGAACGGTTGAAGATATAATGGAGGATGCTGGCAACAGGAAGAGTTTATTTCAGACGACTGTATGGATAACCCAATTCAAATATCTCGTAAAAATGCAATAATTAGATGACGTTTTGAGGTGACGTAGATTCCATCGTTCTAAAAAATTTGATAATATTGCTAACTGGGAGAATATATATGAAAGTTTCTCTAATTTCCTTGCGGAAAATGCCCGCTTGGCACGGTGCGCTGGCGTCACTCATGCTGGCCACCGCTCCGGCTGCGGCGCAGAAAGAATATTATCGCCATGTTGTGTTTGATAACAGCCAGCAACAGGACAGTTATTATTTTTCTTCGGCTATCGCGGTCGAACCATCGACTCTTGAGAATGCCGACAACAGGTTGCCGGTCGACAAAGCCCATTTCCGCACACCACCCAACGCGCTGCGCATCGCTTGGGCTTCGCACCGCGGCGGCGGATGGGATGCAGAAATCCATTTGATGCGCTTCCCCAATCGTTATCCGGAAATGTCGGGTAATATACTGCGCTTTTGGGTCTATTCCGCACAGCCGATCGCCGCAGAGGACTTGCCCAATATACAGATCTCAGATGCGAGCGACGGGCTGCAGGTCGCAACACAGCCCGGCAGCTTCACCAAGGCCGTGCCGCTCGCCGACTATGCGAAAAACGGTGTGCCTGCAAACAGTTGGACCGAGATACGAATTCCGATGACGGCCCTCCAATCAGCCTCTGTCTATGCGTTCCACCCCGAGCATTTGCAGAACATCATCTTCAGTCAAGGTCGCGCTGATGGGGTCAAGCACAGCCTGACTGTCGATGATGTGCGGGTAGATGCGGATACACCGCTCTCGACATCCGATCTGGGTACTCCACACCACCTTGTCGCTAAGGGCTATGATCGCCATGTCACCCTGACTTGGGATGGGCAAGAGGGAGTAGGTTTTGATCATTATGTCATCTACCGCGCCTTGGATGGCAAATCGTTTGAGCCAATCGGCATTCAACTGCCCGGAGTGCATCGTTATGTCGATTTTCTGGGTAAGAGTGGAATCAAAGCGCAGTATAGAGTTGAGGCTTCAGACGCAGCAAACGGAACATCCAACCTCTCCGCCCCCGCAGAAGCGACCACCCGCGCATTGAGCGACGATGGATTGCTCACGATGCTGCAAGAGGAGGCCTTCCAATATTATTGGGAGGGAGCGGGCGCGAACTCCGGCATGGCGCACGAGAATATGCCTGGAGATGACCGCCTTGTGGCCACCGCCGCGAGCGGTTTCGGCATCATGGCCGTTATTGCCGGCACGGATAGGGGTTTTGTAACGCGCGATCAGGGGCGTGCGCGCCTCGAAAAGATCGTAACATTCCTCGAAAAAGCACCCAAATACCATGGCGCTTGGTCGCATTATATGAACGATACCACGGGCGAAACCATGCCCCTGTTTGGACAGTTGGACAATGGTGCCGATATTCTTGAAACATCGTATCTGATCCAAGGATTGCTGACAGCGCGGCAATATTTCAACCATGACGATCCGCACGAGAGAGCGCTTGCGCAGCGCATCACCAAACTCTGGGAGGGGGTCGAATGGGACTGGTTCCGCGAGAACGACCAGAGCGCTTTCCTGTACTGGCACTGGTCGCCGCAATGGAGCTTCCAAATCCGCCACCCGCTGATTGGGTTTAATGAGACGATGGAGGTTTATCTGCTCGCCATTTCATCTCCCACGCACCCAGTGCCTGCGGCGATGTATTACTCGGGCTGGGCGGGGCAAAATGACAGGGCCTATGAGTATCGCGCTGGCTGGTCTGGCTCCAAAGAAGGCGATCACTATGCCAATGGCAACACATATTATGGCATCAAACTCGATGTCGGCGTGGGCACGGGTGGGCCACTCTTCTTCACCCATTACGCGTTTATGGGCTTCGATCCGCATCAGCTGCGCGACCGATATACCGCTTCATACTACACCAACAACCGCAATATCGCGCTAATCAACCGGGCATGGTGCATCGATAATCCGGGACATTTCAAGGGCTATGGCGCTGAAGCCTGGGGGCTGACCGCAGCCTTTGGTTATAAAGGCTATAGCACACCCGCACCCGACAAACTCAACGACGAGGGCACGATTACGCTGACCGGCGCGCTCTCGTCATTCCCCTATACGCCGCAGGAATCGATGGCTGCGTTCAAGCATTACTATCGCGATTTAGGGCACGACCTATGGGGCATTTACGGCCCGCGCGACAACTACAACCCAAGCCAGCATTGGGTCTCCACCCATTATATGGGGCTCAATCAAGCCCCTATCGTGGCCATGGTCGAGAATTACCGCACCGGGCTGCTCTGGAAAGCCTTTATGTCCAACCCGGAAATCGCAAACGGTCTGCACAAACTCAACGCTGAGACGGATGCGATGAAACCTTAGGGCGTTTCATCGGCAACGTCTCGCACGGCTGCCCCAGAAGTCCGCCTTCCCGAGATGGATGGCGATGTTGGCCGTGAGGCGGGGATCATCGAAGCGACGCTTTTACACTTGCCGCAACCGTTACGCGGGCTTGATTCCGTTGGACGTGAATCGAATGCGCTACTGACCGCGTCAAGGCAACAGGACCCACCCTAATGCAGATACGCAGGATGATGCCCAACCCCATGGGTCAAAATCGCGTTGCCCTTCAGAGCCGATACGCAACAGATACTGAGCTTTTAGGATTGCCATTTCCATGGTGCAAGGTCGATTGCACAACTCGGTCACAGGTGCTAGACGCTAAGCGCTAATCCTTGGGCTCTGAACGCCTTGTGCATGAGCGTCTTTTCGCCGTTTTTACCGTTTCCAAATGACTGAATCTATGTTTCGCACGAGTATTTTAGCACATATTGAACGCCTCAAATTAGCCGCTACAGCAATTATGTATATTGGAGGGACACTTTACCCGAGCTGTTTGGCGGCGGAAACCGCGCCGTCACCGGTCGCAGTTTCCCATGAACACGACATCGTTGTAACGGCCTCGCGGTCTGATTTAACGGGTGCTGCAGTCACAGCCAGCCAAGGTTCGATCACGAAGACAGCGTTGGAGTTGCGGCCTATTTTTCGTGTCGGTCAGTTGTTTGAGGCAACGCCAGGGTTGGTCGTGACGATCCATTCGGGCGAGGGTAAAGCTAATCAATATTTGTTGCGCGGTTACAATCTCGACCATGGGACCGATCTCGCCAACTTTATTGATGATATGCCAGTCAACCGCCCGACGAATGCGCATGGCCAAGGCTATTCCGACCTCAACTTTCTGATGCCGCAAATCACGAACGGGCTCGATTACACAAAAGGGCCTTATCACGCCGATATTGGCGATTTTGGTGCGGTCGGCTCAGCGCATATACGGCTTGCAGATGAAATTCCAAGTCAGGTATCGGTCGGCATCGGAACGCTGGGATACCAAGACCTGTATCTTGGCACGACCCTACGGCTTGGCGGAGAGACGAGGCTGCTCGGAGCGATTGATGTGAGCCGCTATGATGGACCCTGGTCGCCGCCAGACAATTTTCGAAAGCTTAACGCTGCATTGCGCGCGAGTCACGGTAACGCGCATGATGGTTATGACCTAACTGCGCTCTATTATAAGTCCTCTGGAGCACTCACAACTGATCAACCGCAGCGTGCTTACACACAGGGACTGATCAGCTACTACGGCACACTCGATCCAACCGATGCAAGCCGTTCGGAGCGATTCAGCATTTCTGGTCATTTCGCGCGCACCGGTGGAAACTGGCAGCTACGCGTCAACTCATATTTTATTAAAAGCGAGATGATTTTGTGGAACAATTTCACGCACTATCTCGACGATCCGGCCAACGGGGACCAAGAACAGCAAGACGAAAGCCGAACAACTTATGGTGGTGCAGCGGTGCTCACCTGGCGTGGCGAGCTAGCCGAGATCGCGAACGAACTGGCCGTCGGCTTTCAGACGCGCCATGACGCTGTCTATGTGGATCGCAAGCACACGCTCGCCCGCATTCCGCTGACCTATTGTGAAATTCAGAACGTCAACGGCCCCAGCACGCGCTATGCGGCGATCAACAGCAGTTGCAATGCCGATGTCGCGAAACTGCTCGACGTCGCGCCTTATCTCTCGTTTACAACACACTGGATGCCTTGGATACGCAGCGTGGTTGGGATGCGAGAAGAAATTTACCGTGCCGCCGACCATAGCCTGACCTCGCCTCAAGCAAAAACGACGGTGACTCAAACGCTGTTCCAGCCAAAGGGTAGCCTGATATTGGGGCCATGGCGTTCTACAGAATTTTATTTGAGCGCCGGGCGCGGCTTTCATTCCGACGACGCGCGCGGTGTACTGGGTTCAGTGCCCGGCATCGGGATTCCTCTAGCGGCTGGCCCGACACCGCTACTTGCAAAAAACACGGGGTATGAAATTGGGGTGCGCACGCGAATCATTCCCAAACTCGAATTCCAGGTCGCGCTGTTTCAACAGGATGCCGTCTCCGAATTGATTTACAATCAGGACATTGGGCAAGATCAGGCGAGCGCACCAAGCCGACGTCAGGGCATCGAGGTTTCCGCACAGTATCACGTGTCGGCTACAATCGAAATCAACAGCGACCTCGCCGTAACCGGCGCGCGCTACCGTGGAGACTTGGTCTCGCTAGAACTTACGGCCTTACGGGTCGCTACATTGCCAATGCGCCGCGCTTTATTGGCTCAGTCGGAGTAATTGTTGAACGACAAGGGCCTTGGTCAGGCGGGTTTCAATGGCGCATTTTGGGCCCTTACCCGTTAGTCGACGGTCTGCGCTATCCAGAGGATACTGGCTATAGCGAGGTCAATTTGGATGTCGATTATGCTTTCGACCGTCATTTCAAGATACAATTGGGCCTCTTTAATGCGCTCAACAGCAAAGCGAACGCCGCAGCATATTTCTACACCAGCCGCCTTCCCAACGAAGCCGCCAGCGGTGTGGTCGATTATCAAATTCACAGGCTTGAGCCGCGCTCCGCACGTCTGACGCTAACAGCTGCGCTTTGATATATTGGCACCAAATAACAAATGACTGTCATAAATCGATAAGTGTTATGCGAAATTCTCGGACAGCCTTTGCGCATAATATAGTGGAGATATTTTATGGATGCGCTGTCAATTATCGCTCAACCCAAAGATTGGCTGCCGCTCGCGGTTCCTGGTGCAGAAGGTGTCAGCATCAAAATAATCAAGGCGGATGAGGTCAAAAACCGGGTTGTGATGCTAGCAAGATTTGCGCCTGGATCTCGGATGCCGCACCATGTGCATCACTGCACGGCCGTCGCCTATACAATTTCAGGCAGTTGGGACTACGACGAAGGCCATTTCGAGACCGGAGACGTCGCGTATGAATCGATCGGCAACGCACATGTGCCGTGGAGCGATGAAGGCACTGAAATGATCATCGTTTTCGATTCCCCAACCGGTCAATATCTCGACAATCTGCTGCCAGATGGCACCGTCATCCATATGGGAATGCCAATCTTCAAGGCGCTTGAGGGCATTAGCCTTGAGGCTTACCAAAAGATCAATATTTTTGGATTGGTGGACGTTTTGCCCGCGTTGCGCGCGGCGGCGTAACATGAAATCTGATCGGGTCGCCCTACGAGTCGCAAGTAGATGAGCATTGCTGAAGAGTTGCCATCTGCCCGTTTCAATCAGGTCGCCCTGAGTGTGTCCAGCCGGGAGCGTTCGCTGGCATTCTATCGGGATGTCATCGGCTTTACGCATGTCGGCGGAACGGAGGCTTTTCGCGGGAAGACGACTGAGCAAGTGCAAGGGATGAGCGGAGCCGCATCCAAAGTCTATTGGCTTATGGATGATCGCCCATATTTTCAGCTTGAGTTGTTTGAGTTCGAGTGCCCGGTGGGGCAGCCACTGGCAGCGACCCGAAAGCCACACGACATAGGCTATAGTCGTTTGCGGATTGCCGTTACAGATCTTGCGGCCTGCAAACCATTGCAGGTGATGGAGCTAAATGACCGCCGCGTCGGATTGCTCATCGATCCCGACGGCGTGATGATTGAGCTGTGTGAAGACATTACGCTGAAGGGGCCGCGCCTTACAGGCGTTGCGCTCAACGTCCCTGATCTAGCGATTGCGAAGCAAAGTTTCGTAGAAGGTTGCGGTTGTGTGGTCCTCGACGAATCGCCGCCCGACTGGGGAGTGCTATGGGGAGAGCGCGACGTGAACAAGCAAACGCTGCTGCTCGAAGGTGAGACGATCACGCTTGAGCTTAACTATTACTGTTCGCCGCGGTCAGCCGCATGGCCAACCGGTCATCAACTCGCAGACACCGGCATACTCAATGTCGCGCTGGGGTTTCGGAAAAGTGCTGACATAAAGAACCGGCTTGCAGCAATGGAGGCGGTCGGTTTTAAGCCCAATCGTCCTCTGGTTGGTGCGCCGGGGGTGTTTTTGCTTACTTATTCGAGCGACATTCAGGGGTTTTCGGTCGAAACACTGATGGTGAGTTCACTGTTAATGGGTGGATTGGGCTTCAAACCTGCAACTGCATTCGACCGTGGACTGATGAAATTTTTGGCGGTCATCTCTTAGGACAAATGATGAAAAAAAACTGGCAACATGCAATCATCAGCGGCGGTGCAAGCGGACTCGGCCAAGGAATTGGCGAACGTCTGCTGACGCGAGGTGCAACCGTTTCCGTACTCGATTTGGTTGTGAACCCTGAACGAGGTGCCGCACTTGACGCCGCAGCAGCAGCGGGGAACGGCAAGTGGCGCTTCTTTAAGACTGACATAACGGATGACGCTAGCGTCAAAGCGTCGATCGATGCGGCCATCGCGGCACATGGTAAGGCCGATCTCGGACTCAATTCTGCGGGTATCGGTTTGGCACGTGCATTTGCCGACATGCCGTCCACCGCTTTCAAGAATATGATCGATGTCAATCTAATTGGCAGCTACCATTTTGCTGCGGCATTGATTCCACACTTGCGGCAAGGCGACCGATTGGCCTTTGTTGCGTCGATGGCTGGCATCACGAGTAACTACGGATATACTGCTTATGGCACGTCAAAATTTGGTGTGGTTGGACTGGCAACATCATTGCGTTACGAATATGAGCCGCTCGGAATTCATATGAGTTGTATTTGCCCGCCTGAGGTCATGACACCGCTGGTGGAAGCCGAATATAAGGGTGGTGACCGGGTTTGCCTTGAACTGAAAAATGTTGCGGGTCGGCTGACACTTGACCAAGCGTGTGACGGCATCGTTGCGGGTCTTGATAAAGGGAACTGGATGATTATCCCCGGTTTCAAAGCGAAAGCTACCGCTTTTATGGCGCACCGAATGCCGGGTCTATTCAACGCTGTGACATTTTCGGTGCTGCGGAAAATTATGCGTAAGCACGGGTTGCCAGTCGTTTAACTTCGATGATTCGCTCGTTTACGCCAACTCAACGGCGATGATCCGTTCTGGCGTTTGAAAGCGCGCGAAAATGCCGCAAGGTCAGAATAACATAGCATATCGGCCAGAAAGGTCAGTGGCATCGCACTTTCTTCAAGGTAGCGATGCGCAAGCCGATTGCGGACGGTGTCGAGTTCTGATTGAAAGCTAGTCTCTTCGGTCGAAAGCCGCCGTTGGAGCGTTCTGGGAGTCATGCCGAGATGCTGGGCCACACGCGGCAATGAACAATTGCCGTTCTTCATGGCCTGCATAATAATTTGTTGCACTTCAGTGCCAAAATCATGCCCACCACCGGTGTCTAGATTGCGCAAATGGCTATTCAAAATCGCGTGGAGGCGGCTGTCCCTGCCACTCAGCTTCTGATCCAGTAGCGCAGCATCGAATACCGACTGATTATGTTCGGCCTCAAAATGTACGGGGCAGCGGAACGCGCGGCGGTAGGGCGCGGAATTGAACGGCGCCTGCCGCACTAAGGTAACAAAATCTGGGTTCCAATCGCGCCCGACCAATTCCCGAATGATGTTCACGCCGATCAGCAGCGCCAAATCCTCCTGTTCTCGGATACCAGGCTCATCGCTGACATACACTTCATAGCTCCACATCGCAGTATTTCCCGAAATGATAAGCCGTGTTCCAGCGCCCTGAACGTGAAGGTGAAGATAGGCGAGAACTTCATCAAAAGCCGTGCGAATATCCGGCGCCTGCGCCAACGCAAAGCCCAGCGCGCCAAGCATTGACAGCGTTTGCCGCTCTGCCAGCAGCAAACCAAAATGCGGAAGCCCGGTCTCCCGTGCCGCCATATCCAACACCCTCAGAAACGCCCGGTAGGATACCATCGTTTCGGGATCATCGAGCGCACGCGAGTCAATGCCGCACTTTTCAAGGATGGAATGAGGATCGACACCATGTTCACGCGTGAGCGTCGCAAAGCCGTCCAACCCAGCAGAGCGCAGCAGGAATTGGCGTTGCTTCTGCGAATGGGCTGAAGACTCGGGCATGGCACGAACTATCAATCTGATGGCGCGAAATAACAAGTAATAATGTCGCGCAGCTTCATATTTGACGGATAAGTTAGAGAGGATTGTGTATGGCAGGACGGCTGACGGGTAAAGTTGCGATTGTGACCGGCGCAGGAAGTGGCATTGGTGCGGCGTGTGCCAAGCGTTTTGCTGAAGAAGGTGCCCAAGTTCTTGCGACTGATATTAACCTTGAAGCAGTGAGCGCTGTCGTAACGTCTATCGGCGGTGCCGATGCTCATGCAATGAAGCACAATGTGGCCGATGAAGAGGACTGGGCACGGGTGGTCGCCGAAGCCAAATCGCGTTTTGGGGGATTGAATATCCTCGTTAATAACGCCGGCATTTCGCGCGGAGCGATGATCACCGAAGTCACGCTGGACGATTGGCGTTTCCAGTTTTCGGTAAATGTTGAAGGCGTATTCCTCGGCATTAAACATGCCATTCCGGCTATGGTCGCGAGTGGTTCTGGGTCGATCATCAACATGTCGTCGGTCGACGGCGTGTTTGGTGCTCCCCTGCGCACGCCCTATTGTGCCACCAAAGGCGCAGTGGCGGGCTTTACCAAGGCAGTCGCTATGGAGTGCTGCGAACTGGGCCAACCGATTCGCGTCAATTCTGTTCATCCTGGTCCCGTGGCGACGAATATCTTCGCCGCATCACTGCCACACAGCGATCCTGCCATGCTCGCAGCGATTGGCGGAATGGAAGGCGTTGCGGCCTATTATCTGCGCAACACGCCGATGACTCGCTTCGCTGATCCGTCCGAAATCGCGGATGGCGTTCTTTATCTCGCGTCGGATGAATCGAAGTTTGTCACCGGCACCGAGCTGCGGATCGACGGTGGTTTCACAGCCGGCAAAGCGTTCAATCAGCGCCTGCCCGAGGGCATGTAGCCTAGATCATAAATACCGCTCTGTTTTAGGAGATCAACATGGCCTTACCAACATCAGTAAATCATCAAGATTATCTCTTGACTGTCAACATCAACAAAGAGCCTATTATCGATAACGCTTTACCCGGCCTTCATGCACACCCGTTGTTTCTTGATGCCGGAAATGGCACATGGGTGCTCTATGTAAAATTTGAACCTGGCACAATTCTTCCGACACATTTTCACACGGGTACCGTTCACTTTTACACCACGGCGGGCGCTTGGCATTATTTGGAATATCCTGACGATATGCAGGTCGCAGGCTCGTATCTGTATGAGCCGGGTGGTTCAATTCATACATTCTGTGTCCCTGCGGACGCTAAAGAATGCGCTGAGGGCTTCATGGTTGTATCAGGTGCGAACATCAACTTTGATGCCGAGGGCAATTTCTATAACATCATGGACGCAGGCTGGATGGAAGAGCTGATGGTGGCAACGTGTAAAGCGCGCGGGATTAAGGTGCCACGTTATATAAGGCCGAAAGCGGGCGCAGACTTTTCGGATAAGTAACAATAGTAATGCACGGTCCACCGCAAACTTGGGGTGGGGATTGCTGCGGACGAAGTAAAATTCTGCGCTTGTGGTCGGAGATGCAAGCGCGCATATTTTCAACAATAATGATACGGAGGGTGCGATGGGAGTGATCGGAAAGCGGGCTTGGCGTTGTTCCATAGCAGCAATAGCGATTGCGACCGTAGGCAGCGCCCGCGCCGATGAACCCGACCGCCGTCAGGCCTTATTTGGCGATGTCCACGTCCACACCAACCTGTCGTTCGACGCCTATATCTTCGGCGTCCGTCGCACGCCTGACGACGCCTATCGCTATGCCAAGGGCGAAGCGATCCGCCATGCGGCGGGATACGACATTCAACTGAAGGGCGGCCCGCTCGACTTCTACGCCGTGACCGACCACGCTGAGTATCTCGGTGTACTCCCGGAGATGAACAACCCCAACAGCCCGATGTCGCTGATCGACTATGCCAAGGACATGTTCTCGACGATCCGTATGAAAATCGCGGCAGCGTTCGGGCGTGTTTTCGTGAGTGTCACAGCCGGAAAAGCTATTCCTGAACTCGACAACCGCGAAATCGTCAGAACGACATGGCAGGAAATGCAGGCTGCGGCTGACCGCTATTATGTACCTGGTAAGTTCACGACCTTTGCTGGTTTTGAATACACTTCGCAGCCCGGTTACGGCAATCTCCATCGCGTTGTTCTGTTTCGTACCAGTCGACGCCCAGACATGCCGTTTAGTGCGCTCGATTCAGCGAACCCAGAGGATTTATGGGCTTACCTCGATCTGAATCGAGCCAAGGGCATCGATGGCATAGCTATCCCGCACAACAGCAATCTCTCGAACGGGCAGATGTTCCAGCTCACCGATTTCGCGGGAAAGCCGATCACATCTGCTTATGCCACGACGCGGATGCGCAACGAGCCCATCGCTGAGGTCAGTCAGGTGAAGGGCACGTCTGAAACCAATCCGGAGTTGTCGCCAAATGATGAATGGGCAGGTTTTGAGAATTACAACATTCTTTTGGGCACCGACAAAGTTGGCAAAAGCCATGGCAGCTATGTCCGCGAGGCGCTGCTCAATGGCCTTGCGATCGAAGCCAAAACGGGCGTCAATCCTTATAAGTTTGGCGTTATTGGATCATCGGACACGCATAATGCGGGCGGGCCAATTGAAGAGAGTCATTACTTTGGTAAAGTCGGCCTAACCGACGGGACGCCGGAAGCGCGCCATACGATATACAGCGAAGCTTTGAGCCATGAAGAGGGCGCGCTCGCGACGCCATTCTATCGCTGGAGCGCAGCAGGCTTGGCGGGGGTCTGGTCAGAGCGCAACAACCGTGAAGATATTTTTGCTGCGATGCGCCGCAAGGAGACCTTCGCAACCTCTGGCCCGCGCATAAAGGTGCGGATGTTCGCCGGCTACGGCTATCAACCCGCTATGCTGGCGGCGAAGAGCTATGCTGCGGCAGCCTATGCAGGTGGCGTGCCGATGGGCGGCGACCTCAAGTTTAACGGACGCGGCGCTCCGAGCTTTCTGGTTCACGCGATCAAAGATGCGAACAGCGCCGGGTTGCAGCGCTTACAGATTGTGCGCGGTTGGGTGGAAAATGGCGAGACGAAGGAGGCGATCTACGATGTCGCTTGCGCGTCTGGGCGCCCCGATCCCAAAACGCACCGGTGCGGCGGCGCAATGCCCGGCGTCAACGTCAAAACCTGCGCTATTCCGGCCAGCCTTGGTGCCCCAGAGCTTAAAACCATCTGGCACGATCCCGATTTCGACCCGAAGCGGCGTGCCTTTTATTATGTCCGCGCGCTGGAGGCGCCCACATGCCGCTGGTCGACATGGGAAGCCAATCGTTTGAAGGTTGCCCCCCGCAAAGATGTGCCGCAAACCATTCAAGAGCGCGCATGGGGCTCGGCGATCTGGGTAGGAGCGTAAGTGATGCGCGCGCTGGCCCCTCTGTCCGCCTTGCTGTTCGCCAGCGCGGCAGCCGTCACTAACGCGCCGGTTTCGTCAGCCCCAACCGCAGGGCCTAAAAATGATGTGCTCGCGCGCGAGGCTGCTTTGCGCGCCAATCCGCTCAAGGACGCCTATTTTGGCGAAACGCACGTTCATACGTCTTATTCACTCGACGCCTATATCGGGGGGACTCGGCTCACGCCCAATGATGCTTATCGCTTTGCCGAGGGCGAAACGGTGATCGTCAATGGTCAGCCGCGCCACCTAGAACGCCCGCTTGATTTTGCTGCGGTGACAGATCATGCCGAGTTTATTGGCGAGATGTATTCGGCGCAGAATACGAGCGCGGCAGGGTATGACAATCCGCTCCTTGTAGAACTCCGGAACCTGACAACCCTTGGCCAGAAATTGGCATGGTTCATTAAATATGTTCAAGCTAATGTCCGCTCTGGAAATACCGGACATCCGCCCTTTTATGCTGGCCCCGAAACCAGTGCGAGCGCTTGGCAAATGATGACGAAGGCTGCAGCCGACCATTACGCCCCCGGTCGATTCACGACCTTTGCGGCATTTGAATGGAGCGCTGCGCCCAAGGGCGCCAATCTCCACCGCAACATCCTTTTTCGTGACCTCAATGTGCCGAAGCAGCCATTCACCAGCATTGATTCGCCCAATGAGGAAAAACTCTGGGCATGGATGGACGAGCAACAACGGGCTGTGGGCGCTCGACTGTTCGCTATCCCCCATAATAGCAACGCGTCGAAAACGCTGATGTTTGAGCCCAATGACCGCGCAGGCAAGCCGATTGATGCGGCGTATGCAAAACTGCGGGCACGGATGGAGCCGCTGGCCGAGATGATGCAGGTCAAGGGTAATTCGGAGGTCACGCGCTCGCTCTGGGCGGCTGACGAATTTGCCGATTTTGAAAATGCGCCGAGCCTGGCGAACAGCGCAGGCCGCATCCCTGCGAAGCAAAATTATCTGCGTTGGGCCGTGATAAAGGGCTTAGCCTATGAGAAGTCGCTTGGTGTCAATCCGTATCAGCTTGGCTTCACCGGCGGCACGGACAATCACAACGGCACGCCCAGTGATACATTGGAGAAGAATTACGCTGGCGCGCATGGCGAGACCGAGGCCACCATCCAATCGCGGCGCACGGGCAGCATCGCGGGGTGGATGAACGTGCGGGATAGCAATCCCGGCGCGCTAGCAGGCGTTTGGGCAACCAAGAACACGCGCGGCGCGATTTGGGACGCGATGTATGCCCGCGAGAGCTTCGCGACTTCGGGCACCCGGATCAAGGTGCGCTTCTTTGCGGGGGCGCATCTGCCTGCCAAGCCCGAGACTCCGGAACTTATGGTCAAGCAAGGCTATGGCTTTGGCGTGCCGATGGGGCGTGTTCTGCCGCACAGTGCAAAATCGCCGACCTTTACCTTCTGGGCGCTTAAAGATCCCGATGGGGCGAACCTTGATCGCATTCAGATCATCAAAGGCTGGGTGGATGAGAAGGGCGAGCCGCAGGAACGCATCATTAACGCCGCGTGGAGCGGAAAACGCGCGCGCAAGGCGGATGGCAGCCTGCCGCCGGTCGGCAATAGTGTTGATTTGCGAACGGCAGGCTATCGCAACACAATCGGCGCGCCGATGTTGATGGGGAGCTGGACCGACCCGCAGTTCAATGCGTCGGATCATGCGCTCTATTACGTTCGGGTGCTCGAAATCCCGACACCGCGCTGGACGACATATGATGCGGTGCGCAACAACCTTCCACTGCTCAGCGACGTGCCCGCAACCATTCAGGAACGTGCGTGGACATCGCCGATTTGGTATAACCCGAGAGGATAGACGATGAAGAAGATCACCTTACTCGTTTTGGTGTCGAGCTTCGCGCTCACGGCGTGTGGCAGCAAATCGACCCAAGATGCAAAGCCATTCTCGTTGGTGCCCGTAGCGCAAGCCGCGACGTTGACCGCGCCAGCTTACCCTAGCCACGTCTATTTTGGCGAGACGCATCTGCACACAATCAACAGCGGTGATGCGATCATGTTCGGCACCCGTTTGACGCCGGAAGATGCGTTGCGGTTTGGGCGGGGTGAGACGATCAAGTCAAACACTGGGCTGGACGCAAAACTTGCCCGCCCGCTCGATTTTATGGTGGTGTCGGATCACAGCGAACTCATTGGCGGTGGGCGTGAAATTTATGACGGCAATCCGCTTATGATGGCCGATCCAACGCTCAAACGCTGGCATGATTTGATGCATGGCACGACCGCAGAAGGCACCATGGCCTCGCGCGAGCTGATCGCCGCCTTTTCGCAAAATAAATTGCCAAAGTTGATGTATGATCCCGCCACAGCCAAGCAGATTGTGGGTTCGGTCTGGCAAGCCTATATTTCAACAGTAGAGCGCTATAATCAGCCAGGTAAATTTACCGCTTTCATGGGCTATGAGTTCACATCCGCACCAAGCGGCAACAATCTGCACCGCATCGTGATCTTCTGCGATGGCGCTGATAAAGTTTCGAAAATCCTACCGTTCTCCGCGCTGCAAAGCCAGAACCCTGAAAAGCTCTGGGATTATTTCGAGGCCTATGAGGCGAAGACGGGCGGGCATGTGCTGGGTATTCCGCACAACGGCAATCTCTCAAATGGGCTGATGTTCAGCTTCGCGAATTTTGATGGCAAACCGATGACCACTGACTATGCGCGTCGGCGTCAGCATTGGGAGCCGTTGACGGAAGTGGTGCAAACCAAGGGCGATAGCGAATCGCATCCCTTTCTCTCGCCGAACGATGAATTTTCGGATTTCGGCAAGGCAGGCTGGGATATCGGCAACCTCGATCTCTCGGCAAAGAAGACGAACGATATGTTTGCAGGCGAATACGCGCGTGAGGCGCTTAAGCGCGGTCTGCAAATCGAAGCCAAATTGGGCGTTAACCCTTTCAAATTCGGCATGATTGGCGCAGGCGATTTACACACTGGCCTCTCCACATCCGAAGAAAATAATTTTATGGGCGAAGTGCCGATTGGCGAGCCGCGTGCGGGGCGCGCCAGCGTTCTCGATAAGCGTTGGGGCTCGGTGCGGATGGGGTGGCAGGCCTTGACCGCAGGCCTCGCAGCCGTTTGGGCAACGTCAAACACACGCGAAGCGATCTTCGACGCGATGCGCCGCCGTGAAGTATACGCCACCACGGGCACACGCATGTCGATCCGGATGTTCGGCGGTTGGAATTTCAGCAAAGCCGATTTTAGGGGCGATTGGGTGAAAGCCGGATACGCGCGCGGTGTGCCGATGGGCGGCGATTTGCGTCCCGGCGGTGCCCACGCGCCGGTGTTCATGATAGACGCGCTCAAGGACCCTGCCGGCGCCAATCTTGATCGTGTCCAGATCGTCAAAGGCTGGCTCGACAAAGACGGTAAGCCCAAGGAAAAAGTGATTGACGTGGCGTGGAGCAATCCCACTATCCGCCATATCGGCAAGAACGGAAAGGTCGCGCCGGTGGGTGATACGGTCGATCTCAAGACGGCAACTTACAGCAACAGGATCGGCGCGCCTGAGCTGAGAACAGTGTGGTCGGACCCCACCTTCGATCCGAAGCTCAAGGCGTTTTACTATGCGCGCGTGCTCGAAATCCCGACCCCGCGTTGGCCGGCCTATGATGTGGTGCGTTATGGTGCCAAGCTTCCTGAGGGCACTCAGTTAAAGTCGCAAGAGCGCGCCTATACGTCGCCGATCTGGTATAACGCGAAGGGCTAATATGCCGATTAAAGAACGCTTGGCGCCCCTTTTGCGCGAGCCATTGGTGCACTTCCTGCTCGCTGGCTTGGCGATTTTCTTCTTTTACGGCGTGTTCAATCGCACCGTGGATGTTGGTGATCGGCGGATCGTCGTGACGGAAGCGCAGGTGCAGCGGCTCGCAACGCAATGGGTGCAGACCTGGCAACGCCCCCCAAGCGCTGCCGAGCTTGATGGCCAAATCCGCGATTATATCAAGGAAGAAATCTATTACCGGGAGGCGCTAAGACTGGGCCTCGATAAAGATGACATGGTAGTGCGTCGAAGGTTGCGCTCAAAGATGGAGTTTTTGGCGACATCTGAGGCGGAGAATGCTCAACCCTCCGACGCGGATTTGCAGAAATGGCTCGATCAACATGCCGCAAAATACGCGGCTGACCCCGTTTTCAGCTTCGACCAGATATATATCAGCGCAGCGGGTGGGGATCAGGCGGCGAATATAAAAGCCAAAGCGCTGCTCAAACAAGTGCAATTGGGCACCGGCACTGATGGAATTGGTGATAACATTTCGTTGCCGCAGCATATGGAGACGGCTCCCCTTTCCGACGTTAGTCGCGCCTTTGGCGAGGATTTTGCGCGCGCGCTCAAAAGTCAGCCCGTAGGCGCTTGGAGCGGCCCCATCACATCAGGGTTTGGGTTGCATTTAGTGCGGATTCGGCAGGTGCAAGCTGCACAAAAGCCCAATCTTGACGATGCGCGTCAGGCCGTCACCAACGACTGGCGAGATGCGATGCGCGAAACGCGAGAGAATAAGGCTTACCAAGCATTGCTCGATGGTTATCAAATCAACATCGAGCGCCCCAAATGAACGTTCTAAAGCTAGTATTGGTCTGGGTTCTGCTTGGTTGTGGCCTAGCCAGCGCCCATGCTGATGAGCTCCGACCCGGCTATCTTGAACTGACTCAACAAACGTCCTCGCAGTGGCAGATGGTGTGGAAAGCCCCCATCCGAGGTGGATTGGCGACTAACGCTCACCCCAGCCTCCCCAAGTTCTGCAATGAAGCCACTCCGAAGCGCGAGCTTGTTGCCGCGGCGGTCGTTTCGGTGTCGACAGTTAGGTGTTCAGGCCCACTCGCGGGGCAGACCGTGGGGCTTACCGGGTTGGATTCGAGTTTCACTGACGCGCTGGTGCGCATTGCGCCGCTTAGTCGCCCTATTCAGGCCGCGCGCCTCACGGCCTCGACGCCAATGGTCGAAGTTCAGGCTCGCGCTGATCGATGGGAGGTCGCAAAGACATATTTTGTGCTCGGCGTCGAGCATATTCTGACCGGATATGACCATCTTCTCTTTGTGCTGTCGTTGGTTCTGCTGCTGGTTGGAGGGTGGAAGATTGCCAAGACCGTAACGGCCTTCACCGTGGCGCATTCGCTCACGCTCATTGGTACGACGCTCCACCTGATTAGTGTCGAGCGCCAGCCGGTTGAGGTCTGTATCGCGTTGTCGATCGTCTTTCTCGCCGTCGAGATTGTCAAAGCCAAGCCCGACGCGCCACGCCTGTCGGAACGGATCCCTTGGCTGGTCGCATTCGCATTCGGGCTGCTCCATGGCTTTGGCTTTGCCGGAGCCCTCGCGGAGATAGGTCTGCCCGAGGGTGAAATTCCGATGGCCTTGTTCACGTTCAACGTCGGGGTTGAGGTGGGACAGCTAATTATTGTTGCCGCAGGCTTGGTCGCGCTTGCGCTGGTGCGCCGCTTTGCAAACGCACAATTTCGGAAGGTGCAAATTGGATCGGCTTACGCCATCGGCTGTGTTGCCGCATTCTGGATGATCGCGCGGGCCGTGATTTAGCTGCTATTGTGCTGCGGCGCGTGGCTTTATCAGTTCACGCACCACCCGAGTATAACCCTGAACAATCTGTGCGCCCTCCAACGCACCGGCCTCACCCAACCAGCGGTGCATTCGCGGAAGATGGTATGATGGGATGGTAGGCATCAGATGATGCTCGAAGTGGTAATTGACGTAATTAGGCGCGACCGTCAGCCGTTCCCACCAGCGCGCAATCACGGTGCGGGTGTTCAGATACATGTCGGTTGTCATCGTGCCGGGAAGTCCGCCATGCTCCGCAGCATTCCGTATCCGGCTGAACACCATATAGGTCGTCAACCACGACAATGGCCAGAGCAGATAGGCCAACGGGTGCCCGCTGAGCGTGAGAATGCCGAAGCCAATGACATTGACGACGATGATCCGGCGGCTGTTCCAGAAAAGATATTTTACGCCATTCGCACCGGCTTCGTTTTGCGTGAGCGCGCCAATCGCGCCGTCAGCAGTTTGCATTTTATAGGAATATCCGAATTTGAGCTTCGCCGGATATTGGTATGAATAGAGCTTCATCAGAGCGGCAAAGGCTTTGACGCCGGTGAGTCCACTGATGTCGCGCAACATCTTGCGCCGGAATGAGGCCGCAGACACCGGATAACCTGCGTAATTTGCCAAATCCGGATCATCTGAAGTGCCCGTCTTCACATGATGCGTCATATGATACAGCCGGTAGACTTGCAAATCGGCATTGCCGGGGGCGGCACAAAGCCACTGCCCCACCCAGTCGTTGATCGCGGGTGATGGCACGAGCGAGCGATGGGCGCACTCATGCATCAATATCCCTAGTCCGAGGTGACGTCCGCCGAGTACGATCATCGCGACAACAAACGCCCAAATGCTGGGATAGCGGATCACCAGTGCAAAGCTCGCGACAATCATCGCCCAATTGGCCACCACCATGGCATAACCGCGCCACGGCGATTTTTGTTGAAGCGCCGCGATCTGTTCGCGCGTCAGCTGCCTACGAACCTGATCCATCGAACGTCCTTTTGCAATGGGGTGGCAACACTATAACATTGCCAACCCCGCAACCAAATCAGAATTTGACAGTCGCCGACATCCCGTAGGTGCGCGGTGCCGACTGAAGGCAACGAACCGCGGTGCTTCCAGAGAAAATGCCGTTCCGCAAACCAAAGGCCGAATCGAGTGTCTGATAGCTTTGGTTGATACAATAGCCTTGGTTGGTCAGGTTATTGCCAAATGCCGCGAGAGACCAACGATCCTTGGCCCCAAAGATCGACAGGCGCGCACCCAACAGAACATAGCCCTGTTGCAAGGTCTGGATGTTATTGTCAGTCACGCTGCCGTTATAGTAGCTTGACGTCATCGACAAGGTACTGGTGAGCGACCAGTGCATACCGGACGACTCAATGTTGCTCTTCAGTTCGGGTGTCACCGAAACCGTATATTTCGGAGAGTATGTCGCCGACGCACCCGCCAGATTTTGTGTACCGCCAAGCCCCGGCAGCCCTGTAGCGTTCGGGTAGCTGGTGAATTGCGAGTCGAGATAAGCCATTGCCGCCGTGACCGAGAAGTGGCGGTCTGGCGTAAGCACGGTATCAAACTCCAATCCCTGTTGGCGCAAATTGCCGGCGTTGTTGACGACGAAGCTGACGCCGTCGAAGCTCCGATCTTGATAGCCAGCAATGTCCATCCGAAATAGGGTGGCGTTGGCGCGCAGAGCCCCGCCCAACCATGATGTTTTGGCACCCAACTCATAGTTGGTCGTGGTCTCGCTTCCAAAAATGCGCTTTTGGCCAAGATTGACCGCACCGCCGCCCGAGTTGAAGCCGCCGGATTTGTATCCGGTCGAATAGTTGGCGAACAGCAGAATATTTTTGTTTGGCTTATAATTCAGGCTTCCGCGCCATGTGAACTTGCTCTCACTGTCTGCGAGAACATCGTTCTCGGGGGCACGCAACGATGCGGCAAAAGGGTTGTTCAGTAGCTGGATATAGGTTGCATTCTTCTCGTCACGTGTCCAGCGCCCGCCAAGTGTCAGATGAAGCGGATCGGCGATTTTGAAGGTTGCCTGCCCATAGGCGGCGTAGCTGGTGACCGACTGTGCAAATTCTTGATCAGTTGCATTCACGCCGCCACCAGCGGCGTATGTAGCGTTACAGGCGGGTTGCTGCTTGGGGGGAACCAGCGTACTACAAAATTGGCTGTTGAGTTGGAGTTTCTCGCTGATGCCAAAATCTTCTTGGAAGTAATAAAGCCCCGCAACAAAATCGAGTGCGCCACCCAATAGCTTGTCCTTGGGCGAAATGAATTGAAGCTCGTGGTTGTTGCTCGTGCTGCTGTATGTGCTTGCGCGCGACGACAACTGCGCTGGAGTGAACACCACGTCACCGTCGAGCTGATAATTGTCCCATTTCCGGTAGCTGTCGATAAGACGTAACTTATACTCGCCGACGTCGAGCGACAGGTCGCTGGAGACACCCCACTGTTTGTCGGTCAGGCCCGCGGTGATATATTGATTGATATTGCCATCAAACAAGTTGGTATTGGGCAGCGTGCCACCCAGTCGCGCTTTGAAGGCGGCAAGCTGCGCGGCTGACACGGAGTTTGCCTCAAAGCCCTGATTCGTCACGCCATCGCCGCTGCTGCGCGAATAATCGCCACGAATAATCCAGGTGAGTTTGCCAAAATCGCCCTTCAGCGTCGCACGCGTCGCGACATCGTCCATGCCACCGTATTGCTTGCCGTCGAGTTGGTTGTGCCAATAGCCGCCGAACCATTGTCCTAGGCCGGCAACGCGCAGCGAAATGTTATTGGTCAGCGGCGCATTGATGTATCCCGACACCTTATAGCGGTCGCCATTTCCAATTTCACCCGTCACAGATGCTGACAGATCCCTCTTTGGCGTTGCGGTGTGCAGCGACAGCGCGCCGACGCTCGCGTTGCGCCCGAACAATGTGCCCTGCGGCCCACGTAACACCTCAAGCCCTTCCATATCGAGGAAGGAACCGATGATTGCACCAGGGCGGGGAACGTAGACGCCATCAACGAACGTTGCGACGCTCGGTTCGGTCGCGGTATTCCCTGGCGCGCCGATGCCGCGAATGGAAAGGCGGATGCCCGCTGATTGATTGTTGACGTTAGCCGAGAAGTTAGGCGCAATTTTGGCTAAGTCGGTGACCGCTATAACATTCTGCTTGATGAGCGTTGCGCCAGAAAATGCTGCGATTGAAATAGGCACATTTTGCGCCTTTTCGTCGCGCTTCTGCGCGGTGACGATAATCTCGCCAGTATCCTCAGTTGCTGCGATCTTAGCTTTCGGAGCCTCCTCCGCCGATGCGGCTGACGCACCCGAAAAACCCATAAAAACACAAGTTGTCGATACCAAAACCGATCTTATTACGCGATTCGCCATATTCACTCTCCTCCCACGAGCCAAATTTTGACTTCGTTTAACTCGGTGCTGAGAGGGTGCCGGACTAAAACATTATCGACGCAGAGTGTGCGAAGCCTATGCGGTTTCGTTATTTCTGTTTTAAGAATCGATAAGCCCTCAATCCCCATGCACGTCTCAACAACCTTATTTTCGGAGTTGTATCTCGGAGGCTGGGCAGAAAATGAACATATTATGACATTTATTTGATATTATGCGACAATGGGGGTTGTCCGGCGTTGGCGTGGTTTTTCCTCTGATCGATTCACCTAATTTCAATATCGAACGGGAGCCGCATGCTTGGGATCCCGATTTTATGGAACTCAGCGTTGTCCTGTAAATGTCTATTTCATGGTGTCGGCGTCTCCGACATCTTCATTCTCCTGACGGCCCGCTTGGTCTTGTCGATCAAAGAACCGGCAATGCCCCCGTGCAATCATCACAGGCCTTCATAGCCGCGCAAAATAGTCGGTGTGCGCGGCTTTGAGTTCTTGTTTCTTCACTTTTCCGGTGGCGGTCAAAGGCATGTCCGCATGGATGAGAATCGCCTTTGGCACCTCAAAGCCCGCAAGATGTTGGTGGCAATGCGCGATCAGCTCGTCCACTTGGGTTGCCCCACCTGGTTTCAAGACGACAAATCCGACAACCGCCTCTTCCCAACGCGGATGCGGGAGACCGACCACAGCCGCATTGGCGACCATGGGGTGGCCGAGCAGAGCCTCTTCGACCTTTACCGACGCCACGTTTTCGCCGCCCGATTTGATCATATCCTTTTTCCGGTCGAGAAAACGCAACTGCTGATCGACGCCAATCATGCCAAGGTCGCCGGTTTGGTGCCACCCGAACGTGCGCGATGCGGCGGTCGCCTCCGCGTCTTTATAATAGCCCAGCATGACATTCGGCCCGCGATGGACAATTTCGCCAACCGTGCCCGGCGGCACCAAATTGCCATTGTCATCCATGATCGCCGTGTCGTTAAGCACGCTCGATTCGCCCCAATAATTGCCCTCGCACGCGGGATGCTGCGCCGGGCGGAAAGTGACGGTGCACGGAAACATTTCAGTCTGTCCGCTCCCGAGAATGAAGGTAGGGCAGATTTTCGTGGTCAGTTCGGCAAGCAGCGGTTTGGCCATTGGGGCCATCCCGTAAACGCAGGCCGTCAAGCTGGATAGGTCGCGTTTGATCCGGTCGGGGTGCGCGAGCAAGGCCGCGTACATCATCGGCAGCATCGTGATGCGGTTTACGCGTTCGCGCTCGATGGTCGCTAAGACATTTCCGGGATCGAAGCCGTTCAAGATGACCAGCGTGCCACCACTCACCATCGATGTCAGCACACCAGAAAATTGCGCACAATGAAATATCGGCAAAACGGCGCAGGAGATGTCGTGGGAACCCACATCTAGTTCAATGCAATTTACGCAGGTTGCAATATAGATGGCTTGGTGGCTGTGCATAACGCCCTTGGGCCGCGAGGTTGTGCCACTGGTATAGAGGATTGCGGCGAGATCACCGCCATCAATCACAACGTCGGGCTCCGTGGCGGGCCAACCGTGCAGCACATCCGAAAGACATTCTGCCCCTTCAACACCCGATTGACCGAGGGTGATCGCCTCAAGCTTAAGTGATTTGACCAGCGTTTGAGGCACCGGCAACGCGTGCAGCGCGGCATCAATCACCAGCAGCCGCGCGTCGCTGTGCTGCGCGATGTAACGCAAATCATGCTCACCCAACATGGTGTTGATCGGCACCCAGACCATTCCGGCTTTGAAGATGCCGAAGGTCGCAATCACCATTTCTGCCGAATTGTTGCAGAGCATCGCGACCTTGTCACCCCGCTTGAGGCCACGCGACAGCAGAAAATGGCTAAACCGGCAAGCATCGTCATTGAATTGAGCAAAGCTGACGTGCCGCCCACCTTCGATGAGCGCGGCTTTCTCAGGACGGCGGTGCGCCACTCGTCGCAACATATCGCCCAGCGCCACGCGGCTCATCTGATTGGTCATGCGGTCGGTAAGATGCTGTTCCATCGTCGGCCCTCGGATTAGGGGTTCAGTTTCGGAATTTCGTCACGCGCAACCAAGGCGGCGGGCACGCGCACCGGGTGATCGAGCAGCATTTGCGCATAGGCCTTGCCCTGCGGATCGTTACGCAGCGACGCGATCCCACCGCCACCAAGGCTCGCTGCCAACGTAAAGTTGAGCGCATGGATGCCGGGCACATCGAAGCGGCGAACGGGGCCGGAGATTAAATGGGCAAAATAGGCAGCGACCGCCGCTTCGGTCA
>Ga0075019_10000207_pt1 | contig 33952 bp, 29 predicted proteins | sample ColStrG_CSR_2013_FD_71473 | JGI IMG/M metagenome (GOLD analysis project Ga0075019, IMG submission 71473) | Freshwater sediment microbial communities in response to fracking from Pennsylvania, USA - Cold Stream Run_MetaG_CSR_2013 | ecosystem: Environmental > Aquatic > Freshwater > Creek >...
GCGTGACCACTGAGACCGATTTTCAGCAGCTAAAATAACCGAATTCAATTTCGTTAAGACCCGACTCAAATCTCCAGGTGTCTCTTGCAGCTGGCGCTTCGGTGCGGCCAATGCACGCACTTGCGTGGCGTCAGGATCGCTGGACGCCGCTTCTGATGGTTCCGTGGGCGAATTGGTCGCGCCAGCAGCACCGCCCAATGCGGCCACACAAAAATCCGACCACTTTTTGACATCCACCTCAGAACCCCAAGGAGCAATGGCGACTGATAAATTCTTTTCGGGATCCTCATTCCAGACGAGAGAGGGTCGGTATTGACCGTGACCGGGAAGAGTTCGTGAGGTCCACTGCATCACATAGCTCCATACTTTTTCAGCTTCAGGCGTGATTTCTCGTAGTACTCTTCGCCCACAATGCTGGCATCAATAATTTTTTTCCATTTGTCTTTGGCTTTTTCCACGTCACCGACACTTTCTTCAACAATAGACTCTTGGTAAATCGGCTGCATGAGTTTGCGCAGTTCCAGCAAGGCTGCTGTAAGGTGACCCTTCACCACTTCGTTGTCCGGATTGATATCCAAAGCCTCGCGGAGGGCCCGCACGGCCTCTTTGTAGTGTCCTTCACGCTGTTCGTTGTCAGCCTGTGCTTCTAACTTTTTCTGCGCGCTCGCCATGCCGGACAAGATCTGTTCGCGCTCTTGTTTGGCTTTTTCCTTCAAGCCTTTGGGATCCGGAAGTTTAGATTCGACGACCTTCTGCAAAGCTTCTACCCCATCACTGATCTTTTTGCGATTGAGGAACCCACGTGCTTTGTCATAAAGTTTATCGAGTTTATGAACTTCGGCCTGATAGTTTGCCGCGTGAACTTTTCGCGATGCTCGTTCATCCATCATGCGCTGAACTTCTGCACGCAATGAATTGATTCCCGGATGATCGGGATTCAAGACGATGACACTCGACAAACAAGTTTCCAAAGTGGCCATCGTGACAGTCTCAGGGTTGATTTGCTGTTTGCAAACCTGCAATTGTTTTTGCATTTTGACTTCGGCTTCTTGGTTGGCTTTTTCGACTTGCTCCTCTTGCTTGAGCTGATCCAAGCGAGCCAAGCCTTCATTGGCAGCCTTCTCAATCTCTTTGGAGTCTTCGTAAAACGCCAATTTTTCTTTGATGCGATTGATCTCCTGCAAAGACTCCGCGTATTTCTTGTCCATGAGACTTTGTCGCGAATTTTCATAGGCCCGACGGACAAACTGCTGATCTTCTGGACTCAAATTGTCAAAGGGACTTTTGGTTTTGGGCTTGTCGGTGGCGGTCGTTCCACCCTCAATCTTTTTGGGCTCGGGCCGCTTGGTATTTTCATCCGAGTCTAGAAGAGCGAAGACACCAGCCCCGACGACAACCACAGCCATCACAATGCGAATGGGTGTGAAAACTTTTTTTCCGCCTCCGCCACCGAACCCAAACCTCCGTGCGGGAGGCGGCGGCATCGGTGGCGGAGGAGGAGCCATTTGGTGCGATCGGACAGGCTCGCTGACCTGTTGCCAACTGTCAGTCGGTGGCGCCGGATGGGGCATTTGGCCGTAATGAGTCTGGCCCGAAAAATCCTGACTCTCATTGGAATTGTGGGCTTCAAATCCAACAGATTCCTGGTAAATTGGATTCGCCTTTGCACTTTCTGGTAGGTCTTGGACACGCCGATCAAAAGTCGGATCGCGCAATTCAAACTTCACCGTCCAGTCGACGACCGTCAAAGTGTCGCCACTTTGAAGACGGGTCCATTCGGACTTCGAAATGGCGTGACCGTTGACCAGGGTTCCATTTGCTGAGCCCAAGTCGCGAGCGAAATAGTGCCCTTTGTCGATGTAGATTTCAAAGTGCTGGCGACTCGCTTTTGCAGTGTCCAGAAGAATTGCGCAGGCGCCGTCGCGACCGGCTGTCCAAGCTTCACCCTCGAGTCGATAGGTTTGACGTTGCACACCACGTTCGTCGATCACACGGAGGTATCCAACGGATTTGATTTGCGCAATGGCAGTGGCCTCGTCCGAATTGTCGACCTGGCTGATCGACCCCGACATGAAAATAAAGTCATAGGGAGGCACTGAAAATTTCTGATGCTCGTGAAGCTCCAGTTTGGGGGTCTTTTGGCCGTTGACGTAAAGCTCGCCGTAGCGGGACAGAACTTCCAGCTTCCAAGTTCCATCGTCCTCTTGAATTTGAAAATGCTGCCGCGAGATCCCGGGCTCGGGATCCAATCGAATCTGACAGTTGTCAGCTCGGCCAGCTAAATAGGTTTGACCCTGATCCAGCGCAACTTCCTGGACAATGGCCGAACCTTTCATCACGCGCAATCGCGCCATCAGTAGTGGTCCCTCTGTAGCATGTCACACTCACGTTGATACTGAACGGCTTCCTTGTAATTCAAATCATTGGTCTCGTAATTGATCAAGCGTAGCACTTTTTCATAGGCGGCGACACACAAACGATAGTTTTGCTGGCCCTTGTACTTTTGCCCCAAAATCATTTCGCCTTTTACTTCTTGATCCAACTTTCTTTGCGCCAAGCTCAGGTACCGCTTCGCCAAATCGTGTTGAGGATAAAAAGTCAGAGCTGCGTTCAGACTTTGAATCGCTCGACCATACTGACCCATATTGTAGTCGCGACGTCCACGCACGTAATGCTGCTGTGCAATTTGATACTGCGGACTGTTGCGGCCTCGCCTTTCGAGATCTTTTTCCAATTCCATGGTGGAGTTGGTCGAGACTTCCACATCTTTTTCCACATCTTCGATTGTCCGCAGGGTGACCGGCGCCTTCTTCTTGGTCACCCCGGTGCTGAACAGCGCCACCGCTGCAACCAGGACCCCAATGACGACATAAAAAAGCATCTTCGAACCACCGCCTCCGCTGGGAGGAGCCATCCGAAATGGTGGCGGCTTCCCACCGGCGGCCATTTGGGCCGGTGAAGGTGTTTGGTACGAAATTGTGTTCCGATTCAAGTTGGGATGGGCGGCCTGACCATTCACGACCGCCAACTGAACGGCGGGCGGAAGAGCGGTCACCTGCGGCAAAGGCTCAGCCTGAAAATAAAACTCGGATTGACCAATTTGCAATTTGCAGTCGCCATCAATCACCGCATTGCGGACATTCTGACCATTGACCAAAAGGACGTTTTTTTCGGTGATGTTGTGAATTGAAAATTGCCCGTCGTTGTTGCGAATCTCAACATGTGCACGGCTGACTTGCGGGTCGTAGTCCAAGATCAAGTCATTTTCAGGGCCTCGGCCAATCAAAATAGAGGGCTTACCAAAATAGATCTTCTCGCCCTTGCGCGGTCCCGCCAGCGGCTGCAATAGAAATCGTCGAGCTGAGCGAACCGCAGGAACAGCACTCATGCAGCGCTACCCTCCCCGGCTTCGGCTGGACGAACGGTCACAATAAAACAATCCACTTCACCCGTGGCGGTGGTCATCGACTGACAGCTCAACATGTAGTTGTTCCCCGCAATGGGTAGAGGATTTGCCAACACTTGACCTGTTGCTGTTTGCGCACGGTCTAAAAGATCGCGAACACTTTTCTGAAAAGCCTGATCGGGAATGATATCCACGGCGCGATTTTCGAGCTGGGACGCCGTCATGCCCAGCAGAGCTTCGAAGTTCGGATTGCATTTCAAAATCACACCACTGGAATTGAGCAGCATCCCTGGATAGCCAACAAGAGCCATCAAACTGACAAACTCCGGATGCTTGGCGCCAGCCCCCGTCTGCATTTGATTTTGGCTTCCGACGTTCAGGGCCCGGGCCAACAGGCTGTTGATATTGGTCATCAAATCTTGCAGCACTGGCAATTGGATTTCGAGCTGCAGCTGATCGCGACTTTCACGCAGAGCCTGATCCAAAAGTTCATTCAGGCGCCGAAACGGATATTGGATCAGCCGATAAAGCACAAAGTAAACGAGTCCACCGACGAAGATCGCCAGAACCAAAGTCTGCACAAAAAGGCTGAACACTCGACCATCATCAAAAGCCAAAGCCCCTGGGTTGTAGATCACGACGGCATAAGCTCGAGGAATATTCTGCTGCAGTTCGGGATCATACCCCATGATGGGGATCGCCGCGATCACCCGGCCGTCGACTTCACCCGTGACCTCTTTGTTGTTCGCTTTTTGAATCCGATCATGAAAAAAGCCAGCCTCCTTAGGGGCGCTTCCCACCCGTTCAGAAGGAGCCAAAATTCGTCCATCTTTACTGAGCACGTAGGCGTCATCGACACCATCTTCGTGCAAAGCGAAGTCAGTTGAAAATTGACTGAAATCAGAATTGCGCAAAGCTTTCTCGTTGCCTCGGGCCAACGCTCGCCCCACGGTGACAGCTCGACGCTGACTTTCATTTGCAATGCTGTCACTCGTGATCTGCTTCATCGGCACAATCGCCAACATCGTGATCAAAATGACATAGACACCCAAAACAGCCATCACGACCATTTTGAACTCGAACTGCTCGGTCGCTTGGAAAAGCGGTGGAAATAGATTCTGGTTTACATAATCATCAAATTTCTGACTGGTGGACCTGGCATCGAGGGCTTGGGCCATCGGGGCTTCAGCACCCTGCTCATGCACTTCGACCGCAGCGCTTTGTTGCCACGCGACTGGTGGTGCCGCCTGATAGACTTGCAAATGGGACGGAATTGCTGGAGGAACAACTGGTGCCGGCGCTCGCTGCGAGGGATTGGGGACCTGCGGACGCACAACAGTCATTCCGCGCGGAGCACCCTCAGGCCGGCTCGAGGCTGGGACCGGCACACGCTGTTCGGCGGGAATCACTTCAAGCAAAATATTGGCAAGCCCGATTCGATCACCGACTTGCAAAGTCCCACCGTTGACTTTGACTCCGTTTAGAAAAGTACCATTTGAAGACTTCAGATCGGCAAAAACAGCGCGATCTTGCAGCAAGGTGATCTCCAGGTGCTCCTTCGAAATACCATTTTCGGCGATTTGAAAATCCGTGCTCTCGGAACGACCAATCCGATTGCGACCAGTTTTCAGCAAATAGGCTTTGCCAGCAAAGCTTCCATTCAAGATACGAACTGCTAACATGCGCATCCCCTTTTCACTGCAGCACCAACTTTTCGCCGACCTGCAGATTCAGACTTCGCGCTCGACCACCTTTGATCTCCAACACCGAATTGGCCTTCCAATAGATTCGGGTCAACCGACGCTTGGGAAAATCCGGAACGATGGCCACAACCTGCAGCGAGCGATCTAAAAAAATGCAATCGATGTTGATCGACATCCAAAATGTGTGGATCGAATTGGCATTGTCGAACCACATCCCCTGCTGTTCGCTCAATTCGGTTGTCCCAATCAGTCCCCGCAGCCGGGTCCAAAACGTTTCCGCGACTTGGACTTCCTCCAACAAGATCTGCTCAGAATCAGCGCGGCGCAACTTCAACACTCGCATTTGAATCTTAGCCCTTTCCCGTGGTGAATTGGACAATCACGGGTCCGAAGACCACCATGAAAACCGCCGGTACGATAAACAAGATCATGGGAATCAAAAGAGCTTGCGAAGCCGCAGCGCCCGCTTTTTCGGCACGCACAAACCGTTCCAGCCGAATTTGCACAGACTGATCCTTCAAAACTTTGGAAATACTTGTCCCCATCGCATCCGCATCAACCAGAACCGCCACAAAACTTGTGACTTCATTGGTGTCGAGACGCTTTGAAAGGCCCTTCAGCGCATCCGCACGGGCGGCTCCGAGACGAATGTCACTGAGAACTGTCGAAAGCTCCTGGGCCAAAACATTATTCTCGGGCGCTTTGTCGACAATTCGCTGAATCGCACCAATGAAATCCAAACCGGCTTCGGTCGACAAAGCCAGCAGATCTGCGAAAAATGGCAAATCCTTACGGACCGAGTTGATTCGACGCTTCTTTTCGCCATTGGCATAATATTTCGGCATAAAGATTCCCACGGGAACAGCTAAAATCAAAAGAGGGACTGGCAGGCCGAGTCCGAGTGAAAAGTTCAACAGGGTCAATACACCCGGAAACAGACCTCCCCACAAAATCTGCAAACCGATAAACTCATCAACATTCAATTCACGGCCAAGTCCTGCCGTCAGCAAAAGTTGTCCCACTTGCTTGCGGTAACGTTCGCTGCGAACGCGACCTGCATGCTGCAAAGTGAAGTTGTGCACCAAAGGCCGAGAAAAATTGATCAGTCCCGATTTCGATTTCACAGGCTCTTGCCCACTGGCCCAAGACAAGGCTTGTTTGTCGGTGTTGTTCGTCAACAGCGCACTGGCAAAGGAGTAAACGGAAATGAAGGCGAGAAAAATACCACCCAATAAAACCAATTCCGGGCTGCCCATTTACTCACTCCCCTTTTTTCTTCCCATGACCTGCGCTTTGTGATGAATTGAATTATGCCGCACGCGATGCCACCATTTTTCTTGGCTTCCGAGTCGCCTCGCCGCCAGCACATTCTGACCGAAGCCGGTTTTCAATTCACAGTACTGCCCATCAAAGTATCGGAAAGAATTGAGAAAAACCTAAATCTACAGCAGGCAAATCAGCCCTGGGATGAGGTGGCCATTCAGGACCTGGCCAAACGCAAAATGCAGGCCGCCTTGACGAACGGTATCCATTTGAATTTGCAAGATTATCTGATTTTGACGGCTGACACGATGGTCGTCTTGGACGGAACTCCGCTGGGCAAACCGAGTTCCCGCGAAGATGCCATCCAGACTTTGGTGCGGCTCTCGGGTCACAGTCATTTTGTCAAAACTGCGGTTTGCCTTTACCGCCACCAGGACCTTCGCATGGTTTGGGGTTTGCAATCGACGCAGGTGAACTTCCGTCCCCTTTTGAGACACGAAATCGAAGTCTATGTCGACAGCGGTGAGCCTCTGGACAAAGCGGGCTCTTACGCGATTCAAGGACAAGGTGGAAAATTTGTTGTGAACTTCGATGGCGACTTCGACAATGTTGTCGGATTGCCAATGCGATTGGTCAAAGAGCTTTTGCAGAAAGTTGGATGCACATGGTGAATCTCCAAGGCGAACTGGCGTCAGTTCGTGAATGGCAAATACAAGACGGAAAACCTCTCTGGCAGTTGCTGCAAAATCAAAATCTGTGGCGGTCCTCGGTGGTCAGTGAATGGACTTGGCCGGATGTCGAAACAGCCGAACGCAAAGTGATCGAATGGAGTCTTGCGAGTGCCGAAACCTCGTTGGGCGTTTTCGCAGTCAGTTCGCGACAAAAATCGAAAGGCTTGTTGGGTTTGATTGGCCTTCGGCCCCAACCCAAACCAACTGGAGTTGAATTCGATCTTGTTTATGCGTTTGATCAAAGCACTGAAAATTTACCTTCGATTGCTGAGGCCGCACAGTTGTGGTTGCAATTCGCTTTTGCAAAATGGGGGCTCGCAGAGTTTCACGCGCGTGTCGAATGGCCGGTGACTGTCGAACATCAAAACTTTCTACAAGCTTTGGGTTTGGTGACCACTGGACGGCATGAGAATGCCGCCAAAAAGGCGGGACATCGTTCAGTTGAGGTCTTCCGTGTCCACATTCAGTGAAATCCAAGGCCAACTCCCCCCCGGGGCAAAACTGTTGGCGGTTTCCAAATTGCAAAGTGCGCAACAGATTGAAAACTTGTGGGAACAGGGTCAACGAGATTTTGCGGAAAACTATGTGCAAGAAGCCCTGGACAAGCAACTGCGATGGAATGAAAAACGTCACCCCATCCACTGGCACTTTATCGGTCACCTTCAGACGAATAAGGTGAAACAAGTGATCCACAAATTCAGTTTGATCCACTCGGTGGACTCCCTGAAACTTGCGCGAGCCTTGGCAAAAGCTGCCAATCCAAAGACTCCGCAGCCCGTTTTGATTCAATTGAATCTGGCTGACGAGTCGAGCAAAGGTGGTTTTGCAAAAAAAGAATTCATTGAACACTGGCCCGAGCTGATCGCGCTGCCAGGCCTGCACCTGTGTGGCTTGATGACCATGCCCCCCTTGTTTGAAGATCCCGAGGACGCACGTCCTTTCTTTCGCGATCTCCGAAAAATAAGGGACGAAATTCGCGGCCACCACCCCGCTTTTTGCGAGCTTTCAATGGGGACAAGCTCAGACTTCCGCATCGCTCTCGAGGAGGGTGCCACTTGGGTGCGTTTGGGCACGATTTTGTTTGGCGCACGCCAGCGCCCTTGAATTCACCACTCAGACTGATTAACCTCATGACAACCCTCAGGAGCCTCTATGATTCCCTATAAAGTTGGTTTTCTCGGCACGGGCAATATGGCTCAGGCTGTGATTCGGGGTTTGGTTGAAAGCCAAACCCTGGCGGGAAAACACATCTATGCTGCCAATCGCTCACCCGGTAAACTGCAAAAAGTTGTGGATGCTTGGGGAGTTCAACCCCTGGCAACAAATGAAGAGGTCATCGAGGCCTGCGAAATCGTCATCCTGTCGATGAAGCCCCAAGATCTGGGTCCAGCGATCGACTCGTTGACTGGAGCTTTCAATCCGAAGCAAATCGTAATCAGTTTGGCAGCTGGGGTGACAACGCAGACTTTGCAAAAGAAAATGCCTCAATGTCGAGTCGCCCGAGTTATGCCGAACACTCCCGCGCTGATCAACCGCGGTGTGATCGGTTACTACTCTGAAAAAGACGATCCCGGCTTGAACACTGTGATTGAAGATCTCTTTCGCCCTCTGGGCCTGGTTCGTGAAACTGAAGATGAAATGCAATTCGAAGCACTGATGGTGGCGTGCTCGGCCGGCACCGGTTTTGTGTTTGAACTGATGTCCTACTTTCAGGAGTGGATCGAAGAACGAGGATTTGACCCCTTGGATGCGCGCCGAATGATTATCGAAACCTTTGCGGGAGCCAGCCTTCTAGCGGCGCAACAGAAGGATCTGACACTGGAGGACCTGCAGCAAAAAGTGACTTCCAAAAAAGGTGTCACCGCAGCTGGACTTGAGTCTATGCGAGAGCTGGAGGTCGAGCGCCTGCTTCGCTACAGTTTTGAAAAGGCTGCATTACGCAATCAGGAACTTGCGAAACAGTGCTAAGGCACCTTATCCTGTCCACAGGACCTGTTTGAGAATTCAGGCTTCAAGGAGGACGCGATGAAAATGACCCCGATTGATATCACTCACAAAACCTTCAGCAAGAAAATGGTTGGCCTGTCTGAGACTGAGGTCACTGAGTTTCTCAGTCGCATCGCCTCTGCCTTTGAAGATATGATCCACGAGCGCAATGCGATGAAAGAACTTCTGCGCGAAAAAGAAATCCAAATGCATGAGTTCAAAGAACGTGATGCCATTCTGAAGCAGACGATTCTGACCGCCTCCCAAATGTCTGAGCGCATGCGCCAGGATGGCGAGCGAGAAGCCAAATTGATTATCGCCGATGCCCAGCAAAAAGCGGAAATGATTGTTCGAGATTCCCGAGATTCCTTGCGGCGTTTGTATCAAGAAATGGCAGAGCTGAAACGCGCGCGTTTGCAGTTTGAAGCGAACCTGAAGGCCTTGGCGCAGGCTCATCTCACAATGGTTGAGCAAGGTGAAAAGTACATGCCCTCCATCGGACTTCCGAATGTCTCCATGGAGCATGAAGCGAATGAGCGTCGATCGAACTCCATCTCACCCATCAGTGGTTGAGAGATCATCCCATCCGTCTTTTGGGCCGGCCCTCCATGGCCTCAGGCCGGCATCACGCCCTCCGGGCGTGAACGCGTCCGCTTGCCGGAGCCCAAAAAACGGATGAGATGATCTCTCTCGTTTTTGGAAACTTGTGAGCTGGGTCCTTTTTGTGTTGATGGTTTTGGGTTTTCTGTCGTCGTGCGCTCAAGAGACCTTGCAAAAGCCTCTCATACCCCGTCTTTTCCATAAGTTGCGGTGTTCAGCAGTGTGGAACTGGAATTTCGATTTGGGTCAAACTTGAAAATCGAACTCGGTTTTTATAATGATGTTTAAGCCTGCGAAAAATATGGGGTTTTTTTATACTATCAACACAAGAGGGGCCCAGCTTTAGACTTTTATATAGAAAACGTTGGGCAGAAATTCGTTTAGTTTTTTTTGCAGGCCTTGGGCTTCACTGAGATCTTCTGCAGCCACGAGAATCGGAAACTCCAAGGGAATTTGGTTCTCTTTGAGCAGTTCGCGGATTTGCCGAATCTGTGCGCCTTGCTCATGGCTCTCGATTTTCCAGCTCACTTGTCGCAGATGAATCTTTTCGACAGGGCCAAACCGATCCAACCAATCACAGTTGATCCAAAAAAGCCGAAAGGGAATTTTCTGTTGCGTGAGACTTTGGAACTGAGGCCACAGCACGTGATCCATTTTAAGCCTTGGCAGTGGCAGTTTTGTGCAGAGCGGATTCAGGCAAACGAGAGTAAACCAAGCCGACGATGAGAAGGGCTCCACCTGCTAAAAGAGCGGCAGACAAGAAGGGTGCTTCTTGATGAATCGCCCCGTACACGAAGCCTCCATAGGCTGGACCCAAAATTCGCCCGAGAGCTGCAAGACCTTGAGTGGTTCCAAGGACAGCCCCTTGCTCCTCGGGTGCCGACAACAGACTGATACTGCCAAGTGTTGAAGGATTTGTGAATGAATAGCCAAATGACAAAACAACCATCGCAATCGCAAGAATCCAAACTTGATTGGAAAATGCAATTCCAGCCAAACTCAAAGACAGACAACACAAGCCAATGACGAGCATTTTGCGCTCTCCCAAAATTGGCAAGAGTCGGCGGACAATAAAGCCTTGATTGATCGTCGACATCACGCCGATGAAAGCAAAACCAAAACTGACCTCACGCAGGCCCCAAGCAAAGCGATCTCCCACCAACAGAACAAGGGTCGCTTCCATAGTTGAAAAGGCCATCGAATTGATAAAAAAGACCCACAGCAAAGAACCCACCAGCGGTCGCCGAAAATAAATCAACATCCGGGCAAAGCGCCCTGTCGGTCCCGCATCTGCCGGTGCTCCGGTGGCTTTGGCCGGCAGGGTTTCTTTGAGGAATCGCAAGCCGAAGAAAAAATTCGCCAAACAAAGTCCTGCCACACAAATCAGTGCGAAACTGGTTCCATAATGTGGCTCGGCTGACATCGACTGGCCCACCATCGTCAACAATCCGCCAAGTGCAGGTCCAACAATAAAACCCAAACCAAAGGCCGCACCGATCAGCGCCATTCCCTTGGATCTCTCATTGGGTGGCGTCACGTCCGATATCGCGGCTGAGGCGGTCGAAAGACTGGCACCGAAAAAACCAGCCAAAGCTCGAGCCAAAAACAGCATTTCAAGATTGCGTGCCGCAGCGAAAAGCAAGTACGCCGCACCCTCGCCCAGCAGGCAACCGAGTAGAACGGGTCTGCGCCCGACTTTGTCACTGATGCGTCCCCAGAACGGCGAAAACAGGAATTGCATCAAAGAGTACACCGCCATGAGCAAACCAACCTGCAACGAGGTGGCACCAAACTCGCGCCCGAGAATCGGGGTCAAAGGGATAATCACACCAAAGCCGACAAGGTATAAAAACACCGTGAAAAAGATGACTGCCAATTGGGATTTTTTTTGCTCCGCCATGATCTATCAGTGATAATCAAGGACGATGAAAATGTCAGTGCAAAAATCAAAACAGCAAAAAACAGTGTGCCAAACAGCGATCACAGCCTCCATGCGTCGTATGGGTTGTCCGCTCCTCCTCTTGATTCTGTTGAGTTCTCTTCCGAGTTTGGCCAATTTGAGTGAAGTGCGAACTTACCCAAGTGAAGCCTACGATTTTGATTTGATTGGTCAGTATTACAATACCACTTCCAACTTCAGCAGTGCCGGTGGGAGCTACAATGCTCTTCCCTTCGGTGACAGTTTGCAGGAGATCATCGGCGACGGTGTGGTTCGCTACACGATGTCGAAAACCAAATGGGCGATCTACGCCGATGCGCAAGTGGCGCAAACAACAGCAAAGGCCAACACCATCACCAACACGAGCGCAGGCTTTTCACATTTGAAGTTTGGTACCGATTTTGTGATTGTCGACGGAGCCTTTGCTTTGATCCCCGAGTTTTATGGAATTCTTCCCATCACGACAATTGATCTCACGCAAACAAATGCCGCCATCGATGAAGGCGTCGATCAGATCGCGGCTCAGCTTCGTGCGCAGATGAAAGTGGGTTCTTTTTTTCTCGGCGGCTACGGCGGCTACGTGTACCGAGACAAAGGGCGCTCTTCGCTGGTGCCTTACGGTGGCTTTGTGCAGATGAACCTCAAGGGCTGGAATTTCGGCGGAAAAATTTCGGGCTTCACCTCACTCACTCAAGACCAGGACACGACGAACCAATTGCCGCGCAGTCTTTGGCAGCTCAACGCCGACGGTGGATCGCAGTTGTTCGGAGCGGTCAATCCCCAGCTCCTCAATGTTGATGCTTGGGCCGAATTTCAGATGTCTTCGAATATTTCTTTATCTGTGGGTGGCGGCTCTGCGATCAATGGCTCCAACGCAGCGAATGGTTACACCCTTCGCGGAGCACTGACCTTTCGCGTGGATCCGAACAAACGCAAACGAGAGCTTCTCAAACAGGAATTCCGCGAAGATTTAGGTGACGGTGTGGACCAGAGTCTTTTCCGACCCGAACCCGAAATCCGCATCCAACCTGTCGGAGCGCCGCAAACTCGGCCGGCAAAAGCGAAGTCCAATGTGGATGACAGCGAAATGAAAATGGAAATCAAACCGCGAAAAAAATCAAACTCCAATACCGATTTGGACCAATGAGGTCGACATGAGCGAATCCCACAACTTACCAGATCGCTACAACCCGCTCGAGGTCGAGGCGCGCATTTACAAATGGTGGGAAGATCAGGGTGCCTTTCGGGCACAAGATCAATCGACCAAGCCTCCCTTCTGCATCATATTACCACCGCCCAACGTGACTGGTTTTTTGCACATCGGACATGCTTTGGACCACACAATCCAAGATTGCATGATTCGCTGGAAAAGAATGAATGGTTTCAATGCTCTCTGGCTACCGGGAACTGATCATGCCGGAATCGCCACTCAATCAGTGGTCGAAAAGGAATTGAAAAAAACTGGAGTCACTCGCCAGCAATTGGGTCGCGAAAAATTCGTTGAGAAAGTTTGGGCCTGGAAGCATGAGTTTGGCGACCGCATTTACCAGCAGATGCGTCGACTGGGAGACTCTTGTGACTGGGAACGCGCCACTTTCACTTTGGATGAAGGTGTCTCAAAGGCTGTTCGCAAAACCTTCGTGGCCTTGTATAAAAAGAACTGGATTTATCGTGGGACACGACTGGTGAACTGGTCGGGCCCACTTGAGACGGCCATTTCGGATTTGGAAGTTGACCACCGGCAGGTCAAAGGGTCGATCTGGACTCTGCGCTACAATCTGGAGGATGGCAGTGGCCAACTCCTCGTGGCCACCACAAGACCGGAAACACTTCTTGGCGACACTGCCGTTTGCGTTCATCCTGACGACACTCGCTATCAGCACCTGATCGGTCAAAATGTGATCTTGCCGCTCCTCGGTCGGAAAATTCCCGTGATCAGCGACACCTATGTTGATCCAGCCTTCGGAACTGGCGTGGTGAAAATCACACCGGCACACGATTTCAACGACTATAAAGTAGGACGAACTCATCGCCTGCCGATGATCAATCTGCTGACAAAGCAGTGCAAAATGAACGAAAATGCCGGGCTTTACAAAGGATTGTCGGTTGTTGAAGCTCGGAAAAAAGTACTTGAGGATTTGAAGACCGCTGACCTGCTTGAAAAAGAAGAGCCTCACACCTTGAACGTTGGTTACTGTAGTCGATCTGGCGCAGTGGCTGAACCTTTTCTCTCGGATCAATGGTTTGTCAAAACAGAACAGCTGGCGGTTCCCGCTAAGCGCGTGGTTGAAAGCGGCACCACTCAAATCGATCCCGAATCTTGGATCAAAGTTTATCTCCACTGGATGAACAACATTGAGGACTGGTGCATCTCGCGGCAACTCTGGTGGGGACATCGCATTCCCGCTTGGCTTTGCCAAGACTGTCAGAAATACACTGTGGCCGAAATTGATCCAACCGAATGCGAGCACTGTCAGTCCAAACAGATTCAACAAGAAGAAGATGTTTTGGACACCTGGTTCAGTTCTGCGCTTTGGCCTTTTAGCACTTTGGGCTGGCCCCTCAAGGAAGAAGCACTCAAGACCTTCTACCCCACATCGGTCCTGGTGACTGGTCATGACATTCTGTTTTTCTGGGTGGCGCGAATGATGATGATGGGGCTTGAATTCGTTCGCGACGTCCCATTCCGAAAAGTGTACCTGCATGGAATCGTGCGCGACAGCCAAGGGCAAAAAATGTCCAAATCGACTGGCAACTCTGTTGATCCAGTTGAAATGATCGAAAAGTATGGAGCGGACGCCCTGCGGTTTTCGTTCTTGGCGCACATTCATTCGGGCAAGGATTTCAAATTCAGCGAACAGCGCACTGAAGGCTACCGAAATTTTATGAATAAAATTTGGAATGCCACGCGGTATTCGTTGTCAGCCTTGCAAGATTTTACGCCACCTTCGCAAGGAGCAAAAGCCTTGCCGAATCGTGCGGAAATCTCGGTTTTTGATCAATGGATTTTGCAGAAATTGTTGCTCGTCGAAACCGCCGTTGAAGACTCCCTTGAGCAGGATCGCTTTTCCGATGCCGCGATGAGCGTCTATGCTTTTGTGTGGTATGAATTTTGTGATTGGTATCTGGAATTTATCAAACCGGTGATGACTGGAAGCCCCTCCGCAGAGAGAACAGCGACTCAATTGACATTGGCTCTTGTTCTGAATCGGATCATGCGATTGCTGCATCCTTTTGCACCTTTTATCAGTGAAGAGCTTTATCAAAAGCTTCCGATCAAATCAGAGTCCTGCATTCTGGCAAGCTACCCGAATCCGCGGCTGGACAAAGACTTGCTCAACTTGGCCTCTGTCGAATCAGCCTTCGAAGTTGATCTGGTGAAGGACGTGACCTCTGCGATACGCAACATTCGTGGCGAAAATCGCATCTCTCCGGCGATCAAAATTAAAGTGCATCTCGTTCCGAATGACGATCGCGCACAAAAAGTTCTGAGTGGAAATCGCGGGGCCATTGTCAATTTGGCGCGGCTCGAAGATTTGACGATTGGCGAACAGGGCTCTCTGTCAAAATGTGCGGTGACACAAGTGGTGTTGGAATCTTCGGCCGTGCAAGTTGTGGTGCCGCTTGCTGGGTTGGTGGACATTGAAGAGGAAATCAAACGGATCGAAAAGACATTGGAAAAATTGGGGAAAGACATCGCAGGTCTTTCGGGTCGTCTGAACAATCCGAATTTTGTCAAAAATGCAGCAGAAGATGTGGTTGCAGCTGACCGGAAATCATTGGACCAGTCGCAAAGTCAGGAAAAGTCCCTGCGCGAAGGATTGGTCCGATTGAGAGCTTAAACGGATGTGACTTCTGCGTCGCCGAAGGCAATGCGAATGACTTCGATCGATGATGGGGTCAAAAAGCGAAAGTGAACGTCGCCATTCCAAAATCTGACCGCGTGCTCAGAACGGTAAGGAGATTGGGATTCATCTTGGGTTTCGTAGCCTTTGTAAACTTGGGGCCGAGGATCTAAAACAAGAGTTTGTTCAATCAAGGTCCGCAGTTCGCCTCGCTCTGTCCCGGCATTTTGAAGCGAAATTTGCCACTGGCCCAGCTGTTCAGTTGCCAATGGCGACCACTGAACCTGAATCGAATTCTCTGGCACCTGCGTCGTCCAGCCCGCTTTGGCCAAGGGTCGCGCCTCAATCACAGGAAGATAAGGCTTGATATCCAAGACAGGGGTGCCCGAAATCACATCGACTCCGCGGATCCAAATTCCGTCTTTTTCAACGGACTGAATTTCCACCAATGAAAGACCCACTGGATTGGGTCGGTGTGGACTTCGCGTGGCAAACACACCTCGAGCCTCGCCTTGAAGTCTGGGGGGATGCACTTTGGCGTGAAACTTTTTGCTGTGGTTGCCATGAAACCAAAAGATCAACCAAAGATGGGAAAAACCCGCAAGTCCATCCAAAGCCAACTCGGGCTGCACCTCGGGAAGCAAACGCAGAAAGGCGCAGGACTCCTGCACCAGCCCGGGCTGCCGAGGCGTTCCGAATTTGTCCGGATAACAACTTTCAATGATTCCAATGGGCTTGACAAGGTAACTCTGTTCCACGGCGCGGACTTAACGACCCCAAGGGTCTCTTGTCAATAGATCCACAAACAAGATTTGGTTAAAGCCCGGCGATCCCCTGCGAAAGGCCACCCGGCGTGAACTTTTGCAAATCAAAGTGACTTGAAGTTGCCTGACAACTCTTTCAACTTCGGTAAGTTTTTCACGACGATTTCTTTGCCATGAACTTCAATGATATTCTCCATTTTCAGTTCGGTCAGGTGCCGTGAAAGAGACTCATTGATCGTGCCGGCCAATTGCGCAAGCTCGTTGCGAGTCAGACGAAGGTTGATCGAAAGCCCCTCAGGTGTGGGCAGACCAAATTTCTCGGCCAGAAGCGCCAGTTGAAAAGCAATTCGTTCTTGCACGCTGGCCAAATAATGCAACTGTGCAGTCTGCTCGTGCGTTTCCAAATCACGCGCCATTTGCAACAAGACAGCGCGAGCGATCGGATTGCTGGGCGAATTCAGATCCAGCGATTCGGGACTGTAGATGAGAATCTCAGAGGGCTTCAAAGTTTTCGCATAAAATGAATAGGGATTCCCTTGCAACAGCGCCTTGAAACCAAAAAACTCGCCCGGTGACACAAGCTTGTTGATGAACTCGGGACTGGAAGCGCGACCTCGAGTCAGCGGACGTTGGGTGACGATCTTAATCACGCCCGCCTTCAACTGATAAATTCCTTTAGGAACGTCACCTTCTGAAAACACAAACTCGCCTTCTTTGAGTTTCAATGTCTGGACAGTTGCCGTCGCAACGGTCGGGACTGGCGCCAGGCTGTCACGAGCCCCTGGGGTCAGAATGCTGGAAGACGAAGGATCGAAAGAGTTGGATGTTGCTGATAGACTTTGCATAGGCTCCTTGCTACGTGAATTCAAGGTTCACGTTTTGACTAACCTTTGATTAACCAATCATTGATCAAATCCTTGTGGGACGCAAGCGGATTCTGTGTTTTTGCAAGGTTTCACATGCCCTCCAGCTCTTTTGGCGCTCAGCTCCAATTGGCTTCGTTTCGAGACAGCCAGAGTGCCTCTCCTTTGTCTGAGAGCAACTGGGCCACCACTTCACTCCCGCTGGGCGGCGGCGTTTTGTTTGCAAACCATCAAAATGAATCAATTTTTAGCCCTTGCCTCGGCGGTGACGCTCCTTGACCAGCGACCGAACTCCCACTAAGAACCGGGGGGAGCACAAGCCGCATCTGAGTCACCAGGGGGAAACCTTGAAAACGCCATTTCTTTTAAATCTCTTCATCTGGATATTGGGACTCCTTTTGAGCACTGCTTTTTTTTCTCAATCGGCGCTCGCCTTCAAGGTGGGCCTGGTTCTCGACAAAGGTGGCAAGGACGACAAATCCTTCAATAGCAGCGCCTATGCTGGCGCAACGGAAGCTCAGAAGAAACTGGGAATCGAACTGAAATATGTCGAAGCCTCGGACAACAATGCCATCGAAACCTTACATCGATCTTTGGCAGCCAAGGATTTTGATTTGATCATCGGTGTGGGCTTCGCACAAACCGATGCCATTAAAAAAATTGCGGCACAAAATCCCAAGAAAAATTTCGCGATTGTGGACGGCCGAGTGGACTTGCCAAATGTCCGCAGTCTGCTGTTTCAGGAGCACGAAGGATCCTATCTCGTTGGCGCGGCAGCCGCTCTGAAGTCGAAAGGTCATGTCGGGTTCATCGGTGGGATGGACATTCCGCTCGTCCGCCGATTTGCCATGGGATATTCGGCCGGTGCGAAATCCATCAATCCAAAAATTCAGGTGACCGAAAATTTCATCGGAATTTCCGATGAAGCTTGGGTCAATCCTGCCAAAGCAAAAGAGCTGGCTTTGGCTCAATTCAACTCGGGTGTGGACGTGATTTTTACAGCGGCGGGATCCTCAAATACCGGAGTGTTTGATGCGGCCGAAGATTCAAAAAAATTGGCGATCGGTGTGGATTCCAACCAAAATTGGATGAAACCAGGATTTATTCTGACCAGCATGCTCAAGAGAGTCGACGTCGCCGTCTTTGACACCATCCAAAATGCTCAAGCCGGCCATTTTGCCGGAGGGCCTGCGATTTATGGCCTCAAAGACAAGGGGATTGATTATGCAGTTGATGAATTCAACCAAAAGCTCCTGTCGTCGAATGATCGTAAGAAAATAGACTCCCTAAAAAAAGAAATCATGGCCGGCACGATCACCGTCCCCGACTATTACAAAATCAGCCACAAATAGGCAGCCGATCAACAACGGAGACACATCCATTTCGTCGCATTCACTTCAATTTGTCGGCATTAACAAGAGTTTTGGCGACAATCACGTCAACCGTGATGTGACTTTCTCAATTGCAAAAGGGACCATTCACGCTTTGATTGGTGAAAACGGCGCTGGCAAATCAACTCTCATGAAAATTCTGTTTGGTCTTTACCAGCCAGATTCGGGAACCCTGCAAGTGGAAGGCCGAGACTATCATCCACAGTCTCCGCGCGACGCAAGGGCCGTTGGCATCGGAATGGTGCAACAACATTTTGTTTTGGCTGGTCCGCTTTCCGCCCTTGACCATGTTGCACTGGAAGACCAGTCGCGCTGGACATTTTGGCAACCGATCCCACGAAGCCAACTCCGCCAGCAATTGGAGGACCTCTCACTGCGCTACCACATGCCCGTACACTGGGACGCCAAAATCAGTGACCTATCGGTTGGATTGCACCAGCGGATTGAAATTTTAAAAATCTTGCGACATCCAGAAATTCAAACAATCATCTTGGACGAGCCCACCGCCGTTCTGGCACCACAAGAAATTTTGGCTTTCTTTCAACAGCTCAAAGCGTTGAAAGCCGCTGGCAAAACAATTGTTCTGATCACTCACAAACTGAAAGAAGTTTTGTCCCTGGCTGACAACTTCACAGTTTTGCGCCAGGGTCGCTGTGTGCACACAGGATCTCTGCTGGGCCGAAGCGAGGCAGACCTTGCCGAATTGATGATCGGCAAGCAGCTGCCGCACTTGCCGCCCCGTCAGAATTCCGATCCTCGTGAAAGCGGTCCCGCACTGCTGCATTTTCAAAATTTTTCGCGGACTGATCAAGGGCGCCACGTTTTGCGAGACATCCAGTTTTCTGTTCGCAAAGGTGAAATCGTCGGCCTGGCCGGCATCGAAGGCAATGGCCAATCTGAAATCCTCAGGGCCATTCTGAATCCGCCGCAGGCGTCCCCAGAGATCTCGGGTGAGCTCGGATTGAACGCCAAACGACGAGGCTCGCTGCCGGAAGACCGAATTTTACAAGGACTCTTGCTGGATTGGTCGCCTGCCGAAAACTTCTTGTTGGGAAATCAGACCGATCAACGCTGCCATCGCAAAGGACGTTTGTCGTTTCTGTTGGACTGGACCCAGATTCGCCATTGGACTCAGCAAGTTCTTCTCAAATATGCGGTGACGCCCAACAGTCTGAAGACGGCTTTGCGAAATTTTTCAGGCGGCAATCAGCAGAAATTTGTCGTCGGACGCGAACTCTTTCGTTCACCCGATCTGCTCCTGGCCGCGCATCCAAGCCGGGGTGTTGACATCGGTGCGATTGCGCAGATTCATGCCGAACTGATTGGACTGCGGAACTCAGGCGTGGGTATTTTTCTGGTCTCTTCTGAACTGGATGAGCTGTTGCAGCTCAGCGACCGACTTCTTGTGATCCAAGGGGGCCGCCTGACCGCCGAATTTGCGCGAGACCAGTTCAACAAGCCCGATATCGAGATGCAAATTGGCTTGGCCATGGCAGGCGGTGGACCCGCATGAAGATCAATTCAAACTTTTTGCGACCACTCATCGGCCTGAGCCTCGGCTTGGCCCTCTCGTTGGCCCTGACCACTTTGGCCGGCGAAAGCCCTTTGCATATCGCGCATATTTTTTGGGTCAGTTGCTTTGGCACTGCTTATGATTTTGGTCAGTTTCTGTTTGCTGCGACCGCTCTGACTTTCACGGGGCTGTCCGTTTGCGTGGCTTTCCACGCGGGACTCTTCAATATCGGCGCTGAAGGCCAACTCACAATCGGAGCCCTAGCTATGACTTGGGTCGCTCTCCGTTGGCCTTTGGAATCCAGCTGGCTGGCGGCAGGACTTGCTCTGACCGTTGGTCTCAGTGCGGGTGGTTTTTGGGGTTGGCTTCCCGGGTTTCTGAAAACTCGGTTTGGCAGCCATGAAGTGATCGTCACCATGATGCTCAATTTTGTTGCGATTGGAATTGCGAACTTTGTCATTGTGGGCCCCTTGCACAATCCAGAGTCCCAAAATCCCGAATCGGCAGAGATTTTACCCCGCTATTTTTGGCGATCCTGGGATCCCATTCATGCCTTATTGCCAGATTCATTGGCCAATTTTGCGACAATCCTGGCGGTGTTGGCCGCGCTCACAACTTGGATTTGGCTTTTTCACACGGCGCAGGGTTTTCAACTGCGAGTGATTGGCAGCTCCACGGAAGTCGCAACGAATCTTGGTTTGAACAGCAACCGCCAAAAGAGATGGACGTTTTTCGCTGCTGGAGTTCTGGCCGCCGGGGTCGGCGCAAATGAAATCCTTGGCGGTGTTGGTAAATTTCGGATGGGTTTTTCGCCGGACTATGGCTTTTTAGGAATTGCAGTGGCCCTTTTGGCACGCAATCATCCTTTGGGAATTCTGCTGACGGCCTGCCTGTTTGGAGCTTTGCAAAAAGGTGCGGCGGATTTGGACGTCGAAACCAATACCATCACACGGGATTTTGCTCGGGTGCTTGAAGCCATCCTCATTCTGAGCGTCGTTGCGGCTCAATACTGGCCCATCGCCAAGAAATTCAGACGTCAGGAAAAGAGAAAATAAGATGACGGAATCTTTATTTATCACCGTCTGGGCTTTCCTGATCAGCAGTCTTCGCTTGTCCACTCCCCTGCTGTGGGCGGTTCTCGCGGGTTTGATCAGTGAGCGCGCGGGAGTGATTCAAATTGCGCTTGAGGGTCTGATGCTCATCGGTGCTCTGGTCGGTGCAACAGTGGCGACATTGACCCACTCGCCCGAGCTGGGTTTTGTCATGGCTGCCATTGCTGGCGCCACGCTTGCGGGTCTGCAGGGATTTTTCGTCCTTCATCTGCGTGCAGATCAAATCGTCACAGGCACAGCGATCAATATTTTGGCAGCCGGGCTGGCTCCATTTGCCACCAAAATTCTTTTCCATACAACCGGCGCAACTCCGCCGCTGGCCCAGGCCGATCGGTTTGTTTCCGCACCAGCTTATTTCGCCATTTTGTGTTTGGTTCTGATTTGGTACGCCTATCACTACACTAAACTCGGCCTGATTTTGCAATTTGCCGGTGAAGCCCCCATGGCTCTGACCGTGACGGGTGTGCGAACTCGGACCGTGCGCTGGATCGCGCTTCTTTGCTGTGGTGGTCTTGCCGGATTCGGCGGCGGCAGCCTTTCACTTTTCCTTGCCAGTGCGTATTCGCCCAATATGACGGCTGGACGAGGATTTATGGCCTTGGGCGCCTTGATCTTCGGAAAATGGCGCCCCTTGCCAGCCGCTTGCGCATGTTTATTTTTTGGAATGTTGGATGCCCTGCAAATCCGCATGCAAGGTTCGGATCTTGGCGTGCCGGTCCAATTTGTTCAGATTTTGCCATATCTTGCCACAATTATTGCCCTTGCGGGAATTTTCGGGCAGAGTTCGGCTCCAAAAGCCCTTGGAAAAGGTGATCCATCTGAAAGTTGATTTGTGACTTTTTGGATTTTCATTTTTTCATCGGATCTCGCCAACATTTGCCAAATTCAGGAGGTCTTCTCATGAAACTTAAAATTCGGTCGCTCCTCTACTTTTTTTGCAGTTTCGCGGCCTCTGCTTTCCTTGGTGCGTTTTTGGCTCCGTCACAAGTTCACGCTTGGGGCGGTCGTGGCCACAATGCGATTTGTGAGACCGCTGTCTTTTTGGTGCAAAATGCTGAATTGCAACAGCTGTTGCGAAGCCGACCCCATGTCATGGGACATCTTTGCAACATCCCCGATATCGCCTGGCGCAATCTGGCCAAAGAACAAACAAATGAGGGCAACCCGACGCACTTTTTAGACACCGACCTTTTGGCCACTCCCATTCACAGCATCGAGTTGGATTACGGAAAAATTGTCGTCGACAACACAGGCAAGAAAACGCGTGACGGAAAAGAAATCAAATCTGTTCCCCACGAAGTGGGCTCGGTGTGGTGGCGTGCAGATCAATTTTACCGCCGAGCCGTCGCCAACAAGGACACCCTGGCCTCCGCCAATGCGGCATTCAAGTTGAGCAAAACTGACGAGCAAAATACCGACCTGCCGTACAACAAAGCGGTCTTCAGTTTTTTGACCAATCTGGGACTTATGGGTCACTATGTCGGAGACGCCTCTATGCCTTTTCACGTGACATCAGACTACGACGGATACGACAAGGGGCACGGTGGAATTCACAGCTACTATGAAGATGCTATTGTTGCGAGCTTTGATGGCGATCTTGAACATCGGATTTTAATTGAAGCACGCAAACAGCTCAAGGCCCCTCGTCCTGAGTCTTTTCTCAAGCCTGGGAGTGTGATTGAAAAGATGCGCGCCCTGTCCGAAGCCTCCTATGCCGACATCGACAAAGTTCTGAAGGCCGACAGTTTGGTCAAGCCCTCTGAAGTCAAAGACGAAGGCGGCAAAAAAATCCGCACGCCAGCAGACCGTCTTCCCGCTGGTCAAAACTTCCACAAAATGGACGCTCTTGCCGTTAAACATATGGCGCGTGCAGCCGTTCTCTTGTCACAGTTTTGGGATCAAGCTTATGTCGACGTTGGCGCTCCTAATTTTCAAGTCTACCGTCATTACCAATATCCCCTCACACCTGACTTTGTGATGCCTGACTACTACGAAATCAAAGCTGAATCTGACACAGCTAAGAAGTAATTTTTGTAGCCAGGCTCCCAAGGACGGGACATCATAAAAGGAATTATGAACAAGCCACCCGTGAACCGAAAACGAGTCCAAACTGGAACGGTCAAACGAAACCCAGATGGATTTGGATTCTTAATACCCGACTCCCCCGAATTTCCAGACGTCTATCTCCCCCGCCACACGATGGAAGGGGTGATGACTTCTGATAAAGTCATGGTTCAAATCGAGCCCGAACGAGGCGGTGAACGCTTTCGCGGCGAAGTCCTCAAAGTCATCGAACGCGGATTCCGAAAAATCGTCGGACAGTATTTTCCCACCAACAACGGTGGCGGCCTCATTCGCGATGAGGGTAAAGGTTGGGGCTCCGATCTTTTGATCTCGGCTGCGGACGCACTCAATGCCAAAAAAGGTGAGCTGGTTGCCGCAACGATCCTGACCTACCCTGATGATAAAAAGGGCTTCACCGGCCGCATCACGGAAGTGATCGGGAACAGTGAAAATCCCATGAACGACATTCGGCGTGTCCTTCTGATCAACAACATCCCCAATGAATTTTCAGCAGCCTGCTTGCGTGAAGCTGCGCAGTTCAAAACTGAAGTTTTACAATCCGACATCGCAGGACGCCGCGACCTGCGATCACTGAAGTTTGTGACGATTGACGGCGCGACGGCAAAGGATTTTGACGACGCCGTTTACTGTGAAACAAATCATCAAGGTTTTCTTCTTTACGTCGCAATTGCCGATGTTTCTCATTACGTGCAAGTCAACAGTGCGATTGACAAGGACGCTTGGGAACGAGGCACAAGCGTCTATTATCCGAACTTCGTTGCACCAATGCTCCCCGAAGCACTTTCCAACGAGCTCTGTTCACTGAAGCCCAATGTCCCGCGCTTGGCCCTGGTGGCTGAAATGCAAATCAATTTCAACGGCGAGCTCATCAGTTCGCAGTTTTATGAAGCTGTCATTCAAAGTCAGGCTCGAGTGACTTATGGTGAGGCTCAGGAATTGATCGAAAATTTGGAAATCGAAAAGCTGAAACATGTTCGAGATGAAATTCGCCGCTGTGCCGATCTTGCTAAAGTTCTGATGGCCAGAAGATTTCGCGAAGGCTCATTGGATCTGGAAATCCCAGAGACTCAATTGATTATTGATGCCGAAGGAAATCCAGTCGACGTCATACGCTCGGAACGACTGTTTGCCCATCGAGTGATCGAAGAGATGATGTTGATGGCCAACATAGCTGTTGCCAAATTTCTCGGCGACCGGAATGTTCCCGCTCTGTACAGAATTCATGAATCTCCGAGCACTGAAGCTTTGGCGATTCTCGAAAAATATTTGCGCACTTTTGGTGGCAAGGTGGCTTTGAACCAAGGAAAACTGCAGAAGCGGTTGACCAAAGCATTGGAAGAGTTCGAAGGTCGCCCTGAATCACATGTTCTGCACATTCTGACTCTGCGCTCGATGGCCCAAGCCAAATACAGTCCGAACAATGTCGGACACTTTGGCCTGGGATTCTCGCATTATGCTCACTTCACATCCCCCATTCGTCGCTACCCAGATTTGATCATTCACCGCCTGATCAAAAACCAGATTATGCCGAATTCGCAGTACCGACTTCTGAGCGAGGAAGATCTGGCCACTGCTGGAACGATGCTCTCAGCTTGTGAGCAAAGAGCCGTCAAATCTGAGCGCCAATTGATTGCGATCAAGAAAGCGCGCTTTATGAACCAGCATGTTGGAAAAGAATTCGATGGGATGGTCAGCTCGGTCGTCAAATTTGGCCTTTTTGTTCTCCTTCGTGGCGTTGAAGTCGATGGCTTGATTCGACTTGAGACCCTGGGTCCTGATCGCTATGAATATGACGAAGAAAATCTTCGCCTTGTTGCCAAGCGTTCGGGACACACCTATTCGATCGGCGATGCCATCAAGGTGATGGTTGAAAGTGTCGACATTGATGCGGGTCAGGTCAATTTCGCGATGCCTGGTCAAGCTTTGCAGAGGCAGGGGAAACCTTTCGCGAACGCATCAGCCAATCGACAAGAGAAGCCGAACGAGAAACGAAAGGGCCGAGGTCGAAATTTCCGCGGTGATCGGGGTGACCGAAGCAGTCGCGCTGGCCGCACCGATCGACCCGAGCGAGGCGACCGGGAACAAAAACCGGCGTTTTCGTACAAAGCCAAAAGTGCACGCCGTGCACAGGAGCCACTCAAAATAGAGCCGCAAGCAGCGCCAGCTCCTGCAGCGAAAGGGAATTCGCTTGTCGCAAAACTCAAAGAGCGGATGCGTGCTAACAAAAATAAGGGCTTGGCCGAACGTGAAGAAGACAAACCCAACGCAAAAGGTTCCAAATCACATAGACAGGCCAAAAAACCCCGCCGATAATAACTCATGCCTCTTTTAAAAACGACTCGTCAGATTGGCCGAACGATACGCAATGCGGGGCGAGTCCGTGAAATCGTCGGAGTCTTTGCACGCCACGGTTTTCACAATGTCGCGGAACGTGTGAATCTGGGCCGATTTGTGCTGGCTCGCCTCAATGCTGCTGAAAATATTGAGAAGTACAGTGTCGCCGAACGTATGCGCATGAGTTTCGAAGAGCTCGGCCCCACTTTTGTGAAATTGGGCCAGCTCCTGGCTTCGCGGCCCGATTTGGTACCTGAAGACTTCACAATTGAATTTGCGAAACTTCATGACAATGTCCAGCCTCTACCATTTGCAACCATCGAAAAGGTCCTCGAAGACGAACTCGGGCCAGCTTGGCGCGAAAAATTTTCCGAGATCGATTCCAAACCGCTTGGATCGGCCAGCATAGCTCAGGTTCACCGCGCGACGCTGTCTGACGGAGTCGCGGTGGTCATCAAGGTGCAAAGGCCAGGAATTTTAGCCAAGATCAATGATGATCTCAGTGTTTTGTATATGCTGGCTGAACTTCTGGAGCAGTACCTTCCCGAAACTCGCAATTTGAATCCCGTGGGCATCGTCGATGAGTATTTCAAAACTTTGCAGCTTGAAACCAACTTCGTTGTCGAAGCCAATAATTTGCGGCGCTTTCACCAAAATTTCAGTCATGACCCTGACGTTCACATTCCCAGTGTGCACTTGCATTTGACGACCGAAAAAGTGCTCACCATGGAGGCCCTGTCGGGTCTTGCGCTGAGCTCTCCCCAAGCTTTGGTGCAAGACGGAGTCCTGGGACCTGAAGTGATCCGCAAAGGACTTCAAGCCTATTTGAAAATGATTTTTGTGGACGGTCTCTTTCACGGCGATCTGCATGCCGGAAATTTTTTTGTCTATCCCCACAATGGAATTGGCTTCGTCGATTTCGGAGTTGTCGGCCGACTCAATTCACGAACTAAGAATGCGGTTTCGTCAATGCTGCTTGCCCTCTCCCGCGAAGACTATGATCAACTGGCCTACGAATTTGTCGATCTGGCCGAGTACAACGAACGCGTCGACGTCGATGTGTTTGCGCGAGAACTGCGGAATTTACTGGCGCCCTATTTCGGTCTCACCCTCAAAAATGTCAATTTGGGGCATCTTCTTCTTTCAGCTGGTTCGTCGGCATCTCGCAATGGCGTGTCTGTTCCCAGCGATCTGATGCTGTTTTTCAAATCGATTGTGGGTATCGAGGGACTGGGGAAAAAAATCCAGCCCGACTTTGATTTCCTCAGCACAGCGTTGGAATTTTCGGCAGATCTGGTCAAAGCGCAGTACAGCACCTCGCAGATTTGGCAGGATTTTTCGCAATCTGCGAAGGATTCAAAAACTCTGATCAATACTCTTCCGCGGCAGGTGCTTTACGCTTTGCGAAGAAGCAACAGTCCTCACTACGCAACTAAGACGCGAATTGAAAATCTTCATGAGCTGCGGGCCTCGGTTGAAAAATCATTTCGGCTTCTCTTCCTGGCCATTCTGATTTCAGCACTGATCTTTACATCAGCTTTTGTGATGGTCAACGCCAAGGCCATGAACGAAGCCAGTGGCGACGCACCAACTTTTGCTTTGATCGCTTTAATTCTCGCGATTATTTTGGGGTTCTTTGCGACATTGAATTATTTTCGAAAGTAGGACTCGTCGAATGATGCAAGGTTTGACTTACGAATTGGGAGTTCTCGCCAAAGCGGTTCAGCATAAAAATCTTTCGGCAGCGGCCGTCCACGTGGGATTGAGTCAGCCGCAGCTTTCACGACTGGTTGCCAAAGTCGAACAGGGATTGAATGTCGTTCTTTTGGACCGAACTGCCAGGCGAAAATCCGGCTGGACTCCTTTTGCGCACGATCTGGCCGTTGCATTTTCTCGGGGTATGGGACGCTTGGAAGCCGAAATCGCCGCGCTTGCCACCGACATAGAAGTTTCAGAAGTCCGCATTGGGACCTTGGAAGGCCTGTCAACAATCGCAAGCGCGTTTGCAAGTTCGTGTTTTCAAGATTTGGGAATGCGTGTCGTTTATCTGGATGTTCTCGACTTTGCCGATCTTGATGCCGAATTCATTGGGCAAAATTTAGATTTTATTTTTACAGTTCGCTCGCCCGGAAAACAGAAATTCCACAATCTGATTGATGTGGGCTACCAGCAGCTTGAACGAATCCACAGTGACCGGGCGACATTGGTTGCCAGCGGTTTTGAATTTGCAGGGGTTGATAAGAAGTCCCTGGACGGCTGCAAACATGCTTTGGTGAGCAACTCACTGGATGTTCGGCGGCACTGGCTGAAAGAAATTGGCGGAGTCGGTGTTCTGCCATCTGATGCGAAGACTGGCAGAGGAAAAGGACAGTACACGATCTCGTTGATCGGATCGGAACTGCTCAGCCCAAAACTTTGGGAAAAAGTGAAGAAACTGTATTGAGTCTGCCAGGCACTCGCGGTTATTTTTTTTTCTGAAAGTACAATTCAGTCAATTTGATAATTTTTTTAAGACTGCGGCACTTTGCCGACCTGCACTTGTCGTACATCTCACTGTCAATTTTCTTTTGCAGGTCGGGATCCAACCTCCACGTGCCATCATCTTTTGGTAAATAAACCGCAATGACATCGAAGGGCTCTGTTCCATTGGCTCCTATTCCGGTGATTCCTGCTGCATCGACGAGAATCGCCCGTCTGCCATTCTTCTGAACATCGCGAAAAGCCACTCCTGAAATATGATCAAAACTCCACTCAAGTACGGGATGCTCAGGAAGGTTCAAAATCGTGCCGTCCTTGCGATTGATCAGAAGAAGCGACAAGGATTGACTCCAGGGCTTTTTCGAATTCAGTCCCTTTGCAAAGTCAGCTTGAATGGGAACAAAATAGCAGTCCTCAAGGCCCTTTTGATCTGACTGAATTCGAAAGCTTTGCTTTTGCAAGTCCTCTTGCCAATACAGACCCGGATATTTTGTGAGCTCCTCCGTCGGAACCCATTTCGACTCTTCTTTTTGGAGATGATTGAGAATCACTTTTCGATCTTCCGGCAACAGTGGCGAGGCCTTAAACTCAGCAGCCGAGCTCGGCAGCGGCCCCGCTGCACTTAACAAAACAAAAAAAAGAAAGCGCACTTTATTCATTTCAATGCACCGACTTGATTGCAGCATAGGCATCAACCACACCATAACCAAACACCGCATTGGGAACCTTTCGGCCCGAAAACGATCCGCAGTCTTGGTCGCTTGTTTTCGGTTGAGCCGTTTTTTCAAGGATAGCTCGAGTTGCAGGAATATTTCCGATCAATGCAGGATGGGCCGACCACAACAAGGCCACGGCTCCAGCCACATGCGGACCCGCCATCGAGGTTCCACTCATCACATCATAAAGACCATCATCGCCCATCCCACCGCTGGGAACCGACGAACGAATCGCATCTCCTGGTGCACTGATATTGGGTGCGAGGCTTCCGTCCAAACTCGAGGGCCCGCGGCTGGAGAAGTAAGAAGCATCTCCTTCGTAGGCATTGTAAGATCCGACTGCCAGAACTTTTGCCGATTGAGTGGCCGGAGCCTCTGCCACTGTCTGACAGCCTGGACCGTCATTGCCGGCCGAAACCACCACAAGAATCCCGGCCGCTTGAACGTTGTCGATGGCCTGAATAAACTCACGACCCGTACAGCCCTCGTCAAGAGGGCAGCCCCAAGAATTGTTGATCACATGGGGAGCGAATTGCGGTTTTCCGTCTTTGGCAGGGTTGCCACCTTCGGGATAAGGAGCCAAGAAATATTGGAAGCATTCAAGGTACGTGGATGGTTTGCCCACGCCACCATTCATATTGCGGCAGCCGACCCACTTTGCTTTGGGAGCAACGCCGATATGATTGGTCGCGCCCGCCGAGTCATAGCCCAACATGATTCCCATCGTGTGAGTGCCGTGCCCCATATCATCGCACGGAGCTGGCCGATTGGGCGGGCAACTGGATCCATCTCCAACGGAGGCGCTATGATGAATCGCATCGTGCCAGTTGTACTTGTGCTGGTCTTTTTTGATTCCGTAACCACGGTACTGATGACTCAAAGCCGGATGATCAAATTTAAATCCAGAATCTCCACCCGCGACAACGATTCCTTCCCCGCGAACTCCAAGCTCGTTCCATACTTTGTCAGCATGGATCTGTTTCAAGTTGTCTTCGACATCATCCTCTTTGGGTCGATTGAAAGAAACAGCCACGGTCGTCGGTGGGGGAAGCTTCAAACGAACTTTCAGGTTCAAAGAAATTAGTGCGACTTCCGGAAATTGCGCGAGCTCCTGAATCAGATCAGGCGTGGCATTTTCGACCAAAAGACTGTTGTTGATATAAAACGACTGGTAGGTCAGACCTTTTTTCTGCAAAAACTGGATGAGTGCCGCTTGGCTTTTTTCGGCGTGATAGGTCAGTTGGCGGTAGACAAACTGCAGCCTTTGTCCCCGATCGATGATCGTCTCGGCTTTTTCCAAAGAGGCCTTGGGGCCTAGAAAAACCAAAATATCAGCCGACGAGCCCGCCGCTGTTTCAATCTGCAAATTCCTGTGCACTTTGGAGCTCCACTCGATTGCGTGGGCTTGAAGACTTGCAATTGCAAACAATACCACAAAAAAGACTCGTGCCATCGAAAGACCCTCCCAAAACAAAAATTGATTTTTGATTCTGAGAAAAAGCTTAAAAGGCGATGACCTGCTTGACAACACTTTTTAAAAATGGAAAGCGGCCACCTGTTCAGGCCGGCCGCTTTTTCAATCAGACTTGCGAAAAACTAGCTCAACAGTTTCAATGCCACTTGCTGCGAAGAATTGGTTTGCTGCAAGACTGCCACCGCTGCTTGTTGCAGGATTGTGTTGCGAGTCAGTTCCGCTGATTCTGCCGCAATGTCGGCGTCACGAATCCGTGAATTGGCTGCGGAGTAGTTTTCTTCTGCGACTCCCAAATTCGAGGACGTACTTTGCAGCCGATTTTGCAGGGCACCAAAATTTGCCCGGATGGCATTGACCGACGTCAGTGCCGAATCGATCACCGACAGTGAAGTCTGTGCGGATTCTTTGGTCGCAACGGTTTCTGCCGTCATGCCCAAGGCTTCGGCTGTGGCGTTGGCCGAGGAGGCATTGAAGGAAATTCGATCTTGAAAGGGATTGTTGTGGACGCCAACTTGAATGTCGATCAAACCGCCGGTTCCATTCAGCAGATCATACCCATTGAAATTGGTCGAGTCCGTGATTCGCTGAATCTCTGATTTCAGCTGCTGATACTCGACGTCGAGAAATCGTCGCTCCGTATCGCCGACCGTGTCTGAGGCGGCCTGCACGCCAAGCTCGCGAAGACGGATCAAGTTGTTTGAGACCTCGTTCAACGAGCCCTCTGCCACTTGCACCAGCGAGATTCCGTCGTTGGCATTGCGATTCGCTTGCCGATAGCCGCGAATCATCGAGCGCAATTGCTCCGAAATGGCCAAGCCAGCAGCATCATCCGATGCTTTGTTGATTCGGTAACCCGAACTCAACCGAGCAAAGGCCGTGTGCAACGATCGCTGAGTATTGCCCAAATTGTTTTGAGCATTCAGTGAGGCCACGTTTGTGGCGATACGCAATCCCATGTCATCCTCCTTGCATTTCCACATCCTCCTTGATGATCAGCCATCCATTTGGCTTCGCAACGCGTCCTTGAGTTGCTGAGTGCGAGCACTCTAGTGAATCACTTGACGGAATATCAAAATGCGAAAGTGAGTCTAGATTTTGAATTTATTTGAGTGACAAAATTTTGGCGCAGAAAAATCAAATTCAAAGATTTGAATCGCCAAATATTTGACGAAAATGAATTTGCAAAGGTCGTTGTGATACGACGGTGACATCAGACTTTTGGGAAATAGGTCCCTCGCCTGAGGCGAGGGACACTAAACGCAGGAAACAGATCAATAATTCAGCAAGTTCAGGCGTCAGGCTTAACAAAATATCGGAAGATGATCGTTATCGATCTCAAACCGAGGACGTTTCGGGGTTAGTTATTAACCCTGAAACGTTTTGTTCAAGAGACTAAGCGCTATGTTTGCTGACTGGTTGGCTTGCGCCAACACCGAGGTGCCGGCCTCTAACAATATTTTACTACGAGTCATCTCGGACGTTTCCTCAGCCACATCCACATCGCGGATGCGTGAGTTCGCGGACGACATGTTCTCGACTGAGTTCTGAATGTTACTGACTGTGGTCTGCAGACGGTTCTGCAAGGCACCAAAATCTGCTCGCATTGCGGAGACACTCATGATCGCATTGTCCAAAGCGGACAAGGCATTCTGGGCGGATGCTTTGTCAGCAACGCTTGTCAGGTTCACACCCAAAGCGGCTGAGTTGGCATCTGCTTTTGATGAATCAAAAGAGATTCGGTCGATTTCTGGATTGTTGCGGATGCCAACCTGGAAGTCCATGATTGACCCCACGCCAGCCAACAGCTGGGTGCCATTGAACTCTGTGGCATCGGCGATCCGATCCACCTCTGAGATCAACTGATCATACTCCACGTTCAGGAATCCGCGCTCGGTCGAGCCGATGGTGTCAGAAGCGGCCTGGACCGCAAGTTCCCGCAAACGAATCAAGATGCTGCTCAATTCGTTCATCGCTCCCTCGGCCACTTGCACCAGAGAGATTCCATCGTTGGCGTTTCGCGACGCTTGCTTCAGTCCTCGCACTTGAGCTCTGAGATTTTCAGAGATCGCGAGTCCTGCGGCATCGTCACCCGCTCGGTTGATTCGGTAGCCGGATGCGAGCCGTTCCATGCTCTTATCCAAGCCCAACTTCGTGCCCCACAATACTCGCTGCGCATTCAACGACGCGGTATTGGTATTGATACGTAAACCCATAACTTATCCTCCTTGAAGATCCCTGACCTCAATCCCTGATGTCAGTCGAGCCGCTTGGCCCAATGGGTAAATCCACTTATGAGTCTTCTCGGCGGCACCGCGAAATTCCTAAAGTGAGACGTCGCATTTTGCTACCTTTCTAGTCACAGGTCTGGGAAAACCCTGGACCTGGGTCTTGATTTGCGTTGTCTTTCCCCAGTCTTCAGGCGGTAATTACACTCGAATGCGAATGTTGATTCTCTGTTTTTTCTTGGCGGTGATAAATATTTCGGGATGCTCCTGGATCGAAGGCTATCAAGTTCGCAGCAAAGCCAAGGAGGCTCTCGAGAAAGAAATGCTTCAAACTCTCGGACATGAATTTGATGACGCAGTCTCCGGCGCGAATATTCGTCGTGAAGATTACATTCAATTTGTCATCAAGCACACTCACAGTGAGATTCGCACGATGAAGCAGGTTCGCGAAAATGACTATCTCGCATCAATGCAAGTCCACACGATCTCGGGCCCTGCAAGAGAGACTCTTTTGGCAATTTTAAAGCCCCTCACCGGCAAAGGGCTGAACTCTTTCAATTTTGCCAACGCTCTGGGTCTGATTCACCAGCAGCAGCCCACTTTGGTCATCGAAGTGGATTTGAACAAAGATGTGAATATCAGCCTGTGAATGTGAGCCTGGGACTCAACAGTTGAGTTGAGTCGCATCTGGATCATATAAATAACTTCCAATTTGCCTAAGAGTTTGACACAGCTGCGGCCTTCGAGGCCCTGAAGGCTGACAATTTATTCATTGTTGGGGGAAAAATTTGCTTCTGGACTTCGGTCCAGCTATGACTGGTGCCAACTCAACTGCAAAGGATGATTTGTGACCAAAGCTTTTTGGCCCCAGCGAACATGGCTTTCTGTCGTCATTGTAGCCGGTCTCCTCAGCCCCGCAGTGCGTGCCGACGACGCTCCGATTCAACCCAAACCCACAAATCCGGTTGAATCGACTGGCGAAGCGATTCTGGGTTTGCCCGGGACTGTCGCTGAATTGATTCAGCCGATCAGCCGCTCGGTGTGGAGTGAACTTTGGGAAAAAGCACAAATCAGCGCCTCTGCCACCCCTTTTGGCCAGACACTACAGATGGGCGACCTGGCGCTCGGTTTGAATCTCAGCTTTGAGGCCAAAGCGTACCCCGCTTTCGTAGCCGATTTGCAACAGCGCGTGGACACTTACACTTTCACGGCGAGCCCTTCGCTGCCAATTGATGGACTGGGTCTGAATGGGTCTCTCAGTGGACAGATGATTTTCTCAAGACTTTATCCAACCAAAGCGGCGGCAACCTTTACTGTGCCCTATTGGCTGAATAAATACCCTTTGACGGCCGAGACTCTGTTGAAAAACCTAGATCCAGGCGACCTGGCCCGCCTGGATCTTTCTCTGGGCGTCAGCCTGGGCAAAGGACGCAACGACGGATTTGGCAGCACGAATTATCAAGGTTCTCTGGCCTTGAACATCAGTCGCGGCAGCGAATTGATCGTGGATGTTTACCGCATGAA
>Ga0075019_10000209_pt1 | contig 33658 bp, 23 predicted proteins | sample ColStrG_CSR_2013_FD_71473 | JGI IMG/M metagenome (GOLD analysis project Ga0075019, IMG submission 71473) | Freshwater sediment microbial communities in response to fracking from Pennsylvania, USA - Cold Stream Run_MetaG_CSR_2013 | ecosystem: Environmental > Aquatic > Freshwater > Creek >...
CTATCCGCTGGCCGATACAACATTGCTGCCCGTTATCGCCAATCCCGGCAAAATCCTGTGCGTGGGGCTGAACTATGCCACGCATGTCGCAGAAACCGGACGTGACCAGAAGGAGTATCCCGCGATCTTTACGCGCTGGGCGGATACGCTCGTGGCGCATGGCCAGCCCTTGGTGAAGCCCAAAGCCTCCGAGCGCTTCGATTATGAGGGCGAGCTTGCGGTGATCATTGGAACGGGAGGGCGGAACATCGCGCGTGCAGACGCGCACAAGCATATCGCGGGTTACAGCATCTTCAACGACGCATCGGCGCGCGATTGGCAGCGCCACAACATTCAGTTCACGCCCGGCAAGAACTTTCCGGGCACCGGTGCGTTCGGCCCCGCATTGGTGACGCCGGACGAGATTGCAGACCTAGTCAGCCAGCGCGTGCAAACGCGGCTTAATGGTGAACTCGTGCAAGATCAGCCCGTGTCAGACATGATCTGGGATGTGCCGTTCCTGATTGAATATATTTCCGCGTTTACCCCGCTTGCCGCCGGCGATCTGATCGTCACCGGAACGCCCGGTGGCGTCGGCGATAAGCGCACGCCCCCGCTCTATATGAAAGCTGGGGACAAGGTTGAGGTCAGCATCGGCGTCATCGGCACGCTGTCCAATCACATTATCGACGAAGTCTAACTAAAAATTGAGGGGAGAATGACTATGAAGAATTACACATATCTGGCGGGGATGCTGGCTGGCGTTAGCGCCTTTGCGAGCTTCACGCCAGCGATAGCCGCAGATGCCGTATCTGCGCCGCAAGCTGCGAACAAGACCGATAGCGCCGATATCGTCGTAACGGCAACACGCCGCAAAGAACGGTTGCAGGATGTGCCGTTGGCTGTGTCTGCCCTGTCCGGGCAAGCGCTCGCCTCCACCGGTTTCAAATCGCTCACTGATATTGGCTACGCCTTTTCGGGCGTTCAGCATGGCGACAGCCCGAACGATGCCGGTTATCGCGTGCGTGGCGTCGGCCAATTGGGTGGCTTTACCAGTTCATCTGAAGCGCCGGTCGGCTTGGTGGTCGATAACGTCGTCATTGGCTTCGGCAGTCCGGTTGAAAGCCTTGGCGATATTGAGCGGGTCGAAGTTCTGAAAGGCCCACAGGGCACGCAATTCGGCAAGAACGCCTCTTCGGGCGTCATCAACATCTCAACCGCTCGGCCTGACCTGGCCAAATTGGGCGCAAACTTCTTTGCGTCATACGGCGATCTCAACGAGCGCGACATTCACGGTGCCATTAACGTCCCCCTCAGCAACAAGGCGGCATTGAACGTCTATGCTTTTGACAAAGGCAATGATGGATATATTTACAATTCCGTGCTCAAGAAGAATTGGGGCGGCGGTGAAAGCTACGGTGGCCGCGTAAAACTGCTGGTTGAGCCAACCGATAATTTCACTGTCTATGTCATCGGTGATTATTCGAAGCGCATTCAGGAAGGCCCAGGCCAGCTTTGGACGATCAACAAGCTGGTGGCGTCCGATACCGCGCCCTTCGGGCCGTTTGGATTCCCTTTTGTCAACCTTGCGGCACTCGGTGTGACGCCGGGGCCAAACAATAATGTCTCGATTGAAGATGGTGACACCCATTACGCCATCGAGAATTACGGTGCTTCACTGCAAATGGATTTGAAGCTCGGTGGGCACACGCTCACGTCGGTTTCGGCCTTCCGTGGATCGCAGGAGGCTCCCTATACGTTCGCCATTGATGGCGCGCCGTATCAGAAGTTCTTTGCGAAAGCGAAGGGTGCCGGAGAGCGCTTCTATTCGGAGGAGTTGCGGCTCACTTCACCGAGCGGTCATGCGCTTGAGTATATCGCGGGCGTGTACTTCTCGCGCCGTGAATCGGGACTTGGTGGAGGACAGAGCGCAATCCTGAACCCTGCGTTGCCCTACAATGCGTTCCCAACCATTTCCATCACCAACGGCTATTCGATAACACGCACGAATACCGACAGTCAGGCGGCGTTCGTTGATGGCAAATTCCACGTCGGCAAACAATTTTCGATACTGGCTGGCGCGCGTCTGACGCATGACAGTGTCACGTCGACATTCCATTCGGTAACTGATCCTGCGCTGGCTCCTTTCGTGCCGCCAATGCCCTCGAACGGGTTTACGCCATCCGGAACTGTGCCTTACACACTATCGGCGCTTCAAACCGGACATACGAGCAAAACTGACATCTCAGGGAAGTTCGGGTTTGAGTATAAACCAACGCGCGATCTGCTGTTCTTTGCAACCTATGCACGTGGCTATCTTGGGCCAACGGTGACCTTCTCAGGCCTCACCGGCACGCGCAGCGACGTAAAACCGCAGACTGTGGACGACGTGACGGTGGGCGCAAAAATGCAGTTCCTGAACCGCACACTGACTGTGAATATCAACGGTTTCTACGATAAGTATAAGGATCTGCAAACGTCAGTCTTCAATGGCATCGAGTTCCTGACGGAAAACGCCGGTGGCGCGGAAGTTAAGGGTTTCGAGCTTGAGTTGGTGGCCCGGCCGATCCGTCATTTCTCGGCGAACGCGTCATTCACCTATTCGGATGCGAAGTTCACCGATTATATCACGAGCTGCCCCAATCCGATAGTACTGGCGGGCACACAGGCAACCTTCTGCAACGCTCCGGGGTCTGTCGCTGGAACACCATTGTATCAGGCTGCGGGACAATCGCTGCCCGGCGCTCCGCGTTACTCGATCGTGCTTGGCGTGAATTTCGATCAACCGATCACTGATACGCTGAAGTTCGATTTTGCGAGCAACCTGTCGTTCAAGAGCAAGACGCAAAACTCGGTTGGTGACGCCAACACGATCCAGCCCGACTACGAGATTGTCAATCTCAACGCGGGTATCGGTCGTATCGATGGCAAGTGGCGCCTAGGCGTGTTTGCACGTAACTTGTTCAACCAGAACTTCAATTCTGCGATTTTGGGACTGCCGTTCCAAAGCACGGGCGACTATGTGAACTGGCGCACGCGTGAAGCCCGGCGGACTTTGGGCGTGTCCATCCAGGGCAAGTTCTAACCGAAAGGACAGGCAAGATGGCCAAGCGACGTGACATTGCTGATATGGGCACAACGCTTGGCCCCGATGTGCTGGCCCGCTGCCGCGCGCTGTTTGATATGGAACAGCGTGCGCTGGCGGACGCGGTGCCCGTCACCGCAAACAACATCGCCTATGGGCAGGATGCGCGCCACCGGCTCGACATATACGCGCCGGAGGATGGTTCAGACTCTCGACCCATCGTCGTTTTTGTTCATGGTGGCGGCTTTGTGCAGGGCGATAAGGGCGGCGGCGGTCAATGGGCCAATGCCGCCGTCGGGCGGATGGCGGCGCAGGCAGGATTTGTGGGCGCCGTGATCAACTATCGCCTTGCACCGGATCATCAATGGCCAGCAGGCGCCGAAGACGTTGCGATGGCGGTTGACTGGTTGATCGGAAATGCGGCGGCACATGGAGGCGACCCGGCGCGGATTGTGCTGATAGGCACATCGGCAGGATCGGTGCATATCGCAGGTTATCTGAAGCTGTGCGGTGATGCTCGAGCGTTGATCAAAGGCGCGGTGCTACTCTCCGGCCTTTATGGGTATACCCCCTTGGAGGGACGCGACCCGCTCTACTACGGTTCGGCGGAAGATTATGCCGAGCGGATGCCGAAAGAGGCCGTGATCGGAACCACGCTTCCGCTCTTCATCGCCTGCGCTGAATTTGATCCACCGCGCTTCCAAGCCGAGTTTCTCGGCCTGATGCAGGACCGACTGGCGCGTCACGGCGCAATGCCGCGTGGCTATATCGCTTCCGGACATAACCACTACTCGATGGCGATGCATCTGGGCACGTCCGACACGCGGTTGCGCGATGAAATCATCAATTTTGTGAATGACATAACGACATAAGGATGAGGACTATGATTGACCGCCGGACATTTGTTGCTGCGAGTGCCGCGCTTGCCGCCACACCCACACTTGCTGGAAAGGCGAAATCGCCCAGTAACTCCAGCTTCCCGCAAGGCTTTCTTTGGGGGGCAGCCACAGCAGGCCATCAGATTGAGGGCAACAACACGAACAGCGACTCCTGGGTGCTGGAGAATGTGAAGCCGAGCATCTACAAAGAGCCCTCCGCCGATGCCGATAACAGCTTTGAAATGTGGCCGACTGATCTCGATCTGGTCAAGGCAATGGGGCTCAACACTTATCGGTTTTCGCTCGAATGGGCACGCATCGAACCCGAAGAGGGGCAATTCTCGATAGCGATGCTCGATCATTATAAACGGATGATCGAAGGCTGCCGCGCGCGCGGGATCACGCCGATGGTGACCTTCAACCATTACACAGCGCCGCGCTGGTTTGCGGCACTCAATGGTTGGGTGAATCCGAAAGCGCCAAACTATTTCGCGCGCTATTGCGACAAGGCTGCACGACATCTGGCCGCGGACATCGGCTATGCGACTACACTCAACGAGCCTAACATCATGAATATCCTCAAAGTGGTGTTGCCGCCGCAGGTGATTGGTGCGCAACGCGCAATGCTGGAGGCCGCGGCACGCGCTGTCGGATCGGCGAAATTTTCGGCGGGTAATGCCATCGACTTTGACGATGTCCCCGCTGCCACAATGAACCTCGTCGCTGGACACAAAGCGGGACGAGCTGCGATCAAAGCAGTGCGGTCTGATCTTCCGGTCGGCCTCAGTCTGTCAATGTTCGACGACGCAGCTGTCGGCCCCCGCAGCATCCGCGATGCTATGCGCGCACATTTTTACGAGCCTTGGTTTGAGGCCGTCAAAGGCGATGACTTTTTTGGCGTACAGAATTATGAGCGCTATGTGTGGGACGATAAGGGCAAGCTGCCCCCGCCCGTTGGCGCGCGCGTCAATGCGTTTGGCAATGAAGTGTACCCGCCTTCGTTGGCTAATGCGGTGCGCTTTGCGCATGAAGCCACCGGCTGCCCGATCATCGTGACAGAAAATGGCGTTGCCACAGATGATGATCGTTTTCGCGCTGGCTACATCCCGCAAGTACTGAGGCATCTCAAAGCAGCAATTGAAGATGGTGTGCCAGTGAAAGGCTATTGTCACTGGTCATTGATCGATAATTTTGAATGGGTGTTCGGCTATAATGTCCATTATGGGCTGCACAGTGTTGATAAGACGACATTCGCGCGGGCACCCAAGCCGAGCGCCGGAATATATGGCAAAATTGCTCAGGCTAATGCGCTTTAACGCAAGGAGTGTAATTGATGGGCGAGTCTCGTGAGCGATCGTATAAGTCACCGTCTCTTGCGGTTGATCGACGCACACTCCTCTCAGGTGCCGCTACGCTCGGCGCAGTTAATCTCTTGCCGACCACAATGGCGCGCGCAGCCGCGCCAGCAGATGCCGTGCGGCTCACCGGCGCGTTTCCTCAGCGCAAACTCCTTAAAGCAGATATTTCGCGCCTGCTCGATCATCGCAACCTGAGCAAGCTGGTTCACGATCGTATAGTTGTCGATGATATGGAGCATGATGGCGGCTGGTTTGCCAGTGACGTGGTGACATTAAACTATACGACTGATCGTTTCCGGGATGGCAGCCGTTCGATGCGCTTTCGCACCGAATTGCGGAACGAGAAATATATTCAGGCTGCGCGTGCTAAAAATGGAAGTTTCACTGGGTCAGGTGTGTTGTTTGCTGGGATGCCTTTTTCGGCGTTTATCTCCAAGCGATTTTCACCAGCGCAGGACTGGAGCCGTTTCAATCGTATTTCCTTGTGGTGCTATGTCCACCCGACCGATAATCTTGTGAACACGTTGTCGGTCCAATTCCTCTGCGAAGGGGCCGCAGCAGGGCCGCTTGATCCAGTGTCATTGCACTATTTTGGAGACCTGAAACCCGGCGCGTGGAATTATCTTGTTTGGGAGATTCCTGAGCACAAGCGTGATCGCATCAGCCAGATCGTCATTTTTCAACCGCTATCGGGCGTCAGCGTCGCCGGTGCCCAATCTGAGATCATCTATGACTTCGATCAACTTGCGGTCGAACGTGTAGATGCCGAGCGCGTCACGGGTTGGACGGTCACGCCGGGCAAGATTGCTTATAGCCATATTGGGTATCAACCTTCGGCTGAAAAACTGGCCTTGGCACCTTTGGGTTCCGACAGTTTCTCGCTGCTCAACGCAACTACGGGCGCTATGGTTGCGACGCTTCCTGCAAAGGCCCTACACAATCGCCGTGGCGACTACCATGTTCTCGACTTTTCGTCCTTTGCGAAGCCTGGAACATATCGACTACGTCACGGAGAGACGACCAGCGCGCCTTTCGCGATTGATGAAGCGGCGTGGCGACCGATGATCGAAGCCACGCTCAATGCCTATTATGGGTTGCGTTGCGGGTTCGCTGTCGATGGCGTCCATGATGCGTGCCATCTTGATGTCTATGTGGAACACAAGGGCGAACGCCGCGTGATTGGCGGCGGTTGGCATGACGCTGCTAATCTGACGCAGAGTCCCTATCGCACACATCTCTCCATTTATGCCTTGATGGAATTGCATGATGCCCTCATTCGTCAAGGCGAGAAGGCGCTGGCCGAACGGGCATTGGAAGAAGCGCGTTGGGGCTTGGAGTGGTCGCTGCGGTGCCGTTTTGGCCCTGGACTCCGTGTGTTATATGGAGAGTATTCCTATTGGACAGACAGTCGGCCTGGGACAATGGACGATGTAGTGCAGGAGGAAGAACGGGCGGGCGTTGGGAAGGATCCTTTTCAAAACACTCTGTCGGCACTGGTTGCAGCACGCGCGGCTCGGATGTTTATGAGCCGCGACTCAAAACTCGCAAAATTGCTAACGAAGGTGGCACGCGAGGATTTTGCCTCTGTCGCCGCCGCAATCACTGCGCCGACAGAGGCTCCACCTTTAGAGATTAACGTGCCGTCGTGGCGTGACCAGGTCGGGTATCTTACACTGTGCGCAGCAGAATTACACCAAGCTACAGGCGACGTCCAATACATCGCCCAAGCCACACGGTTCGCACGATGGCTGACGCAAACGCAGGAGCGCCGCTTCGTCCACGACATTCCTGTGGCCGGCTATTTCTATGAGGATGCGGGCCGCACCCGGATTGTGCATGAATATCATAATAGCTTTGAAGACAGCGGGTTGCTCGCATTCGCTAAGCTCTGTGAGCAATTCCCCAACCATGACGATTGGATAAGTTGGTATTCAGGGCTTGTCATTTACGCTGATCATTTCTGTGCGGCTGGCAGCAGCGCTGCTGGGCCGTTCAAGGTAATTCCGGCAGCGGTCTGGCGTCGATCCGACATCGACGCGCCGCTTCCGCCTGATAAGACTGGCGAACGACTGGCAAAATCTGGACCCACACCCGTTTTTCCGACGGCGCCCACGCCCGAACTGATCCATGCACAGATGACGCGTATGTTTGAGGATGGTGCTGACCTGGGGCATGATTATCGGTTGCGCGTCTTCCCGCTTTGGTTCGATCATATCCGCCACGGCGCGACCACCGTTCACATGAGCAAAACCATTGGCCTTGGCATAGCGGCCAAGGCTATGGGACGGGCCGATCTGTCGGATCTAACGGCGCGCCAGCTTCAATGGACAGTTGGCGCCAATCCGTTGTCACGTTCACTCATATATGGCTTGGGGCATGACTTCTGGCAGAATTTTACGGCTGCGATGCCCAATCTGGTTGGCGGAATGTCGCTCGGGTTCAATTCCTATGAAGCTGATGCCCCAGCTTGGGGGAATAATGCCGCGTTTCCTTATAAAGAGATGTGGGTCTATTCGAGTTGCAGAATGGCTCTCAATCTTGCGCGCGTAGGTGCACCCGCCAAGGTTATGGGGCATGCGACCATCGGGGCACGTTTTCGCAACCTGAGGACTGGTGCAGTCAATGAGTTGAAACCCGGACCCTACAACATTTTTCTTCCGGCTGGCGAATATGAGGTGCGTTATGGTAGGGCCGTTCGTAACCTTGTGCTGGCGCACGCGGAAGAGCGTTTGGTTGATTTAAACCCGGTTACGACGATATCTATGTCGCTTGATGTCGCACAAAAATACGGGTCGACCGTCGAATTAAGGTTGCACCTATCTGGAGCGGGCGCTCACACACTTCGCGCGCGGGTATTTAACGGCGTGCTGACGGGCTTACCCGAGCGCATCCAACTCGACAGCCACGACCCGAAGATCATCGTATTGAAGCTCGATGTTGTCGATGTTGAAGGTATGTGGCTCGTCGCGATCGTTCCAGATACTAAGCTGCATGACAGGGCCGAAATCAGCGGATCGTTGCGCAACCTTGCAGAAATAAGCTGACACCTTTTGAATCGGCACATCGGCGGCGCGTAACGAAAGAGGTAGGAACTAAATAATGATTCACGACGAAGATTACATTGTTTCAGAAGAGCAGCGCGCTCAATTCCATCGGGATGGTTTTGTGACGCTTTCAGGCGTGCTAACTGAGGAAGAGATGCACTCAATCGAAGTAGATTTTTCCGCATTCATTCAGGGGCAAGTGCCCGACATGGGACGCGATTTCTGCGATATGAGCGGGCCATATGATCGAAAATTTGAAGATTTCAGTCTCGTCAACGCAATGTTGCCACGTGTCTATCGGCCGTCGCTGTGTGGCAATGTTTTTGAGCTCAGGAGCCAATCCATCGCTCGGCAATTGATTGGTGCCGATGCAACACTTGATTATGATCAGTTCCTCGCCAAACGCCCAGCCAAACCCGACGCAGTCTTCACATGGCATCAGGATTTGGGCTATTGGCCAACGGGCACGCCTGATACGATTACCGCAACCTGCTCTTTGGCACTGGATGATGCGGATATGGAAAATGGCTGCCTTCGGGTGGTGCCGACGTCTCATCTGGAACCGCAGCTGCGCGCGCATCGCCCGTTGCATCAAAACAAAGACGGTTTGCGGGATTCTTCTCATATCTTGTCGATTGAGTTGAACGAGACAGACCGGCTCGTCGAATTGCCACTCAAGCGCGGAGATATCACTGTGCACGATGAGCGTATCGTCCATGGCTCGGGAGGAAATAGCTCCACCGATCGATGGCGGCGCACCTATATTACAGCCTACCGATCTGCCGCCTGCGTGGCGTACGAACGGTCTATCGGCTTTACCCACTCACATAATGACAAGGTCAGTTGGACGACACATCTTGGGGCATTGGCATAAAATTTTGGACACACAATTGACATGACATTTTCATGGGCAGTCGTTGGTCCGGGCGGGATTGCCCACCGCTTTGCCGAAGCTGTGCGTGGCATTGAAGGGGCGCAAATCCTTGCAGTGTGTGGTCGCGATGTTGAGCGCGCTCTGCAATTCGCATCGCATTGTCCAGCCCCGAAAGGCATAAAGCCAAGAGCGACTGCTCGGATCGCAGATATTCTGAATGATCCAGATATTGACGGCATTTACATCGCCACACCTCATGCGCATCACCTTGACCCCATTGAGCGCTGCCTGATCGCAGGCAAACCCGTGCTTTGCGAAAAACCATTGGTCGTCAATACGGCTCAGGCGAAAACAATCATTAACCTTGCGCAATCACGTCAAGTTTTTTTGATGGAAGCATTCTGGACGCGGTTTTTGCCGATATATGATGTGGTCGGTGAATGGCTTGAGCATGGCGCGATTGGACGGGTGCGGCACATTCAATCGAGCTTTTGTTTCCAGATGCCTTTTGATCCCTTGCACCGGCTTTTTAACCCGTCCCTCGCTGGAGGTTCGCTCCTTGACGTAGGGGTCTACAATTTGGCGATGACTCGTTGGGCGCTAGAAAAGGCGTTGCAACAAAAATGCCCGGAGCCTTTGGAGATTGTTGCTCGTGCCGCGCACGCGCCATCTGGGGTTGATATACGGGTCGTGAGCACGCTTGTTTTTCCGGATGACGTTACAGCGCAGTTCGTCTGCGGTTTCGATACTCAAAGCGAGGGCGCATTATATATTTATGGGGATAAAGGAACCATCACGATCCCCAGTCGCTTTTGGGAGGGCCAAGAGGCAACATTAACACGGCAACGCTTCTCTCCAATAAACGAACGCCGTCCTTTCCGAATCAATGGCTTCGAATATGAAATCGAAGCTGCGATGCAGGCGATCACGTCAGGTTTGAATGAATGCTCGGCCATGTCGCTCGACGACAGCTGCACAGTGATCGGCTGGATGGATATTATCCGCCATAAAATCGGCGTCTCTTATCCATTCGAAAATTGAGGAAGCAACTGCAATAGTCGATTGATCAGCCATGCCATATTCCTTACCTTTACGCGACTCATGCTCGAAAAAGGCGCGGAAGGCGTGATGGGCGTGCCCGAGGGTCACACCCGACGCATGATCGTGATATTGCCGGATTGCGCGCCTATGTAATGAGAATGAAATCCATCGGCTGTAACAGCATCAAGTTCTTGCTGTCGTCTGACGAAGCCTTTCAGCGCGGCGGATCGCAATGGGTGATGTATTCGCCCGAAGAATGCGCCGCGATTAGCGAGGCCGCGCGTGAGGCGGATATCTGGCTCGCCTGCCTCGCGCAGGGCGCTGAGGCGGTGAAACTCTCAGTGCGCAGCGGATTTCGCTCCATCTGTCACTGCACCTATGCCGATGAGGAAGCCTTCGATCTATTTGAATCGCGCAAGGATGAAACCTTCGTCGCTCGCGCCCCCCCTTCAATAGACTCAGGGCTATGGATCAAGCTAATGCCACGCGTGTCTTACCGTTCCAGCTTCAGCACCACTGGCCCCATCAGGCCCGAGGAGCGCAAGGGTGCATCGGCTCGGTAGGTGGGGAGCGTGGTGTAGGTGATCTTCTTGGTCACAGTCGGTTGCGCATCGCCGATCAGGCGGTTGACCCAGAGGTTCGTCACCTTGACTTCTAGCTTGTTCACACCGGGGCGGACAAACTTGGTGACATCGAGCTTGTAGGGCGGCTTCCACGCGATACCCGCTGATGTGCCGTTGATGATCACTTCGGCCAACTCGCGCACCTCACCCAGATCGAGCATCAGGTGCTGGTTGGGCTTGAGCCACGCGGGCTTCACGTTGAGGGTTCGGGTGTAGCTTGCGGTGCCCGAAAAATATTTGATCGCGGGGTTGGCGTTGGTGGAGAGGTCACCCAGCGTGGCGGGGATAGTGCCGGTGGGTGCGCCGCGATTGGGCTGGAAGGAAAGGCTCCAGTGGTCGGTGAGGGTGGTGAGGGGGGTGGCGACGACTGCAGCCGGGTTCTGCGCATCTACTTCGTAGGGCGTGGACAATTGGAACACGATATATCCTGACTCATACGGCCGCAGATTCAAATGAATCTTACTTCCGACGACAACTTCCGCTGGAACACCGGAGTAGCAATTGCTTGTGTTATTCGCGCATACCGTTCCCCTCCTAGTCAGTTGCCGAAACGAGACAGGCCGAGATGTTCCTGTGGCAGCATCCCAAAGCATTGGAGTTTGGCCCAAGACCGAAAAGTTCAACTCGACCTTCTCCGCCCGATCCTTCCGATTGGTGAAGTAATAAATCTCCGCTGTGGGCGTCCGCCGATGCACGAACATCAGTTTGGCGTCTGGATTCTCCGCTTTGTAATCAAAATCAGGACGCACACCCAGCGTCGTCAAGGCCGCGTTGATGTCATGACTGGCGAGCACTTTGCCCTTGCCTGTTTTGCCGCCCCACAGGCCATCGGCCAGCGCCGCAAAAGCCGTCGGATCATCCATCAGAGCGGGGCTGCCTGCAGGATTCTTACCCACCACAGTTGCGCCGCCTTGCACCAGATCATTCAGCCGCCGCAGCACCTGCAATGACATTTTGGAAGATGACCCACCAAGGTAAAGCACCTTATAGCGCGCGCCCGATTTCGCAACGAGATCGCCTGTTGCAGGCTCTACCGAGAGCATGTTGAGTAACACATCGGGATTGACATAATCAAAGCCGTTGCGCGTTGGTGTATCGGTTGGCACGCCATCTTTATACAGCGCGGTGAGCGGTGCTTCCTCGCCATAGAAATAGGCCACATCGGCGACAAACCGCCCCTGCTGGAGCATATAGGCGTTGCGCGCGATGTAATCGACCCACGGCTTCGCCTGTTCCGCCCAAGTATCGAGCCGATTGAAATATTGGCCGAAGATGAACAGCGAGAAGCCCGGCGCGTGATCGGTCAGCGGCTGATGTACCGAGGTGTGGATGACCGGGCGGTTGACGCCCAGCGCAAACTCCATATCGATCATCGGCTGCAAATCACGCGGGCTGAACGCCCAGGGCGAGAGCGCGGCGGTGAGCGATTCCGCCGCCACCAGATTTTGCCCATAGATGTGCGCGACCGAGGCCGCGCCGCGCACATCGGCGTAAAATGTCGGGCGCGGGCCAGCGCCACGATATGTCCACATGGCTGACATCGGCACATCGGCATAGCGTCGCATCGCCATGTCATCCCCCAGCACGGGGCGGCCATCTTCGAGCGCTTCGGAATAATGAATGAGGCCGCGCTTGTGCGCCTCTTGCGTGATCGTTTGGTAATGCGCCTCGGCCATCAACTCGCCGAGCGTTTTGCGGAAATCATAGAGGAAGGCATCGGTCTTCGCCGAATCCTGAACCACCACACCCGTAAGTGCGGGCAACCAAGGCGTCAGATCATAGCCGCGCCGCGCCCTGAATTCGGCAGGCAGAACCGGTGACCAATTTGAGGGATCAACCTCGGTTGAATCATTGAGCAGCGCGCGTACGCCGCGCTTACCGATCAGATCTATGCCCGCTGCATCGTGATAGGTGTCGAGATAGGTGTTAATGTAACGACGCACGGCATCAGCATCATATTTATCGACTTCAAGCCCGGTCGCTTCCTTCGTGGCAGGGTGGTTGGTGGTGCCGGTGAGCGTGTAACCCATGCGCAGCACTTTCCAATTACTCTTTGGCCGATTGCCGGCAGGGGGTGTCCAGTTGAGGTGGCCATCAGGTGTCATCTTGCCCGTCAGGTCAATCACATCCGCTGCCGCCACGCCCTCGGACGCACCAGACGCCAGTGCATAATAGTCCTGCGCCACAGCAAAGCCCGCTTTGTCTTCGCCACGATTGACGCGCGCTTGCGACGAGAACCGCACCTCATTCACGCGCACAGGAGCCGCGCCCGTAGGCGGTGGGCCAAAGGCTGGAAAAGCCGCGCCGCGTGCACCTTCAGACGCCAATCCGGCGATGCCCGGCGTGTCACCCGCGTTGAACACGAGGCGCAACGCTTTCGCCGTGAATGCCGGAAAGCTGATGGTGTATTGCGGGCTGGCACCAGACGGGAATTCGCCAACCTTGACGAAGCTGACCCCATCGACGCTTGCTTCCAGCGCCGTTTTATATCCAGCGGCTGTGAACATCGGCGTGGCAGGCATGCCGATAGTGGCCGAGCGGATGGTCTGTGGTGTGTCATAATCGAACCGAAGCGCGGCGGGCGCATCCTTTGGCACGTTGATATCGATGCCAGTTGTCAGTTTTCCATCAAACAGCGCGGCGGAATCAACCGCCCCCGCTGACGCCGTCACCTTCGGCAACGGTAGTGCCATGGCAGCGCTCCGATAGGCGACGACATTGGTATCTTGGAACAGTTCAGGCGGTGGGCCGCCCGGTGCACCTGAAATATTGGCTGTCATCGGCGCATCTAGGAAAGGCCCTGTGGCATGTGGCGGGGCAGCGAGCGTGCCGCTGAACGCCTTGCCCCCCGCAACCTCGGTCTCCGACCAGACCAGCTTCTTCATGCCATCTTTGGGGGAGACCCAGGGCCCGCCACTCTCACTCCACCCCGGCGAAGAGGCAATCGCCAGCTCAAGCCCGAGCCTGTCGGCCGTCTGCGCGGCAAACCGGAAGGCGTGCTTCCATTCGGGTGTCATATACGTAAGCCGCTTGTCAACGACCTGCGGCGTGCCAAGATCGGCATCAAAGGTTTGCGCGCCACCAACGCCGATGCGCTTCATCCACTCAAGATCAAGTTTGATGCCCTCCTCTGTCACATTCCCACTCATCCAATGCCACCACACGCGCGGGCGCGCGGATTGCGGTGGATTTTTGAAGCCCTCTACAAGCGTCGGATCGGCAACGGCGGGCGCGGCCAGCACCAGCAGGATCGAGGAGGAGAGAAGTTTGGCTTTTAGCATTGTCATGCCCTTTCAGCTTCAAGTTGTTCGAGTGATTTGCCCTCGTTGCGCGGTGCCCAGATGATGCCGATCACGCCGCTCGCGACCAAGAAGCCGGTGAGGATCCAGCAGAGCTCGGTAAAGTCGGCTTTGGCGAGCGCAGGCACCGCCAAGCTCCAGATGCCAAGGCTGATTCGCACGATGGCGAAGGTGACGCCCTGTGCGGTGGAGCGGATGGCGGTGGGGAATTGATCAGCGCTCCACAATTGGAAGAAGCTCTGGGCGCCAAACCCGCCGGCGATGCCCATGATCGCGAAATGCGCGATGACGATCGGGATACTGCTAAAGCCAAAAATCGCGATCATCGCCATGCCAAACACATGCAACGCCGCCGAGATACCGAACAAGGTGCGCTGGTTCATCTTGTCCGACAACGGCATGAAGATGAACAAGATCGAACACATGCCGATGCCGAAATAGCCAGCCGGAACCAGCGTGCCGACCCAGGCGGGCAGATGATGCTGCTCGATGAGATAGGGCGTGAAAAAGCCGTTATAGCCCGCCCACAGGTTCCACAGGCCATACATGGCGGAGAGATACAGGATCGTCGCGAGATAGCGGCGGCTCAGCAGGGCGCGCCAATCGATGAACGGTGCCGCAGATTTGCGCGCCGCTGCCGTCGCCTCCCAGCGCTTGGATTCGCTCATTTTGGAGCGGAGAAAGGTCAGCAAAAGTGCCAGAATGAAGAGATGGATGAAAATCCAGCGCGCGCCCGCTATGCCATAGGGCTTGAGGAAATACGCGGCCACAAGCACGGCCACCGGCCCCAAATACCACAGCATTTGCGCTACGCCGGAATGAGCACCACGCTCCCTATCGGGCGCCTGCTCCGCGATCAGCGACCACGAGGCGGGAATATCCGCACCCACGGCAAGGCCGACCAGCACAAAGCCCGCAATCAGCATCCAGGCATGCGCCGTAAAGATCAAAAACAACATGCCAAAGGCATAAAAAAGCATATCATATTGATAAATGCGCTTGCGCCCGAATTTGTCGCACAACACGCCGCCGATGAGCGCGCCGATGCCGGCCGAAATCGCGTTGGCACTAAACGCGCCGATCAACCCGACAAAACTGTCTGACAGCGTGTATTGCGACTTCCAAAAACCCAGCGCAACCGATCCCGAGACAATGCTGCCCGAGTCGATATAGTTCGCCAGCCCGGCGAGGATGGTTGTTTTCCAGTGGCCCGCATTGCTCGTTTCCGTGGTCAATCCGTCTCTCCTATGTCACCAATATGTCTCGGCTGATGTCGGCAATTTTCGTCACGCCGGTCAGTGCCATCGCCACGCGCATTTCCGCCTCGATAAGCGCCAAGAGGTGCGCGACGCCGGCCTGCCCGCCGCCCGCCAGCGCATAGGCCCAAGCCCGGCCCAGCAGCACGCCCTTGGCACCCAGCGCCAGCATCCGCAAAACATCAAGCCCCGAGCGCACGCCGCCATCGACGAGCACCGTAAGCGCGTCGCCCACCGCCTCCACAATCGGAGGCAGGGCGGCGGCCGTCGACGGCACCCCATCAAGCTGCCGCCCACCATGATTCGACACAATCAACCCATCCGCGCCGTGCTCCGCCGCCAGCCGCGCGTCATCGGGATCGAGAATGCCCTTCACGATCAGCGGCCCGTCCCACTGCGACCGGATCCAGTCAATGTCCGCCCAACTGATCGCGGGATCAAAATTGGCGCGCATCCACGCGAAGAAATCCTCAAGCCCGGTGTTATCGCCCAGCACGGGCGCTACGCTGCCAAGCTGGTGCGGGCGGCCCATTATCCCCACGTCCCAGGCCCAGCGCGGGTGGAGCGCGGCTTGCGCAAACCGGCGGAGATCGCCGGCCCTTCTGGCTGCCCCCGCCAGCCCGGAATGCACATCCCGATAGCGCGATCCGGGTACCGGCATATCAACGGTGAAGACGAGCGCGTTGCAGCCAGCGGCCTTGGCTTGCGTGAGCAGATCGCGCATGAAGGCGCGATCGCGGATGATGTAGAGGTTAAACCAGAAGGGCTTGGTGGTGCCCGCCGCCACTTCCGCAATCGGGCACACGCCAACCGTTGAGAGGGTGAAGGGAATGCCCACCGCCTCGGCTGCCCGCGCTGCCTGCACCTCGCCACGGCGCGCGTTCATCCCCGCAAGTCCGACCGGTCCGAGCGCGACGGGTAAGCGCAGCTGCTGCCCGAACAGCGTTGTGCCGAGATCGATGGCAGACACATCGCGCAGCACCCGCTGGCGCAAAGCGACATCGCGCAAGTCATCCACATTGCGGCGCAGCGTGACCTCGGCATAGGCACCGCCATCGATATACTCGAACAAGAAGCGCGGCAGGCGGCGCCGTGCCATCTCGCGATAATCCAGTGCCGACGCCGCAATCATGCGCTTGCCTCCCGCTGAGCCACAGTCTGCCGCCAAAGCTGCGTATAAGGCAAGAGGTCACCCGCAAGCGCTTCAACCGTGCCAAGCGTTGCTCGGGTTCTGAGCGCGGGATTGACCAGCCGCAGCGCACCGAACGACGCGTCGTGCTCGCCGCTGGACTTATAAATGGCATCGCGCGGCCGCAGGGCTGCGAGTGCGCGGGTGAACACCGCAGCTTCGGCAAAGCGCCCCTCGACCAGAATATGACCATGCGCGCCAATCAGGCCAAGCGATTCATGCGTCACGAGCGCGGCATAGAGCGCAATGGCGGCGGCGCGGTGCGCGGCACTGGTCGGTTCGTTGATCCATCCGCCGTCAAGGCCGCCAAACGGCCCGCATCCCTTCACGAAACCGGGCAGTACCATCACCCCGTCGCGGATCACGTCCGCAGCGGCCGCGCACATTTCGGGCTGCGCTGCGGGATCATCAATCCGCATGCCAGCGCCGGTGAGCAGCTCAATCTCGCGCCCCCCCATCCAGCGCGCGGACGGGGTTGGTCGGCCGTCGGCATCGACATTGACGAGGCAATCGCGCGCCTCGGGCAGGGCTTTCAGGTCAATCGTCGGGGCGGCGGCGCTGCCCATCGTCCGCATCGCGACAAACCAGGTGCCGGTGGAGAGGATCGTTACCGCGCAGTCCGCAACCTCGGCACAGCCGCGTGCGGCAACCAGCGCGGCATTGCTATCATGCAGCCCGCAATAGACGGGCGTATCTTTGGGCAAACCCGTGCGCGCCGCCCATGCGGGGGAAATTGGCCCGAGCCTGTCGCCCGCGCGCCGCAGCGGCGGAAAGGCAGCCGCCCAGCCTCGGTCCATCGCCAGCGAGGAGGGTCGGCCCCGAACAGGGTCCCAAAGATCAGTATGACACCCCAGGCTGGTCACTTCAGTTGCCGCAACACCCGAGAACAGCCACGCCCAATATTGCGCCCAGGGCACAATCTGCGCACCGACGACGGCCTCAGGGAGGTGCTGTTCGAGCCAGTGGAGTTGCGCGCCAAGGTTGAGGCCATCGGGCAACGCCGGCGCGCCCGTCTCGGCGAACGGCGGACGACACGCTTCGTAGCGCGCACGCGATTCAGGTGGAATGTGCGCTTCATAGTCCAGCGGCGGGCAGGCACGCTTGCCATTGCGGATGAGAACAGCGGCCGCGCCGTGCGCGATCGGGATGATACCGCCAATCGTTGCCATCGTCGCAAATGTTGCGAGGATTTTGGTCAGCCACGCCTCGATCCCGTCGGCATCGAGTGCGAGATAGGGTCCGAACTCCAGTCGGTTATTGGCGCGCGTCTGCCGATCAAGGAGCACACCATCCGCCGTCCAGAGGCTCGCCTTTGACAGCGTCTTTCCGACATCGATGACGATAATTGCCTTGGCAGACATGGTGGAATTTTGTCCTCAATTTATGTTATTTGAGCGATCTTTATCGATAATGATTGATCTTGGCTAGTTTTTTCGTTATGACACATCCATTATTCCTCGCAACAAGGTATTTCTGCCATGAATATCCACAGTCCGATACCGGCCAATGCTGCGGCGCTGCCCTTTGCAGTGCCGGTGAATCGCTGGGATGAGGCGGCGGCTGCCTCAAAATCGCCCGCCGAGCTGTTGCTTTACCGCTCGAACCTGCTCGGCTCGGATCTGACGGTCACGAACTTCGGGGGCGGGAACACATCAGCCAAGCTGACCGAGACCGACCCGCTCACCGGCGCAGCGGTCGAGGTGCTGTGGGTGAAGGGCTCGGGTGGCGACATTGGCTCAATGACGCTCGACGGCTTTTCAACGCTATACCAAGCGAAGCTCCTCGGGTTGGCGGCGCATTACACCGGCCCCGATGATGACGATAAGATGGTCGGCTATCTGCCGCACTGCACCTTCAACCTGAACACGCGCGCAGCGAGCATTGATACGCCGCTGCATTCGTTGCTGCCCTTTGCGCATGTCGATCATGTCCACCCCGATGCGATCATCGCGCTGGCGGCGTCTTCGGGGGGCGAGGCGGCGACCCGGTACATCTGGGGCGGCACCATCGGTTGGCTGCCCTGGAAGCGTCCGGGCTACACATTGGGCTTGCAATTGCGCGATTATGTGGCAGCGCACCCGGGTTGTGGGGGGGTGATGCTCGCGGGCCATGGCATCATCTGCTGGGCCGACAACGCCAAGGCGTGTTACGATCACACCATCAAGCTGATCGCCGATGCGGCGGCATATCTGAACGCGCAGCTCGCGAAGGGTGCGGCGTTCGGCGGGCAAGTGGTTGCACCGAATGCCGCGCGCGCCGCCGTTGCGGCCCAAGTGATGCCGAAGCTGCGCGGGCTGATGACGGGCGGGCGATCCAAAGTGGCGCACTTCTCAGACGATGCCGAGACGCTCGAATTTGTTGGCTCGAAGGACTTTGCCCGCCTCGCCGCCATCGGCACCTCGTGCCCGGATCACTTCTTGCGCACCAAGATCGCGCCGCTCACGCTCGATCCCGCGAGGCTGGCGGATGAGGCGTATCTCGACGCCGAGATTGCAGCCTTCCGTGCGCGCTACGCCGCCTATTACACCCGCTGCAAGCGCGCCAACTCGCCCGCGATGCGCGATGCCAACCCCATCGTCGTGCTCATCCCCGGCGTCGGGCGCATCACCTTTGCCGCCGACAAAACCACCGCACGGTTGGCCGGCGAATTCTATGGCAACGCCATCAACGTGATGCGCGGCGCGGAGGCCATCGGCGATTATATTGGCCTCGATGAGCAAGAGGCATTTGATATCGAATATTGGCTGCTCGAAGAGGCGAAGCTGCAACGCAGCCCCAAGCCCAAGCCGCTCGTCGGCAAGATCGCGCTCGTCACCGGTGGCGCGGGGGGCATCGGTGCCGCCACCGCCGCGCGGCTGATGGCGGAGGGGGCCTGCGTGATGCTGCTTGATCGCGACGCGAGCGCGCTGGATGAAGTGCGCACGGGGTTCGCCAAGCAATTTGGTAACGATGGGGTGCGCTCCGCTGTGTGCGACGTGACCGATGAGTCCCAAGTGCAGGCGGCATTCGATGTGTGCGCGCGCGAATTTGGCGGGCTTGATATTCTCGTCGCCAATGCCGGCATCGCTTCTTCTGCGCCGATTGAAGAAACCACGGTGGCGCTGTGGCGCAAGAATTATGATGTGCTGGCCGAGGGCTATTTCCTCACCGCGCGCGCCGCCTTCCCGCTGATGAAAGCCATGAAAGCGAAGGGTGGCGGGAGCATCGTCTTCATCGGCTCGAAGAACGGCATTGCCGCCGCCACCAACGCGAGTGCATATGCCTCCGCCAAAGCGGCAGCGCTCCACCTTGCGCGCTGCCTGGCACTTGAGGGCGCGCCGTTCGGCATTCGGGTCAATACCGTCAACCCCGATGCGGTCATAAGGGGGAGCAAAATCTGGGACGGCGACTGGCGCAAGGAGCGGGCGGGCGCCCACGGTATTGATAGCGGCAAGGAGCTTGAGGAGCATTACCGCGCGCGCTCGCTGCTCAAGCGCGATGTGCTGCCCGAAGATATTGCCGAGGCCGTGTATTTTCTCGCGGGGGAGCAGTCCGCAAAGAGCACCGGCAATATGATAAATGTTGACGCGGGCAATGCCCAGGCGTTTGTGCGGTAGCAGAATACGTAAGAGGAGAGGGTTATGATAAAACAGTTATTCTGTTCAGCCGCCGCTGGATTGACGCTAGTATCGACCGCAGCGCCCGCACAGCAATACACACCGCCGCCCAGCGAGCCCGTAACCGCGCCTCCCGAGCCCGATGCAATTCCGCTCTATGGCCCAAAGACGCCCGGCTCGCCCAAGACCGAAATCTGGAACAAGTTCATGCGCCGCGATCTGGCGGTGCGCAATGTCACCTTCCCGACGCTTACCCCGGTTCTGCCCGATCCGGCGAAAGCGACGGGTGCTGCAGTCGTGGTCACGCCTGGTGGCGCCTTCATGTTGCTCGCGATCGATCTGGAAGGCAATTCGGTCGCCCACGCACTGGCGAAGCGAGGGATCGCCGCCTTTGTGCTCAAATACCGGTTGCTCCCGACGCCAAAAGCCGAAGCCGACGCGCAGAAATATATGCTCGGCCAGATGGTGACCGGGCTCAAAGACCCGTCCAAGCCACCAACGCTCCAAAATCCGGACGCGACCACCGACGCGCTCGCAGCGCTGGCGCTGGTGCGCAATGACGCCGCGAAGTGGCACATCGACCCCAAAAAAGTCGGCATGATCGGCTTTTCAGCCGGCGCGATGACCACCCTCAACGCGACGCTGACTGCCAAGCCCGGCGAAGGGCCGGATTTCGTCGGCTATATCTACGGCCCTCAAGTCAAAGTTGAGGTTCCGGCCAGTGCACCACCGTTGTTTGATGCCATTGCGATGGACGACCCGTTGTTCCCGTCAACCGGATTTTCGATTGTGGACGCCTGGCATGCCGCGAAAAAGCCGGTAGAATTGCATGCCTACCAAAAGGGCGGACATGGCTTCGGACTGGGTGTGCCCGGCACCACGACGACATTGGTTCTGGACGAATTCACCACATGGCTGGCGATGAACGGGATCATTCCCCAATCGGGCGGAAAGTGACTTAGCGATGACGACCACGCTCCCCCTCTCCGCCGATCAGATCGCCGAACTCAACGCCCCCCAAATGGAGGCGTTGCACGACGACTATGACAGCCTCAGTCGCAAACTCGCCCGCACCGGCATCAAGATTGATGCGATCAAGGCAAAGGTGTCCGCCTTCTCGCTCGCGGTGCCAAGCTGGGGCTCGGGGCGCGGCGGCACGCGCTTTGCCAAATTCCCGATTGCTGGCGAGCCAACCAATATCCACGAGAAGCTTCAAGATTGTGCGGTGGTGCACCAACTCTCCACCTTCACCCCGCGCGTGTCGCCGCACTTCCCGTGGGATAAGGTCGCGGATTATGGCGCGCTGAAAGACGAAGCCGCCAGCCTTGGACTTGGCTTTGATGCCGTGAACAGCAACACCTTTCAGGATCAGCCGGGGCAGGTGCACAGCTACAATACCGGCTCGCTCGCCAGCACATTGGAAGCCACCCGCCAGCAAGCGGTCGAGCACAATATCGAGTGCATCGAGATCGGCCAGCAGCTCGGCTCCAACGCGCTCACGGTGTGGGTGGGCGATGGCACGAACTTCCCCGGCCAGCAGGATTTGGGCCGCAGCCTCGACCGCTATCTCGAGGCGGCCGCGCAGGTCTATGCGGCACTTCCCACCGATTGGCGGATGCTGCTGGAGCATAAGATGTTCGAGCCCGCCTTTTATTCCACGGTGATCAGCGATTGGGGCAGCTCCATCCTCGCCGCGCAAACGCTCGGCCCTAAAGCACAATGCCTTGTCGATCTCGGCCACCACGCGCCGAATGTGAACATCGAGCAGATTGTCGCCCGCCTCCACCGCTTCGGCAAGCTCGGCGGCTTTCATTTCAACGACAGCAAATATGGCGATGATGACCTCGACTCGGGCAGCATCAACCCGCACCAGCTCTTCCTCGTGTTTAACGAACTGGTCGAGGCTGAACTCCACCTGCGCGATGGCTTCAGCCCTGCGTATATGATCGATCAATCACACAATGTGACCGACCCGATTGAGAGCATGATGTCCTCCGCAGAGGCGATCGTTTCCTGCTATGCCAAGGCGGTGATTGTTGATCGCGATGCGCTCCATGCCGCGCAGGATGGCAACGACACGATGATGGCGTTTCAGGCGCTGCGCCGCGCCTATACCCTCGATGTCGCGCCCATCCTCGCCATGGCGCGCATCGAGGCGGGCGGCGCGATTGATGTGCTGGCGGCCTATCGCGCGAGCGGCTATCGGGCGCGCAAGGCGCAGGAGCGCAAGCGGGTGGGCTTGGGCGCGGGGATTGTTTGAGCGAATTTGATTGAAATCGCGCGCCGTCCACGCCACAGGAAACTATGCACGTTAATGAACGCGAGAGTCTGATCCTCAACCTGCTGAGTGAACGTGGCTTTGTGTCGTTTCGGGAGCTTGAAAAGCGTATCGAGGGTTCACCTGCCACTATTCGCCGTGATTTGGAGCGGCTGGCGGAGGAGGGCCGACTTGCGCGGGTGCGGGGTGGCGCCAAAACACTCCATCCGCTCCCGGACGCCACCAATGTGCTAAACGCCGCGCTCCACCTCTCGGGTGTGCCCTTCCATGAGAATATCGCCCGCAACCGAGCGCAAAAAGAGGCGATTGGCAAAGCCGCCACCGCGCTGTGTGCCCCCGGTGAAGGCGTGATGATCGACGGTGGATCAACAACGCTGCAAATGTGCCCGCATCTTGCGGGGCTCAATCTGCAAGTGCTCACCAACTCGCTGCATATCGTCTCCGCGCTCATCAATCAAATTGGCACGCGTATATTGGTGCCTTCGGGCTCGGTGTTTCCCGAGCAGAACATCATCCTCTCGGTGTTTGGTGATGACGGGATGCCGCGCTTCCATGCGCCCCGGCTGTTCATGGGTGCGGCCGCGATTGGCGCGCTGGGGCCGATGCAGGCCGATGTGGTGCTCGTGGCGGGTGAGCGCCGCCTGATTGAGCGCGCCGATGAGATCATCGTGCTGGTGGATGCCAGCAAATTTGATGGCCCCTCGGGCAATGTAGTGTGCGCGCTTGAGGACATTGATACTGTCATCACCGATGATCGCATTTCAGATAAAGTGGCGCAGATGGTTGAGCGATCCGGGGTTAAATTGCGCGTCGTAACGGCTTAAAATCGCATCCCAAAATCTGCGTGCTCATGTGCACTTCGATCCGTGCCCGCACGTTGCAACACGTCTCGAGCTCTTATCGCTCAAAGGCGCGCGCAACACCCTGCTCGAAACAGAGCGGCAATGTGCGTATCTGGATGCATGGTGAAACGTGATACAGGATCTTCGGCGTCATCGAACAAACCGTCGGGTGAGATGCGCGGCGACTTGACCATTCAGCAAGATTGGGCACGCTACACGCCTGCTGAACAAAGCGTCTGGGACACGCTGTTCGCCCGCCAAACCGCGATGCTTACGAACCGCGCCGTGCCCGCGTTTCTCAATGGCCTCGATATTTTGCGGCTCACCAAGCCCGGCATCCCAGACTTCGCCGAACTCCCCGCGCGATTGATGCAGGCCACCGTCTGGCAGGTGGTGGAGGGGCTGCTGCCCGACGACATCTTCTTCAATCACCTCGCCCACCGCTTCTCTGTCGCGGGGTGCTTCATCCGCCGCACAATCTGTCGCACAATTTAAAACACATTGTAAGCGTGTCTTTTTAAGTGGGTTCTTAAAACCCCGACTGCGCATTCTGAGCGCCCATTTCACGTTCAAAAATTGCCTTTATGAACGCTCAGCGCTCCGCCGCTCCCAGACCCGTATTGCTATCAAAAAAATGGCACTTGAAACCCGTCGCACGTAAGTGTAATATATATTTGTCAATACGGATATGCCAATGTCATTTGAATGGATTGCTAAGAAGGCGGCAACAAATCTTGCCAAGCATGGCGTCGCGTTCGAACTGGCGCAGGAGGTTTTGGATGATCCACTGCATGTCATCCTACCAGATCGCGTTGTTGATGGTGAGCACCGTTGGCACGCGATTGGCGTCGTGGGTTCAGTGACGGTGCTTGTGGCCGTGCACAGCTACCCCATGATCGACGATGAGAGTCATGTTAGGATTATCGGCGCACGGCGCGCCGCGGCTCATGAAAGGAAACGCTATGAAGAAGACAATGCGTAGCGCCGAATTGCAGGCGCAACTTGACCGTCTGGCAGTGCTGCCCGACGATCAGATCGACACAGCCGACATCCCCGAGGCACCGGCTGAAAATTGGCGACATGCGCGGCGGCCGGGATTATATCGGCCGATTAAAAAGCCCGTTACCCTTCGGCTTGATGCTGATGTTGTGACATGGTTCAAGGAGCACGCCGAGGATCGTGGTTATCAAACCGAAATCAACCGCGTATTGCGGCGTTACGTGACCGAGGCTGAGTCAAGGGCGTGATTCGGTTGGGGTGGGTATCGGCCAATCCATGCCGTACCGGTGCGGCTGCAGAAGCGCATTTGTAAAGTCCGCTTTGGAGGATCTCTGCCATTTGCAGGGTCGCCCCAGCGTGCTTTTCAAATCCCAATGACTCAAATATTATTCACACAATTCTGCAAGCAGCGCCGATATTTCTTTTTGTAGATGTGCGTTGCGCTGAACCCATCCTGCTCTGAGAAGATCGTCGGGAATAAACTTATCATATTTCTCCACAGCGAGATTTTTCACGAATCGACCAAGTTCGTCCATGGCTGGGCATTCCCCAATCGAAGCCAATACGTCAGAGGCATCTTCTGGCGTGACACCTATTGCGGTGACCCCAACTGTGAACGTTTCGCATTCAATCCCTGTCGAGTGCAACAAGATGGCCAAAACGGCGTTGATGGCAGATCCGCGCCACGTCACAATATGTACGTTGTTACCGCTGGGAAGGAAGCGCGTTGACGCCAAATTCAGTCTTTGGAAGGCTTTGCGACCCTCTCTAAGACAAACCGCTGCAACATCATCGAGATAGTTTGGGTGGTGCTCATCAGTGAACACTGCCCGCATTTCAGCGGCGAGCCTGTCGTGAATGATCTCGTTTGATTGGCGATCAAATTTCGGAACGCGCCCGGCCTGATGCGCGACCACTTCAACAAGTTTTGCGCGATCATCAACGGCCGACACTCGCCAGCGCCGCCCTGCAAAACCAATGATGCTCCCAATGCCAAAGGCATTGATGAGCGGAATCGTTCCCAGCGCTCGCCCGTGATGGACGACCCGCCATTCTTCGTTGGATTGGAAGTTCGCATAGAAATCACGACTATCGACTAGCCGCTCTCCCATTGGTCCCAGCATAATGGTGCCATCGGGCGCTTGTTCGAGTAGCGGTTCTTTGAGATGAGCCAGCCCCTTCAGCAGAGTGGCGAATATAGCCGGCGTAATCCCTTTGAATGGGCCGGGACAACAAATGCTGCCATACAGCACCTTCGCGCTGAGGCTCCCGCGCTCGGCAAGCAGCGACAGAATCTGATGGACAGTCACCGAATATAGTGCGGCATCAGGCGACGGTGGTTCGACAAAGCGTGCAAGCAACAGCCTTATCGCCGCACATGCCTGGATCGTCGGGAGGCGAAGGGTGTCGAGCGGGTCCGCATCAGCCGCAATGTAGCGCTCCCGCACATAATTCCGGAATATCGCGCTTGCCCCCTCGCGCCGCCCACTTCGACCAAGGCGCTGCTTCAACGAGGAGATCGATTGCGGAGCTCCATATTGGGCCACCGAATGCACGGACCCGATATCGATGCCCAGTTCAAGTGTTGTAGTGGCGATGGCCGTCGTGGGGAGCTTATCTTCTTTGAGCCTGAGTTCCAACTCCTCTTTGAGCTCGCGGGCAAGGCTCCCATGGTGGGGATAGAACTCGTTCGGAACTTTTGCGCGCTCCGACCGGTGTCGCAAACCGTCGGCCAGCGTTTCGACGGTTGCCCGGGAATTGGCAAAAAACAGGTTGTTGTGGCCACGCAACATAGCAAAGGCATGATCACAGATCTGACCTTGTACAGGGTCATCATCACCATCTGCCTTTTGGGCTTTTGCTATCTCGGCTCGTGATAGATCGACATAGCATCGCACCTGAAGTTTGAGCGGCGCGCCTTGGCCTTCGACGGCAACAATATGCGGGGGATGTGCCGCGGTGCTGCTGAGCCAATGTGCGGCAAAGCTCAAATCGCCAAGTGTCGCGGAGAGCCCGATCCGTCTTGGCCGTTGATCGTTCAGCATCTCAATGCGGTGGAGCAGGCTCGACAGGTGCAATCCTCGCGGCCCCTGCAAGAAGGCATGAAGCTCATCGACAATGATTGCATCAAGGGTTCCGAACATCGCTTCCGCTTCAGCCGGGCGACGGATCAGCATCGCCTCGATCGACTCTGGAGTGATTAACACGATGCCGCCCGGTTTTTTTCGCAAACGTGTCTTTGGTCCTTCGGGGGCGTCACCATGCCAGCGGACAAGCGGCACCTCCAAAGTCTCTGCCAGATCGATCAGACGCTGGTATTGGTCATTGATTAACGCCTTTAAAGGCGCGACGTACATCAACGAAACGCCCGGTGCATCGCGCGTGGCGGTAGCGCTGAGCATCGGCAGAAAGGCGGCTTCGGTTTTACCCGCAGCGGTTGCTGCCGAAATCAGGACGTCGTGTTGATCGCCAAGTATGCAGCGGATCGACTGCTCCTGAACCTCGCGTAGTTGCGACCAACCTTGTGCGTGCACCCAGCGTTGCACGTCGATATGGAGGCGGTCAAAAGCGCTGGCCATATCAGAGCGAGAGTGAGGCAAGTTCATCGTCAACCAAGTGTGCATGGTCATCTCGCTCGTCCTCATCCACGGCGATGGCCACAGAGGTGACGAGATCAGTCCATACTGCGCTTGGATTTTGTTCCAAGACCGCGAGAAACTGAACGAACGCTTTGATCGTATTGCGCGGGGTGCGAAAATAGGCCTCGCCGATGCGTTGGTTGCAATGCGTCATAAAACTGGTCAGCGCCTCGTCAGGCACCAGATATTTTGACGGGTCGCCAAGCGCAAACACACTGCGAATATTCCGCAAGAGGATCAGCAAATCCTCGGGCGACAGGCTTTGTAAACGGATAACAGGACCGGACATATCGACCAAGCCACGCCCGGCAAATTGATTCTCCGCGAGACGCGACTGCAGTGCGGCATAGGAGTAAAGCCCGCGACGCGTATCCATCAAGAACTCGGGTGTCCCGCCGAAGATGAAGCCGATGCCCTGCGCGTTTCCTTGCAGCGCGTCATTGACGATGCGCAGGATTTGTTCAAAATTTTGATTGCGCGCTTGGGCACTCTGCAGCTTGTAAAGATTGACCATTTCGTCGAACACAATCATCAGACCCGCATAGCCTGCAAGGCCAACAAACTGGGCCAGCAATTTCAGGCTGTCATAGACGTCGGCATCGTCGATGATGTTGCGCACACCGAGCGCCTGCCGCGCCTCGGTCTTGGTCGAATATTCAGCGCGAAGCCAGCGCAGCGCAGCCGCCTTGAGAGGTTCATCGCTGTTTTCACCCGCACGCCAATAGGCCTTGAGAACAATCGCAAAATCATGACCACCAATCAAGTCGTGCAGCGTCGCCAAGCGCTGGTCGATCATCTGTTCGACCGAACACTTTTGCTCGGTCGCGCTCTTCACACATTCTGTGACAAATTTCTCGACCACACTCGGGAGTGCACCGCCTTCAGGCTTTGTACGTGTCGCCATATTGCGCACGGCCTCAGCGTAAAGATTGCGTGCCTGGCCGCCGGTAGCGTGGATGCGGCGATCCGGCGCAAGATCAGCGTGAATTGTCACGCACCGCCGTTCGAGGGCAATCAGGCGAACAAGGCTCAAAAAGAATGTTTTGCCGGCACCATATTCGCCGATAACGAACCGGCATGAGGAACCAGAATCGGCAATCCGGTCAATATCCTGAATCAAAGCTGAGACTTCAGCGGCACGGCCAACCTGAATATGATGTAGGCCGATCCGTGGTACGACGCCCGCGGCCAAAGCCTGAATTACAGTATCGCGCTCTTTTGGTTTAACCACTGGCAAGTTACTCATATCACCACCTTCATATTCTTGATTTGCACGCACAAAGCATTTTGCACGACGACCATCTCATCATTTTCCACTGCAATGTCGCCAAGCGTATCTAAAGACCAATCATTAATGGTCTCTATTGCTCCGGCTGGGAGCAGTTTGTTAGCGCGGCACAAGGCCTCAAATGCGTCGGCGCTCATCGGTGTATCGGTCAGGCTGAGCAGCAAAAGTGCGTGGGCTTGATCGAGACCCGCAAGCTGGGATTTGGTGGACATCGGCGCGGTTTCATGTTGCAATTCAGGTTCCATATCCTCGCTGAATATCGAGGCGAGCAACGAGGATACACTGCGTGTTTCGACCTGAAGCCGCGCCAGCTTTTCATCGTCAATCGCTGTCGCATTGGTTGCATCTGAATTGGCCACGGTGCTGCGAGTCAAGTTGGTCGGTTGCGGACGCTGGTGGTACGTCGTCGCCCCGACGTGCAACCTTGCATAAACTTCGTCTTGCGGACGACCGAGTGCTTTATATAGCCCTTCGAGAAACCGAACCTCGCTCGGTGAAATTTGTTGGTCGGCAAGGATTGTGTGAATCGCAGCTGAGAGGGCGATATCTTTGTCATGTTCCGACAATTCAGCAAGCCGCTTAATTGCCAAGTTGAGTTTCGACGGGTTGGCCAATAGCGCAATACCATAAGCGCGGAGCCGTTGCTTTTCATGCGAAGCGAGACCTTCAATCGACGCTACGTCTGCGTCGATTGAATCGATTTCGGCTTGAACGACATTGCCGTCAGCCTTCGCCGCCAGTACGGCAATCTCGACCATTACGCGCGCCGAGATATATTCTGCCCGTGTGGCATTTAAGCCGTCGGTTTGCGCGGTAGGGAAGAGGCAGAGTGTCGTCTCTTCGGCTAGGGTTGTTGGCGGCCCGTAGCGGCGATCAGGTTCCAAGCCGAAACCCAAGGCGTCAAGCATATCGGGCAGTTTTTTGTGATACAGCGCTCGCCATTCATTTTGGCGTGTATGCTCTGGTGCGCTGAACAATGTCAGCAATTCGTCGACGGTCATTTGTGCGTATCCTTTGGCGTGAGTTGCCGTCATCAAGGCGTCGCGCGCGCACAAAAATTTGGAGGTTGAACAAGTCTCGCGAATGGACATCGGTAAAAGCGCTGTCGCCAAAAGTGAGTCACTCTTATCAGGATTTTGACCGATGAACCGACTGATCGGTAACAATTCCTCGCAGCATTGGGCCAGCAGCGTCTCAAATTTCGATATGGGGCCTTTGATCGCGCCGATGTCCGGCAGATCGTCGACTTTCACATCGGTGCTAAAATCACGACTTGCAGCGCGATAATGAATTTTGAGCCGCGCTTTAGGTTCGCGCACAGCCAGCCCCTTTGGGAAATCCTGATCGAACCGTGTCCGCCAAAGCGCGCAAAAGTGATCGAAACACCGCTCCACTGGTTTGCGCACTGAAATCATTGGATGACACAATGCCCAGCAAAGGGCGTCGTCCGCGTTTATCCGTGAGCCCTGCGCGACCTTCTTGCCCAAATGCACCCGGAGCTTGAGGGGTAATTCCGAGCCCATACGCAATTCCAGCGAGGGCTGGGGTGCGTCATCGTTTGGCTCAAACATCAATTCACCAATACGCAACAGTGCCGTGCAATATTGTTCGAACGTTTCATTGTAACCATAAATTGTAAGTAGGCGACGCAGTTCGGCCATTATTGCCGGTGCATCTTTAGCAGAGCCATTTTTGATTAGGTGCCGCTCAAGCCCGTAAAAAAAGATAAAGGCAAATCCAATTGTCGTCCCTCCTCCCACGCGTCCTTTCGACAACCAGTCAAGATAGGACCGCCGTCCGCGTGGATTGAGTTCGGCGTAGTTTGGCCAATAGCCCAGCGTCAAGCCGCTAACATCGCCACGGCTTGCAACGTTCAGTGTAGGATCGATGAGCGACTTGTGGCGATCATAACCGCCAGTCGGGGCAAGCGTACCATAATAGACCAAGTCGGATGTAAATGTGAAATGATCCGCCGCAAGGATCGTCGGCTTGGCAACCCAATGTTCGACCGGCCATTTTGTAGCGTGGGACTTCGCTCGGGGAGTGACTTGGGGCGATTTATGCGCATGCGCCGGAGTGTAGGCAGACCGAGGGTCGTTTACGTCGTTCGCATTTAGCAATTGAACTGTGTTTGAACCCCGCCCACTTTTGCGCGCAGCAAAGCTCTGGGCCTGCTCAAGCGTCAAGAACATATATCCTGCCGCGCTGTATCGACCATCAGCCATCCGAACCACGTCAGCGGCTGGCACATCCTTATTTTTCAACTGCGTTTCTCCAACAACATTATCGCGCTTATTTTCATGTAGCCCGTTCGTTGAATCGGCATTGTAGGTGACCTGGTTCTTTTGCCCCGGCAACGACAACAATATAAACGAAAGGCCAAAAAGAATTGTTGAGAGTACGGGGTTTGAAAGTGCCAACAGCAGGTAGCCGGACAGATTGATAACTATGAGCCAAGGAGATCGTCCTTGATCGCGCAATCGACGCACTTGCACAGCGAACCATGGGACAATGGACGCCAACCACCATAGCATATACGTAGCGACAATTATTGCAGATGAGTCCGTGATGCTTTTGGCCGGATCACCGGGCGTCCTATTTCCCGACTCGTTGATTGACACGGCGGCCATAGTAACCGTGAATACCAACATATTTATGCCACAAAAAATCCAAAACTCTTTGCGACCGGAGCACCCGCGAAAATTGGCGTAACCTTTGAAGGAATTTACGAAATCACGCACACTTGTTTCCCGTCATGATGCTGTCAACTGCGGGGTAAAATTGTGCCATTCTGCGGTGTAAAAGTATACCAGCCTCGTCAAACAAAAAGCCTCGGATTGAGGCGGGTTAGATCGGCAGCGGAGAAGCGGCTGGAGCGAAGCGGAAGCCGATTTTCCGCTGCCGATAGCGCCGTTCTGATCAGGTCATTTCGCGCTCCTCTGCCGGGAGGATGACATCGACGCCCGATTGCCTTTTTTGGCGTTTACGGCTGGCGGCAAGGCGGTAGCTGTCGCCATTCATCTCGAGGATGTGGACGTGGTGGGTCAGGCGGTCGAGCAGCGCGCCGGTGAGGCGTTCCGAGCCGAAGACTGAGGGCCATTCGTCAAATGGCAGATTGGAGGTGATGAGCGTGCTGCCACGCTCGTAGCGTTGGCTTAGGACCTCGAACAGCAGTTCGCTGCCGACGGCGGTAAACGGGACATAGCCGAGCTCGTCAATGATCAGCAACTTCACCTGTGCAAGGTGCTGCTGGAGTTTGCGCAACCGCCGTTCGTCCCTTGCCTCCATCAGCTCATGCACCAACGCAGCGGCGGTGACGAAGGCGACACTCTGGCCCTTCTGGCAGGCAGAAAGGCCCAGGGCCAACGCGAGATGCGTTTTACCCGTACCGCTCGGCCCCAAAGCCACGACGTTGCTGCGTTTGGTGATCCAGTCGCAGCGCGCCAGTTCAAGCACCAACGCCTTGTTCAGTGACGGCTGGGCGACAAAGTCGAACGTGTCGAAGCTCTTGGTCTGCGGGAACTTTGCCATGCGGATGCGGCGCTCCATCATCCGCCGTTCACGGTCGATGCGCTCCAGCTCGCACAGGCGGAGCAAATAGCGCGGATAATCGGCCCTATCCTGCGCGGACTCCAGTGCTACCTTGTCATACTCCCGCGCAAACGTCGGCAGCTTGAGCGCCTTGAGATGATCGTTGAGCAATACGGCGGGCGTAACGCTGGTGGCGGTTTGCGTGATCTCGCTCATGCGCCCGCTCCGATCTGCAGGGCCATTGGTGCGGGTGGTGCCTTGAGCAACTGCAAATAGCTGCGGCTGTCGGTCGTCGCCACCGTCGCACGCGGCAAATAGGGGTATAGCGTCAGATCAAGCCGTGCTGGTTTGCGTTCCAGCCGCGCCAGCAACAACAGCTTGATGGCGTCAAAGCTGATCACGCGCAATTTGAGCGCATCGCTGACTGCCGCCTCGACCATATGTTGCTCAAAATGCTCGCACAGCCGCAGCACTTGGATGAACTCACGTCGGCCTTCCTTCGCCTGCCGTGCTTCCATCAGGCGCCGCATACGATGGACATCTTCACTGAGCAGCCATTTATCGAGAGGGGCCGCCTGATCCAGCGCACGCGGCTTGCGCTCGATCAGCGCCAGATAATGCAAGGGATCTGCGATAAAATCCTCACGCTCATAACTGCGAGCATGCACGGCAATCCGCGCGCCACCGCAGATAATCTCAACCCGATCCACATAGCCCTTGATCAGCACATCTTGATAGGCGTGCACCGTCGGCACCGAGTAATCATTGGTGCGATACCGCACCAGCGACGTCGACGACACCCGACCCGGCACCTTATGGCAGGGATCGTAGGGCACGGCGGGCAACGGCATGAACACCGCTTGGTCGGCCATCAGCCGCTCGGCGATACTCTGCGTCTGACCGCGCAGCACAGCCTGTTGACGCTGGGTGCATTTATCCATGAACTGCGCGTTGAGGGCGTCAATGTCATCCGCCACCGGCATCGGCACCATGAAGTTGCGGCGCGCAAAGCCCACCAGCCCCTCAACTTTGCCTTTGTCATTCCCCTTGGCGGGGCGGCCAAACTTGTCTTCAAAAAGATAATGGCTTTGCAGCTCAGAAAACAGCTTCGCCCGCACACGCCGTCCGTCGCCCAATATCTGCGCCACAAGCTGCTTGGTGTTATCATACAAGATGCTCAGCGGCACACCGCCGAAGAATGCAAACGCATCCACATGGCCATCGCACCAGGCCTCAGCAACCTCGCCCAAATAGCCCTTCACAAAGCACGCATCGGAATGCGGAATATCGATGCACAGATAATAAACCCGCACGCGCTTGCCCCCCAACATGGCATCTGCCTCACCAAAATCCGCCTGTGCATGGCCGGGGCGATGGCTCAATGGCACAAATACCTCCTGCATCCGCCGCCGCTTGCTGCGCACATACTCGTGCACAATCGTTAGCCCACCTGTGTATTGATGCTCTTCGCGCAGCCGATCAAAGACCCGCTTGCAACTATGCCGCTGCTTGGCAATCATGTCACGGTCGCTCTCGAGCATCTTATCAATATGCTCCGTGAACCCTGCAAGCTTCACCGATACCCGTGGTGCCTTGCGCCGATACCCAGGCGGCACCGGATACGCCAACATCTTCGCTATCGTGTTGCGGTGAACACCAAACAGCCGTGACGCCTCGCGCCGTGTCATCCCATCAACCAGAATAGCCCGGCGGATTTTTGCATAAACTTCCACTGAAAACATCCTTCCGGTCACCTTCCGCAAACGAAAGACAACCTATCAGGACTGGTACACTTTTAAGCCGTACTTCCGGCCTCAAAGCCAACGCCCAACTGGTACACTTTTACTCCGCTGTTTATA
>Ga0075019_10000213_pt1 | contig 33226 bp, 26 predicted proteins | sample ColStrG_CSR_2013_FD_71473 | JGI IMG/M metagenome (GOLD analysis project Ga0075019, IMG submission 71473) | Freshwater sediment microbial communities in response to fracking from Pennsylvania, USA - Cold Stream Run_MetaG_CSR_2013 | ecosystem: Environmental > Aquatic > Freshwater > Creek >...
GGTGTATACCTATTACCAGGATTCCATGCTAACGCAAACCTTGTCCAATCCAAAGGCTATTAGCCAATCGGGAACCTATTATATTTTGGGAACTTATGTACCAGGATGCCAAATAATAGGGGCTGTTCAGGTCCAGGTACAAAGTTCAATACTCCCAAATCCAAAACCATTCGATTCGGTCCTAGCCGATTCAGGAATGCCTTTAACGATTTTGGGTATTCCTCAAAGTGCGCAAGCAGGTACTTATCCAGTCGATCCTTCGTCCGTTAACTTTTCACCCGGAAATAGTACCCTTCAGAACAATATAACCCTACCCGGTATAGGTACCATTATGGCAAATTCAAGCGGCACCCTGGTCTTCACTTCTCTTCCCATCTTTTCAGGAACGGTTTCTATCCCCTATACCCTGTCGGATTCCCAGGGAGAACCGTCCTCTTCAACTGGAATATTAATCATTACGGTTTTACCCAAGGTGAATAGACAAACCGTTATAACAGGGACAAATACACCCATAGTCTATAATGAACTAGCTAAGGACAATGGGAATCTGGATCCAGGATCGGTGCTGATAACCACAATGCCAAAAAATGGAACTGTCCAGGTGGATCCGGTAACGGGTACTATTCATTATGTGCCAAACCCAGGGTATTCCGGAACGGATAGTTTGGCCTATAGAGTATGTGATAAAACCATCCCAATAGCCTTATGCTCCAATCCAGGCTCTCTAATCTTTACGGTACTTCCTATTGCAGATTTAGGAATTCGGGATTCCGTACCTCCTGTGGTGGATATGGATACCTATACCTATACTCTTATTGTGACCAATTATGGTCCTGCCAAGTCTTCTGGAATTTTAGTCACCGATACCCTCCCCAAAGGAATGAGTCTGGTAAACCTGAAATTGAGTGCCGGGAATTACCAATATAATGCAGGAAGCAATATTCTTACCTGGTCCCTTCCATTCCTATTAAATAGGACATCCGATACCCTGGTTGTCACGGTGCATACCACCCATATCGATTCCATTACCAATAGGGTTTATGGTATGAGTTCTTCCATAGATCCAAACCTTACCAATAATGCCTCCATTTCCAGGATCAATAAACTACCAGAACCCTTGGTTATTCCCACCATGTTTTCCCCCAATGGGGATGGAATCAATGATAATTTTGAGGTATCCGGCCTGCCTGATTACCCGGAAAACTATATCCAAATATTTAACCGCTGGGGAAATGAGGTGTACCAGGCATCCGGATATATGCAAGGTGCGACGATTTGGAATGGGTCCAACCTCAGTGATGGAACCTATTTTTATGTTTTACGGGTGAATATAAAAGGGGTGTATAAACAATATAGTGGTTATACCACTATCATTCGAACTGGGAGAAAATAAGAATATGTTTTGTTTATTAATTTTTAATTAATCGGAAAAACCGGCTTACTTCTTCCTTTAATTTCCGTCTATCTACGATAAAATCGAGGAAGCCCTGCTCCAATACAGATTCCGCTCGCTGAAAATCTTTGGGTAATTCTTTTTTGATAAATTCTTTTATAACTCTTGGTCCGGCAAAACCAATCATGGCACCCGGTTCGGCTATATTAATATCGCCCAGCATAGCAAAGGATGCGGTAACCCCCCCGGTGGTTGGATCCGTCATTAAAGAGATATAGGGTATTTTCGCTTCAGCAAGTAAAGCTAGTTTTGCCGAAGTTTTTGCCATTTGCATTAGGGAGAAGCTGGCTTCCATCATCCTGGCCCCACCGGATTTGGATATAATTAAAAGGGGTAATTTATGTTCAATACAATAATCAATAGATCGGGCAATTTTTTCACCCACTACGGAGCCCATACTACCTCCAATAAAAGCAAAATCCATACAATCTACCACCATTTCAATCCCATTCACCTTACCAGTTGCTGCACGGATGGCATCTTTAAGCCCTGTTTTTTTTATGGTATCAATCAGGCGCTCCGAGTATTTTTTTGAATCCTCAAACTTTAAGGGATCGCCTGATACCAGATTGGCAAATAATTCTGTGAATATTCCCTGATCGAAAAGGATATCGAAATACTCCTTCGATCCGATACGTAAGTGGTGATTGCAATAATGGCATACATAAGCGTTTTCAGCCTGCTCGCTGGCATGCAAAATTTTGCCGCAATTCGGGCATTTTACCCACATGCCATCCGGTGATTCTTTTTTTTGATCGGTTGAAGTAGTAATACCTTCTGTAGATCTTTTAAACCAACTCATAGTTCCGTTCCAATGTACCTGAAGCCGTAAATATGGGTTTATTCAGGTAGAATTTTAATTTTGATGTAAAAATAGCCAATTTAAGGCCCTATCCAAAAATGATTCAGATTTATAAAATTGAGGATGAGGCAGATCTTAAAAATGCTTTTGCGCTTCGCCATTCCGTTTTTGTTATAGAACAAGGGGTCAACCCCCAATTGGAGCATGATCAATTTGAATTGGAATGCGAACATTTCCTCGCCCGCGAAGGCAATGCGATTATGGGCACGGCCCGATTAAGGAAAACGGAATCTGGAATTAAATTGGAAAGGTTTGCAATTGCTTCCTTATTTAGAGGAAATGGTATTGGAAAACTCCTTGGTGAATTTATTATTCGGTACGTGGAAGAATCCTGGAATCTGGGGCCAGATTCAAGAACCGGTATATTTCAAAATTCCCATTTTAGTAAGGATATTAATTTACTATTCTACTTAAATGCCCAGGTTCAGGTTATTCCTTTTTATGAAAAGCTTGGATTCAAGGCCATAGGGGAGGAATTCTCCGAGGCTGGCATCCTTCATAAGAAAATGATCCGAAGGGTTTGATGTTACCTCTAAGTTACCTGTTTGTATAATTTGAGAGTTAAGCTTAACACTAGGATAAAGAATAGGTAACATTAAGTTAACACGCCGAGGGTACCTTCGTACCGATATGTGTTTAACTCAATTGATGGAAAAAATGTTTACTAAATTTAAAAAATCTTTAACCGCAATAGCCCTCCTTTTTCTAGGAACCACAGCCTTTGCTCAGTCCAATGATGCGAATAGTTCGGATCCAATTGGAAATTTAATAGCGAGTGTGAATACTCCCTCTTCTCATAAATCAGAAAGTAAAGCAGTAACAACCCCCGTAGAAGGCGATACTTCCTGGCACCCGGTTAGAAGAGTATGGGGTTATGCATTTGGGGATCTATATTATGTTTCTCACGCCGATAATTTCAATCGTGGACCAGAAAATATTTATGCCGGTGTGCCTTCCTCCAGAAATGCTTTCCAGTTTCGTCGTATTTACTTAGGCTATGATTATGAAATCAGTCCAAGATTTACCGCCGAAATGTTATTAGCTTCTGAACCTAGTGCCAATACCGGTGTGAATGGAACTACTTCTATTCAAAATTCTGATAACCTGGTGGATGGAAAAATGGCCTTCTTTATCAAAAATTTTAATTTACGTTACAAAAACATCTATCCAGGTGCCGATTTCGTGATTGGGGAATTGGGAACTCCTGGATTCGCTTTAAATGAAGGAAAAGAAATGCATACCAATGCACCGAATTCCCTTTCTGAAAGCACTTTGGGTACTCGTTTCCTTGAAAAAACGGTTTCAGATTTTCACAAAACCAATGCTTATGATGTGGGTGCCGCTATCCAGGGAACCTTCGATCCAAAAACCAAGAATTTTGGATACGTGGTTATGGTTGGAAATAACTCAACTTCCAGCTTATTATCGGCCGCTTCTCCGAATACGGGATTCTTTAAAATGTTTTATGGAAGTCTTTGGGGAAAATTCATGCAAGGCCATTTAGTAGCCGATTTGTATTTCGATAATGTAAATACGGCTGCCACTACTTCAGTAACCTTAGGACCACAATCGCACAGCATGTTTAAGGCTTTTGTTTCCTATAATTCCAAGCCTATTACTGTAGGGGTTGAAGCGTATACCCAATCCTTCAAAAACGGAGTAAACAATACCACTGCGGGTACTGTGGAAAATTCCAATGCAGAAGCATTCAGTATTTGGGCTAAAGGTCCAATCATTAAAAATAAGTTGAGTTTCTTTGCTCGTCGCGATGCCTACGATCCAAATACTAAATTTAATGGTGCCGATGTTTATACCGTAAACACCAATTATAGTAGCTATTCTACCTTCTACCGAGAAAATTATTACAGCTTCGGTTTGGATTTTACTCCCATCAAGAATGTTCACTTCACTCCAAATTATTGGATTCTATACTATAGAGATAAGAGAAATTCAAATGTTAGCGGTTATCAGTTCAATGATCATACCGAAGCCTATAGATTTACCTTTTACTATGTATTTGGTAAATAAGACCTTAATAAACCAAAAACCAATTATATGAAATCAATTAACCGTTTATCCATTCTAATTCTTGCTTTTGCAAGTTTAGTTTCCTTAAAATCCTCTGCCCAGGATAATAATCTCCTTGGTGCAGGTAGTACATTCGTGAATCCTTTGTTCTCCAAAATGTTTGCGGAGTATAAAACAAAGTATAACGTAGCCGTAAATTATCAATCGATTGGTTCTGGTGGGGGGATTAAGCAGCTAACTGCAAAAACTGTGGATTTTGGAGGAACGGATGCTCCATTAAATGAGGATCAGTCTAAAGCAGCTGGAGCCACTATTTTACATATCCCAATGGCTGCCGGAGCTGCGGTTCTTTCGTATAATTTGCCAGGATTAACGACTCCGTTGAAAATGAATGGAAGATTATTAGGCGATATTTTCCTTGGTAAGGTCACCAATTGGAACAATGCTGAAATTCAGTCCATGAATAAAGGCGTTAAATTACCCGATCTTCCTATTGTGGTGATTCACCGTTCGGAAGGTTCCGGTACTTCTTATATGTTTACCGATTACTTAACGAAAGTAAATCCAGAATGGGCTTCTAAAGTTGGGAAAGCTGCCGCCGTGAATTGGCCAGCAGGTTTAGGTGCCAAAGGAAGCGAAGGGGTTGCCGGTTTAATTAAGCAAACTCCAGGTGCTATAGGTTATGTAGAGTTAATTTATGCTTTGCAGAACAAAATGGAAATTGCTGATATTCAAAACGCAGCTGGTAAATTTATTACCCCATCGTTGAAATCTATCACGTTGGCAAGTAATGTGGATAATATCCCTTCCGATGCGAAGGTTTCTATTACCAATACCACCAATCCCGATGGTTACCCTATCTCCAGCTTTACCTGGGCTATTTTATACCAGGAGCAAAAATACAATGATAGAAGCTTGGCAAAAGCAACTAATTTGTTGAAATTATTATGGTGGAATATTCACCAGGGACAAGTTTATTGTACTCCTTTAAACTATGCCCCTTTATCTAAGAATGCTTTAAAAGTAGCTGAGAAGATTTTAAAATCGGCTACTTACGGAGGTACTTCCATTCTTAAATAATTTCTATTACTATTTAATTCAAGGAATACCATTTCTCTAAAAAGAAATGGTATTCCTTGTTTTATATCTAATAAAAGAGCTAAATCTTTTATTTTACCTATCACCTGATCTTTTAACGAGCCTTTATGAAGAACGATCGATTAGAACTCTCCAATAGCCAAAGAAGTTGGGAATTAATTTTCAGGAGAATTTTGGTTGTAATGAGTGTGATCCTTTTGATCATAGTAGTTGGAATTCTAATTACTCTTATTTTACAATCCATTCCCTCCATTAAAAAATCGGGCATTGGCTTCCTATGGGGAAAAACCTGGGACCCCGTTGCAGATGTTTATGGAGCTTTACCTTTTATAATTGGAACTTTATTAACCTCATTTATTGCTTTACTTATCTGTATACCTTTTTCCTATGCGATTTCTATTTATTTGGGAGAATACAATCAAAAAGGTTGGTTATCCGATTTATTAAAGAATGCCATTGAATTAATTGCTGCCGTACCTTCTATTATTTATGGTTTTTGGGGACTTTTTGTCCTGGTACCTTTGGTAAGGGGGTTGGAAAGTAAAATTGGCATTACGCCCTATGGCATTGGGGTATTTACAGCCTCTATTGTCCTTGCGGTAATGATTATTCCCTATGCGGCTTCCCTGGGAATTACGCTTATTCGAATGGTGCCTTCCCCCCTAAAGGAAGCGGCCTATGCATTAGGAGCCACTCGTTTTGAAGTTATCCGTGCGGTGGTTCTTCCCTTTACACGTCGTGGACTTTTTGCAGGAATCTTACTTTCTCTTGGTAGGGCCTTGGGTGAAACCATGGCGGTAACCATGCTGATTGGAAATACTCCTGCCATTGCCAGTAAATTTAAGGATCTCATTTTTGGACCCGGAAATACAATGGCTTCTATTATTGCCAATGAATTTACGGAAGCCGATCATGCGGTTTATTTATCAGCCCTGATTGAAATTGGATTGGTATTGTTCTTCCTAACCGTGATTATTAATCTGATTGGTAAGCGGATTATCACTAGTTTCTCAAATAATTAATTCTTATGGAATCAAGAATTCGACTAAGGAATATACAGAGTACTATATTCAAAGGTATTATAGTTTTTCTTGCCTTTTTAATCACTCTTCCTTTATTGGTGGTATTGTTATATATAATCCAGCAAGGCATAACCCAGGTTAACTGGACTTTTTTAACCCATGTTCCGGCACCGGTAGGGGAAAAAGGTGGAGGAATTGCCAATGCCTTGATTGGGAGTTTAATCATTGTATTTTTTTCTGCTTTGATGGCAATTCCTATTGGCATTTTAACCGGAATTTATTTGAGTGAAAATTCAAGAACCCGATTGGCCTATTATGTAGGTCTATGTGTGGATATCCTTCAGGGAGTACCTTCTATTGTAGTCGGTATTGCGGTTTATTTTTGGATTGTAAAACCAAGTTCCGGATTTTCGGCCATTTCCGGATCCGTAGCCCTGGCCATTATGATGCTTCCTATTGTGATTCGATCTACCGAGGAGACCCTGAAATTATTACCCGATACCTTGAAGGAGGCGGCCTTATCCTTGGGAGTACCCTACCATCGAGTAATTTTAAAGGTCATTGTTCCTTGCGGTTTTGCGGGAATATTATCAGGAATTGTTCTTTCGGTGGCCCGTATTGCCGGGGAGACTGCCCCATTATTATTTACGGCATTTGGTAACCCTTATCTTTCTACCGCCTTGGGTAAACCCATGGAAACCCTTCCCCACTTAATTTTTACCTATGCCACCAGTCCTTATGATGACTGGCATAATCTGGCCTGGGGTGCCTCTTTTATTCTATTATTGTTTGTTTTAATTCTTAACATTTCTACCAAAATTATTACCCGAAAATGGAACATTCAGTTGTAAGTTCTTCAAATTTTAATGCCTGGTTTGGCGATAACCATGTGGTTAAGGATGTCTCCATTGAGATTGAAAAGAACCAGGTTATTGCGGTTATGGGCCCTTCAGGTTGTGGTAAAACCACCTTCCTCCGTTGCATTAACCGTATGCACGAGCTTATTGCGAATACCAGCGTAAAAGGTTCCATGAAACTGGAAGGTCAGGAGGTGTACCTTATGAATCCAATTTATGTTCGATATAAAATTGGTATGGTATTTCAGCGCCCCAACCCTTTTCCAAATCTCAGTATTTATGATAATGTGATTGCCGGTTATAAACTAAATGGTTTAAAATTGGAAAAAGCAGATCAGGATGCCATTGTTGAAAAATCCCTAACCTCGGCCGCATTATGGAATGAAGTAAAGGATTCTCTTCATAAAAAGGGAACTTTTTTATCGGGAGGACAGCAACAGCGTTTATGTATTGCCAGGGCCATAGCCATGGAGCCTTCCGTAATCCTATTTGATGAGCCAACCTCCGCTCTGGATCCTATTTCTACCTCCAGTGTGGAAACCTTGTTTCATGAATTGAAATCAAACTATACCCTGATTATTGTAACCCATAATATGCAACAGGCAGCAAGGGTTTCGGATAAAACAGCCTTTTTTTATGTAGGAGAATTGGTAGAATTTGATGATACGAAGACCATGTTTACCAGTCCTAAAGATACCCGAACACAAAATTATATAACCGGTAGATTTAGTTAAGATTATCTTTAGGTTTGTAAAAATTTTTTTAATCGATTTATATTAATAAAAGAATGACTCCCTTAGAAAACGAAATCGCAAAGCTTAAAACCGAATTGGTTAGCATGTGGATATTGGTTCAGTCTCAATTAAATAAGGCAAAGGAATCTATGATCCAATATGATAAGGATCTGGCCCGGGAGGTCCTGGTTAAGGAAAAGCGGGTTAACTCTATGGAGTTAAAAATTGATCGAGATTGCGAAGATATTTTTGCCCTTCATTGTCCCGTTGCTGTTGATTTGCGCTTTTTACTGGCCGCACTTAAAATTAATACTAATTTGGAAAGAATAGGGGATATTGCCGCCGGAGTAGCTAAATATGTGGTTAGCAGTACGGTTAATTTTGAAATGGAGGCTTTGGAATCTACGTCTCTTTTAAGAATGTATGATGAAGCGGTCAATATTTTGACAGATGCCCGTACCGCCTTTGAAAAAGAAGATACCATGCTAGCCAGAAGTATTTTTAAGCGGGACGAGGTTTTGGATTCCATTAATGATGCCGGGCCCGCTGCCATTGCCGATGTGATTAAGGCCGATGCAAATTCCCTCCCAGAAGCTTTGTACATCCTTTCTATTATGCGAAAATTGGAAAGAATTGGAGATCATTCTAAAAATATTGCCGAAGAAATTATCTTTTATGTAGAAGCAAAAATTTTAAAGCATTCTGGTAAAGAGAATAAGTTGTCATAGAGTTTAAAACAAAGGTAAATCCAACCCTTTTTTTGGGTTTGGTTTGGGATCTTATCCATAGATTTCCATATCAAACTCTTGAAAAGGGTTTTTTTATGGGTTTTGATGAATGCCAATCCCTATATTTTAAGAAAACTATGATTACCCAGGCTTGTCAAAACTATAATCTAATTTTGTCTTCATAGTATTATTTTTCTAATTAAAAAGGGTTTAAATACCCTATTTTAAAAATGGAAATATTTATATATTAGTTCCTAATATTTTAATAGTTATAATTTTAATTATTTGGGTAGACTACGTTTCGAATTAGAAATAGTATTAAATAGAAAAAAAATTCATCCTGTTTTAATGGGTATGCTTTATGGAAGAAGGGAGTTTTCGTTCTTCCTGAGGGGGATGAGTACAAATGAATTAGCATATTTTATAAGGGGGGGGTATAGAGATTATTGTTAACTAATAGTTTATATGTTATTTAATTCCTTTCAATTTATATTCTTTTATTGTATCGTTACCCTTTTCTATTTTCTCGTTCCCAAGAATATTAAATGGCTAATCTTATTTCTGGCCAGCTGTTATTTCTATATGGCCTTTGTGCCTGTTTACATTCTAATTCTTTTTTCTATTATCCTTATTGATTATTGGGTTGGCATTCAATTGGAATCCCAGGAAAATCCGGATAAAAAGAAATGGTTATTGGGCTTAAGCCTTACCGCCAATATTGGGATCCTGTTTTTCTTTAAATACTTCAATTTCTTTAATACCAATCTGGATTTGGTATTAGCTAAATTCCATGTAAGCCCCTGGTTCCCCTATCTGAAAATTTTATTACCCATTGGACTTTCCTTCCATACTTTCCAGGCAATGAGCTATACGATTGAAGTTTATAAAGGGAACCAGAAAGCGGAAAGAAATTTAGGAATATATAGTCTTTATGTAATGTTTTACCCCCAATTGGTGGCAGGGCCCATTGAAAGACCCCAGAATATTATACATCAGTTAAAAGAGGAGCATCCCTTTAATTACCAATTGATGAATGATGGGCTTAAATTAATGCTATGGGGTTTTTTTAAAAAGTTGGTCATCGCCGACCGCTTAGCTATTTATGTGAATCTGATTTTTAATTATCCCTGGTTGCATAATGGAAGTTCGGTAGTAGTAGCTTCTTTTTTCTTTGCAATTCAAATTTATTGTGATTTTTCAGGGTATTCGGATATCGCCATTGGATGCGCCAGGACCATGGGCATTGACCTGATGAGAAACTTTAACAGGCCTTATTTTGCCGAGAATATCCAGGAATTCTGGAGAAGATGGCACATTTCCCTATCTACATGGTTTCGGGATTATCTCTATTTCCCTATGGGTGGTAATAGGGTTCCATTTGGAAGGTTAATCCTGAATATTATGGTTGTATTTATTATTAGTGGTATTTGGCATGGTGCCAATTATACTTTTCTGATTTGGGGACTGCTCCATGGATTTTTCATGTTAGTTTATATTCTTCTTTCCCCTTATTTGCCCAAGCCATCCAAAAATCTTTTCCTAAGAAGAATTCAGAGAATTGTAGGAATAGGAATCACCATAAGCCTGGTTTGTTTTTCATGGATATTTTTCAGGGCAAATTCCTTATCCGATGCCCTTGTTTTGATTAAGAATTTAAAAAGTATTGGGGAAATCCCTTTTCGAGGAGGGGCTACGAGTAATTTTTCGCATTGTATTTTAGCTATTCTGATCCTGTTTATTGTAGAATTTTCCATGGAATATCTTCCAAAAAAGTATCAACTCTATCATTCAGGGAATCGATTCATCCGGTGGGGAGCACTGACCTTTACCATTGTATTAATTTTATTATTAGGCGTATTTAACGGGGGACAATTTATCTATTTCCAATTTTGAAAAAGAAAAACGAGGTAATCCGGTTTTTTATTAATCTGGGAGCATTTCTATGCGTGTTAATTTTGGTTGACCAGCTCCTTGGTCGGCTATTCTTTAGGCTCTATTTTGGCCAGAAGGTGGGACCCTTTCATCAAATCACCTATGCGGTCGATAGCGCCAAACAGGATATTATGGTTTTTGGATCCTCCAGGGCCGAAAGGCATTATTCATCGACTATACTATCTAAAAACCTGGGATATAAAACCTATAATTTTGGAGTGGCCGGTGAAAAGATTGTTTATTCCGCGGCCCTACAGGAGGTAGCGTTTAAAAGGCATATTCCTAAGATTCTTATCCTGGATATTAATCCGTTTGATATTAGTGTAGACCCAACGAAATATGAAAAATTGTCCATATTAATTCCCTATTATTCCCACCATCCGGAATTATTAAAATATATCAAAGAGATAGGGGACTTTGAAGAACTTAAGTTATATTCTAAAATATACCCATTTAATTCTATATTTTTTATTTTGGCCGGGGCTACCCTATTTCCAAATAAACAAGACAAGGATGATTTTGGTTATATAGCACAGTCGGGTAATATGAGTGCTAAAGAAGCAAATCAATTTAAGCAAAGATTGCTCGAGCGATATACAAACCTATCCACTGCGGCAAGTCCTACCGATGAAAAAGCAAAAGGGTATTTGATTCAATTTCTTGACCTGGCCAAGAAAAATAATATTAAAACCTTTGTCGTCATATCGCCCATGCTTTTTAGTGAAAGCTATAAATGGAATAAGGAATTGGATCAAAAGGTGGAAATAGAGAAGATTATTAAACGATACCCAAATGTTACCTATTGGGATTATTCTTCAGACACCTATTATAATAACCATTCTGAAAAATTCACCGATATGCTCCATTTAAATAAAGAAGGGGCGGAAGATTTTACCAATAGGCTCTCGATGGAAATACTTAAGGCATTGAAAAAATAAGGGAAAGATTACCCGTATGCCATTTATCCTATCCATAAAAGCATTCTTTTTAATCATCGAAGGAGAGGACAGTTTTGTGTCAATTTCCCATCCAATCACCTGGGCTGTTTTCATTTAGGAAAAATCCGGCTTCCCTATCCTCAATTTCCAGATAAAGGGGTCCTATAAAATCTAATAAATACATCATGGAAGAGCTTCTTCTTTCTTCCATGGTAAAGTAATCATGAAAGCTGGATAAATCCTTCTGGGAATAGAGGGCACATAAAGGCTCCCTATCTTCCCCCTTTCTAAATACAATACTTTTTCCGGGATTTTCTTTCTCCTTGCCTATTAATTTTCGCAAAAGCGAATCCTGGATATGGGTCATATCGCAAGCCAAACAAAGAATGGAATATTCCCTATGATTTAAAAAGGCACTCATTATCCCCAATAGAGGTCCTTTATAGGGTAGGCTTGGGGAATCTAAAAGAAATGCCTCCTCTTGAATATGGATTTTATAGGGCTCCAATTGCTCAGGTCGAAGGGAATAATATACCGGTAAACCCAGATTCTCTAGTTTTCTTCCAGCCGCTTTGGCCCATATTTGCCCCTCTCTTTCAAGTAAACCCTTATCCCTACCCATCCTGGAGCTTAATCCTCCACATAATACCAGGCCTAGGATAGTTTTCATTTTATTTTCTCTTTCCTAAAATTAGAAAATCTCTTTACAGATTTCCTTTACTGTATGGAAATAGATTTCCTTTTGATTTTAGAAAGGAAGTTTTGATTTTTTTAGGCTAAAAATTTTAATGTCAAAAAAAATCGGTATAAAACAATTGATAATTTAATATATACGTAAAAAAATGGATAAAAAAATATAAATATCGTTTTAATTTATATAAACCATAAAAAAATGGCAATAAAAACAATAAAATCATGAAAAAATGGTTTAATTTTATAAAAAAAAGTATTAATACTTTAGATTATACTCATATAAATAGTAAAATATTAAAAAAAGTGGATTAAAATACCGGAAATGATAAAAAAAACAGTAGTAGTTGTTGGAAATGGCATGGTTGGTTATAAATTTTGTGAAAAACTTATAACAAAATCCTCCCATTTTAACCTGATTGTTTTTGGTGAAGAACCTCGTCATGCCTATGACAGGGTTCATTTAAGTGAATACTATGCCGGTAAATCAAGCGAGGACCTTTCCCTTTCCACTTTGGAATGGTATCCAGATCATGGAATCCAATTATATCTTGGTGACCCGGTTCAGGAAATTGTTCCCTCGAAAAAATTAATTCGCTCCTCGTCAGGAAAGGAAGTTCCCTACGATTTTTTAGTTATCGCTACCGGCTCCTCCCCATTTGTTCCTGATATACCCGGAATTAATAAAAAAGGGGTATTTCTTTATAGAACCCTGGAAGATTTGGAACTTATTAAGGATTATTCAGGGCGATCTAAAATAGGAACGGTCATGGGGGGAGGTCTTTTAGGATTAGAAGCCGCAAAAGCCTTAATGGATTTAGGCCTTCCTCAATCCCATGTGGTAGAATTTGCACCCCGTTTAATGCCCCGGCAGATTGATTCTGCAGGAAGTTCCATGTTAATTTCAAAATTGAAAACGCTTGGACTGGAAATCCATTTAGGCAAAAGTACTACCGAAATATTAGGAAATGGTAAAATTGAAGCCCTTCAGTTTGGCGATGATACCCAATTGGAAACCGATATCCTGGTTATTTCGGCCGGAATTCGGCCCCGTGATGAGCTAGCTCGTTTGGCAGGGATCAAGACAGGCTCAAGAGGGGGTATTCTGGTGAATGAAAAAATGGAAACCAGCGAACCCGGTGTTTATGCCATTGGTGAATGTGCCTTATTCGAGAATATGGTTTACGGTTTGGTCGCCCCGGGATATGAAATGGCTGAGGTTGCTGCCACTGCCATTTCAGAAGGTGAGAAATCATTTTGGGGCTATGATATGAGTACCAAATTAAAGTTAATTGGGGTGGATGTGGCTAGTTTTGGGGATGCCTTTATTTCAGAGCCAAATGCCCGTACCTTAATTTATGAGGATACCCATAAAGGAATTTATAAAAGAATCAATATCAGTTTAGACGGGAAATATCTACTAGGTGGAATTTTAGTTGGTGATGCAGAGGCGTATAATATTCTCCTTCAGACAGTAAACAATAAAATAAGTTTGCCTCCCCATCCTGAAGACCTTATCCTGGGTTCCAGAGGGCAGGATGAGTCTATGGGAGCCGGTGCCATGAGTTTGCCGGATGAAGCCTTGATTTGCTCTTGTGAATCCATTTCCAAAGGAACCATTTGTAATGTAGTTAATCTGAATGGTATTAGTTCCGTAGATGGGATTAAAAAAGCTACCAAAGCAGGTACTGGTTGTGGAGGTTGTGTTCCTCTTGTAAAGGATTTGATCCTGGGAACCATGAAAGCAAACGGAAAATATATTAAAAATATAATCTGTGAGCATTTCGATTATTCCCGCCAGGAATTATTTGACCTGGTGAAAATGAACGAATTAAAGGATTATGATCTAATACTTGACCATTATGGTAAGGGAGACGGATGTGAAGTTTGTAAACCGGTGGTGGCCAGCATTCTGGCCAGCTTATGGAATGATTTGATTATAAAACAGGAGGCCATTCAAGATAGTAATGACCGTTTCCTGGCCAATATTCAAAAGGGGGGAACCTATTCCGTTGTTCCCAGAATACCAGGAGGGGAGATAAGTCCCGAAAAACTCATTGTCTTGGGGCAGGTAGCGAAAAAATATGGTCTTTATACAAAAATCACCGGAGGTCAACGAATCGATTTATTCGGTGCCCATTTAAATGATCTTCCTGAAATATGGGATATTCTTATTGAGGCTGGGTTTGAGTCAGGACATGCCTATGGAAAAGCCCTTAGGACAGTTAAAAGTTGTGTTGGCAGCACCTGGTGCCGGTTTGGATTGCATGATTCGGTTTCTTTTGCGATACGCGTAGAAAATAGATATAAGGGAATCCGTGCTCCCCATAAAATTAAAGGAGGGGTAAGTGGTTGTGTTCGGGAATGTGCCGAAGCACAGGCCAAGGATTTTGGAATTATAGCCACGGAAAAGGGCTGGAATCTTTATGTATGCGGTAATGGGGGATCAAAACCACAACATGCCCAATTATTGGCTTCGGATATTGATGAAGAAACCTGTATCCAATTTTTAGATAGGTTCCTCATGTTTTATATCAAAACCGCCGATCCTTTGGCCAGGACTGCTACCTGGTTAAATAAAATGGAGGGTGGATTAAGCTATTTGAAAAATGTAATTATTCATAATAGTCTGGGCATTTGTAGTCAATTAGAAGAGGAAATGCAGGGTTTAATAAATTCCTACCATTGTGAATGGAAAGAAGTGACAGAAAATCCGGAATTAAGAAAGCGCTTTAACTATTTCGTCAATGAGCCGCAAACAAAAGACCCTACCGTAAAATTTGAGCCTTTACGAGATCAAATCAAGGCCAAGGCCTGGTAAGGAAGTTATAATAAAAGGAATTACCGAGACAGGAAGAAGGTTGGAGGCCTCCCCAAATGGGGAGGTTCTCTTATGGAAAAAGTTAAAAAAGAAATTATGGATATTCAAACAGGTCTGGATTGGGTGGAGGTTTGTAAATCGATAGAAATTCCTGAAAATGCAGGTGCTTGTGTACTAATGGATAATAAGCAAATAGCCATTTTCAATTTTAAAAGAAAAAATAAATGGTTTGCCTGTCAGAACCTATGTCCGCACAAGCAGCAAATGGGAATTTCAAGGGGGATGATTGGTAGCCAGGGAGAGGAAATGGAGCCTAAAATTGCCTGCCCATTTCATAAAAACACTTTTTCTCTGGAAACAGGAAAATGTTTCACCAATGATTCCCTATCTATCCAAACATATCCGGTGAAGGAAGAAAATGGGTGGATTTACATTTCCTTGTAATTAGTAAAACTATTTAAGCGCAGAAATTAAATTTTAAGATAAGAATGAATCAAGCCTTTACCAAACTCCCCATTTTCTCTTTGAATTCCGTGCAAATGCGGACGTTTCATATTACCTGGTTAATGTTTTTTGTTTGTTTTTTCGGATGGTTTGGGCTAGCTCCCCTTATGCCTACCATTCGGGCGGAATTACATTTAACCAAGGATCAAATAGGCAATATTATCATAGCCTCGGTGAGTTCCACCATCCTGGCAAGACTTTTTATTGGGAAGCTTTGTGATATTTGGGGACCCAGGAAAACAGCCATTGCCTTATTGCTTATGGGTTCCATACCGGTTTTTTTGGTAGGCCTTTCCCATGATTATTCGACTTTTCTATTGTTCCGTTTCCTTATTGGTATTCTGGGCGCATCTTTTGTGATTACCCAGTTTCATACATCCCTCATGTTTGCCCCCAATATTAAGGGAACCGCAAATGCCGTTGCCGGTGGATGGGGAAATCTGGGTGGGGGAATAACCAATATGTTGATGCCAGTCATATTTTCCATGTTAGTAGCATTTGGATATACCAAAGCATCGGCCTGGCGATATTCCATGTTGGTTCCGGGAACCCTTCTTTTAATTATGGCCTTTTTATATTATAAATATACCCAGGATACCCCTTCAGGTAATTTTGATGAAATAGGACATAGAGAAAACAAAAAGCCTACAAATTGGAATTTATTATTGGATTGGAGAATCTGGGCCTTGACCCTGGCTTATGCGGTTTGTTTCGGTATGGAAATTACCTTCGATAATGTGGCTTCTCTTCATTTTGTCGATACGTTTCATGTAAATCAGGCAAAGGCGGGTCTTTATGCTGGAATATTTGGAGCCATGAATTTATTTGCAAGAGCCCTCGGAGGGATATTTTCGGATAGGGTCGGTTCTAAATTTGGATTAAAAGGCAAGGGGGTTCTACTTTCGCTGGTATTATTTCTGGAGGGCCTTGGGATTCTCCTTTTTGCTCATTCCAATTCTCTGCTGATGGCCATAGCTTCCATGTTGTTTTTTGCTTTATTTCTTAAAATGGCCAATGGGGCAACCTATGGAATAGTACCCTTTATGAATCAGGAGAATTTAGGTATGGTTACAGGTATTGTAGGTGCAGGGGGTAATTTAGGAGGGATGATTTTTGGGTTTCTATTCAAATCCAGCAAAATTTCCTATGCCGAGGCCTTCACCTATATTGGGTTTACGGTCTTAATCGTATCGATCCTGGTACTCATTACCCGATTTCAAAAATCGACCGTTGAAGAACCGATTTTAGTCCCTAACCTATCTGGTACAGCTAGTGCGATTAATAGTTAAATAAAGGAATTAATTCTTGTTTGGAAAAACGTTCAAAAAATATAAAGGACAAAGAGTCCCCTTCGGTAGGCAAAACCATTTGTTGTTATTGCGGGGTGGGTTGTGGTATTGTATTAAAAAAGGAAAAAACCGGGTATAGCTTACAAGGAGATCCGGATTATCCAGTGAATAAGGGGGCCCTTTGCAGCAAGGGTTTAAATCTTCACCATACTCTAAATGACCGTTCCGACCGCCTTCTCTTTCCGGAAATGCGGTATAATAAGAATATGCCCTTAAAAAGGGTAAGTTGGGATGAGGCATTGGACAGAACGGTTGCCGTTTTTAAAACCCTGATAGAAAAATTTGGACCGGATTCCGTGGCTTTCTATGCCTCCGGTCAATGCCTCACAGAAGAATATTATGTAATCAATAAACTGATAAAGGGCTTCATTGGCAGCAATAATATCGATACCAATTCCAGGCTATGTATGAGTAGTGCTGTTTCCGCCTATAAACTTTCCCTGGGAGAAGATTCCGTACCCCTTTGTTATGATGATCTGGACCTGGCCGATTGTTTTTTTGTGACCGGGGCCAATCCAGCCTGGTGCCATCCCATTTTATGGAAAAGAGTGGAGGAAAGAAAAAAAGAGGTTGGGGTTAAATTAATTGTGGTAGACCCAAGAAAGACCGATTCCAGTTCCCTGGCAGATTTGCATTTACAAATTCATCCGGGAACGGATATTAGCTTGCATCATGCATTAGGTAGACTTATAATAGAAGGAGGAGGGGTGGATTATGATTTTATACAAAATCATCTGGATGGTTTCATGGATTACGAGGAAAAGGTTTTTTCCAAAACCCTTAAAGAATATGCCGAAATAACAGGAGTACCAGAAGAAGATATTCAAAAGGCCGCAAAGTATATTAGGGAATCTACGGGATTTATAAGTCTTTGGACCATGGGCCTTAACCAAAGTGCCATGGGAGTGGGTAAAAACCTAAGTTTAATTAATTTAAGTTTGATAACCGGTAAAATTGGAAGGCCCGGTTCGGGTCCATTTTCCCTTACCGGTCAACCCAATGCCATGGGAGGAAGGGAAGTTGGAGGCTTGTCCAATCTCCTTCCCTCGCATAGGAACCTACTTAATCCCGATCATAGAAAAGAAGTAGAAACGTATTGGAATTCGGGTCCAATTTCTCCTAAAGCAGGATTATCGGCTATTGAAATGTTCAAGGCCCTGGATGAGGGCAAGTTAAAAGCTATATGGATTCTTTGTACCAACCCCATTACCAGTTTACCTAATGCCCGTTTTGTGGAACAGGCCTTAAAAAAGGCTCGTTATGTGGTGGTTCAGGAAATTTCCAACAAACCTTCCACGCTCCAGTTTGCCGATGTAATTTTCCCAGCCGCAGGTTGGGGGGAGAAGGAAGGTACGATGACCAATTCGGAAAGAAGAATTTCGTATTTATCTAAAATCCTGGATCCCCCCGGGGAGGCCTTACCGGATTTTGAAATCATTTGTCGTTTTGCAAAAAAAATGGGTTATAAGGGCTTTGATTATAAAAATGCCGGGGAGGTATTTAAGGAGCATGCCCAATTAACGCAAAAGACCCATATGGATATAAGCGGGCTGAATTATGAAATAATTCAGCATTATGGATCTGTGCAATGGCCCTATAAAAAAAAGGGCCTAAATCCAGGAACATCGAGACTATTTACCGATTTCAAGTTTTTTACAGAAAATGGTAGAGCAAAACTTCATAGCGTAGATGAGGAAATTACCAGTGAAAAATTAAATCCTCAATTTCCCTTTATTTTGACAACCGGTAGGATACGGGATCAATGGCATACCATGTCAAAGACGGGAAAAGTTAACCGGTTAAACCAGCATTACCCGGAATCATTTCTGGAAATTCATCCAGACAATGCAGCCGAATTAGGAATCCAGGAAGGAGATCTATGTCAAATTCGTTCCAGAAGGGGGGAAGTACGGGTAAAATCAAAAATAAGCCCAGGTATAAAGAAGGGGCTTGTTTTCCTACCCATGCATTGGGGAAGAATTCTAAGTTCTGACCTGCATAGGGCAAATAATTTAAGCAATGATTTAATGGATCCCGTTTCAAAGGAGCCGGATTTGAAATTCTGTGCAGTGAATGTGGAAAAATATAAAAAGCCTTTCCAGAAAATTGTCCTTGTTGGAGCAGGGGCTGCTTCCTATGCCTTTGTAAAAGCATTGCGAAAAGGAAATCCCTTCGATAAAATAACCGTATTCAGCAAGGAGGCCCATCCTTTTTATAATAGAATTCTTCTTCCCGATTATATAAGTGGGGAAAAGTCCTGGTCCGAGATGCAAAAATTAGGATTGAACGAAGAGGATTACCTGAATATTGAACTAAAGTGTAAAATTGAAATTGATAGGATTTTACCTGATACCAGGGAGGTACTGGATACAGAGGGGAACCGAACCTCCTATGATATTTTGATCCTGGCAACCGGAAGCCGGGCCTCCATTCCAAAACATACCCCCGATCTTGCGGGTATTTTTACGATGCGCTCCAGAGAAGATGCGGATAATTTTAAAATGCTTATGACACCTTCCTCGCATGTAGTCATTGTTGGGGGAGGGCTTTTAGGTCTTGAAATGGCTGCTTCTCTTCGGGAGCTCAAGATTAGGGTCACTATAGTTCATCGTATTTCCCGTTTTTTAAACCGTCAATTGGATGTTCTGGGCTCCAAACTTTTACATGAGGAAATGGAGGAACAAGGTTGTGATATTTATTATGATGATGAGGTAGAATCCTATTATGGGAAAACCAAGGTTTTGGGAATATGGTTAAAAAGTGGAAGAAAAATACTTTGTGATGCTGTCCTATTAGCTACTGGAACCATTCCCAATATTGAATTGGCAAAAGAATGCGGTATACCTTGTAAAAAAGGAATTCTGGTAAATAGCCGAATGCAGACCCAGAATCCAGACATTTTTGCTATTGGTGAAATTGCTGAGTTTGAGGGCCAATTATTTGGTATTAGTTCGGCCGCCGAACAGCAGGCAGAGGTATTGGCTCGATATATAAATGGAGATATTGCCTCGTTTTATTCGGGTAGCCTACCCATTAGCCTTATTAAAATTCATGGTTTCCATTTATGCAGTATGGGAATGGTCGAAACCCCCGATGATCCTGCCTATGAAGAAATTCTATTTATCGATAAGGCAAAACGATATTATAAAAAATGTATTATCCATCAGGATAGACTTGTCGGGGCCATATTAATTGGGGATAAAGGGGAATTCGCCGAATTCAGAGAATGGATGGATAAGAAACTGGAATTAAGTAATAAAAGACTTGAATTACTTCGCTCCGGCAAAGTCACGGAACCCATCCTAGGAAAACTAATTTGCAGCTGTAATCAAATAGGAAAAGGAAATCTGGAGAAGGTTCTGGAAGAGGAAGTTTCCAAAGGAGAGGAATCGTTTATAAAAACCTATGAAGATCTGGCTCAAAAGACTGGTGCAGGAATGGGATGTGGATCCTGTAGGTCGGAAGTAAAAAATATCTGGGAGAATTTTAGGGAGATAAAGAACCAAGAAGAACTGGCCGAACTAAAGGCTTTTTAAAATAATTGAATGCAGGAATTTCAAATAAAAATAAATATCCCAGGAGGCTTTATATCTGCGGGAGATTTTCTTGAGATATTGGAAATATTGGAGGATAAAAATGTTAAGAACATTCAATTAGGTAACCGTCAAAATATTTATTTTAAAATCCCTATAGACTATCTGGAACCGATAAAGTTTGATTTTATTCATTCAAATATTCCATTTGAAATCGATTCAGACCAATATCCAAATATTATGAGCTCGTATATTGCTCAAAATATTTTCACTTCCGATAATTGGCTAAAAGAAGGGGTTTATAAATATATTTTCGAGCTTATCGATTTTCAACCCAGATTTAAAATTAATTTAATCGATTCCAGCCAAACCTTTATTCCTTATTTTACTGGAAATGTTAATTTCATTAATAGCCTTCAAGAGAATTATTGGTATTGCCTAATTCGGTATCCAAAATCCAATAAACTTTTTACCTGGCCTGGCTTGGTTTATACGGATGATATCCCCCAATTTTACAAAATAATTGAAAAGGTCTTCCTGGAAAATTTGGAAAGCTTTCATTTTCGGGAAGATATATCTTCGGATCTTTTTTTGAAAAAAGTAATGGAGATTTTGGATATAGAAATCCTACCCAATAAAACATCCCTACCCATTCCAGACTTTAATTTACCCAATTATGAGGGATTGCACCCTTACGGAAATCAAACCTATTGGTTAGGTATTTACCGTAGGGTTGATGTATTTGAGATCTCATTTTTAAAGGAGCTCTGCTTTCAAAGTATTAAAAGCCGGATAGGGCAACTTTATTTTAGTCCATGGAGAACTCTTTTAATTAAGGGAATCCAGAAAGATTCAAAAAAGGATTGGTTGAATTTATTGGATAGGTTTCTCATCCCCTGTCACCATTCCCAAAATGAATTAAATTGGCAATTGGAAGATTTGTCCTCAGAAGGAATGAATTTAAAAAATCGACTGATACGGTTTCTGGAAGAAAGGGATATACGAACAGAAGGACTCGTTTTTGCCATAAAATTACAGCCAAGATCAGGGATTTTTGGATCTATAATTATTAAAAGAGAGGGAAAGGACCCAAAACCCAAGCCTATAGACTTTTCTTATACCTATACTTTATTGTATACCCTGGACTTTAATCCCAATACCAAGGAGTACCAGGTATGGGAAAATTCTATCCTGGAATCTTCTCTACCAAATTCTTTATTAAATCTGATTTATACCTATTATGTACAAAAAACAGAAAAGTTTAAAAAAGAGGAAAATAGACCTGGCATACATCCTGAATCAGGATTCGATTCCGAACCACTGGCAGAATTATTAGAAGGGGATATTTGGCAATGCAGCCTTTGCTATACCCAGTATTCAAACCAAATAGGCGATTCGGAAAAGGGTATCCCAGCTGGAATCGATTTTACAGAATTGAAGGAGTATACCTGCCCACTTTGTGAGGCAGATAAAACTTTATTCCTAAAGATTTCGGCGTAAAGAGATTTGGAGGATTTAGTAGTACCGCCCTATAAGGGGATTATCCACGATGACTTTTTTCATTATACCCAAATCTATAGGACCTTGCAGGGAATAAACAATCTTACCTCCTGGTTCTACCAAAAGGGTATAGGGTAGGGCTCCCTTCCAGTTTGGGTCTATGCCTTCAATTAGGGCATATTTATCATCCCTGTTAAAAATATAATTTTTGGTGGAGGCCTGAGTTTCGGTAAGAAATTTCAGTGCTTTTTTTGCCTTTAGTGGGTCATCGGAGCTGATGGTGATAATTTCAAAATCCCTTCTTCGATACATTCGGTTTAGGGTTAAAATATCCGAAAATTCATTAAGGCAGGGGCCGCACCAGGTGGCCCAAATATTGATCATTCGTAATTTATCCGATTTATTCTGCATTAACTCTTTTAAAGCGGAAGGATTTAGGGTATCTAGATGTACTGGTTCATTGGCCCAATCGGCTTTCGCTTTTTCCTTCCAATCTTCTTTTTCAGACCATTTTATGGAACATCCAAAAACTTTGGTCATGCTCACCCTGGGGGTTTTTCCCTGTAATAAATCTTCCAGGGCATTCCGGGTATCCTGGGTATGCGGCGTTTTTTTAGGGTTTTCTACATCATCGATTCTTCCTGAATAGGCCAGTTTTCTATTTTGATCAAAAATGAATATATGTGGAGTGGCCTGGGGGCCATAGGCCCTGGATACTTCCTCCGTTTCCCCATCATAAAGGTAGGGGAAATTAAAATTTTTATCCCGGGCCCTGATTTTCATTTCTTCGAAGGAATCTCCTAAGTCGGTATACCCTAATTCGTCCAGGCGGATGGCCTTCGGGTCATTGGGCATAATGGCAAGAAAAGCAATTCCTTTTTCAGAATATTCCCTAACCAGTTGAATAAGCCTATCCTCATAGGCCTGAGCCGTAGGACAATGGTTACAGGTAAAAGCAATAACCAGGATCCTGGATTTGGCAAAACTACTTAGGCTATAGGTTTTCCCATCCACCCCTGGTAAATGAAAATCCGGTGCTTTTGCACCAATAGCTAATGTAGGATGCTCACCCGGTAAATTGGAACCTAAAAGGGAAAGAGAAATAAATAGAAAAATCAGGGAAAAAAGAAAATTTTTCATGTTCGATTTTTTGGGATGAAGGATCGTCCTATTTTTATATTGAATTTATAAAAAATACCTCAGAATGATGCATGTGGAGGATATCAGGGAATATTGCCTGGGAAAAAAAGGCGTTTTGGAATCCTTCCCCTTTGGCGATGCTACTCTTGTTTTTAAAGTGGGCGAAAAGCTTTTCCTTTTAATTAATTTGGTAGGACAGGCTCAATTTAATGCCAAATGTGACCCCGAACGCTCTATTGAACTTCAGGAAGAATATGAAGAGATAAAGCCAGGATTTCATATGAATAAAAAACATTGGATAACAGTTTCTCTGGAAGGGCGTTTATCGAATAAAATGATTTTGGAAATCATAGACCATTCTTATTCCCTGGTTTTTGAAAGCTTACCCAAAAAGTCCCGGGAGGAGATACTTTCCATCAATTTTTAATCCTTTTTACCAGCCAAAGGAACCGGGTTCTCCCTTGAAGGGACCTATAATCTCTTTTGTAATCCAGCCACCGTAAAAGCCACCTGGCTGAGGTATCACCTCTTCTCCATTTACAGTGCAGGAATCCATGAATTGGGGATAGAAAGCAACAAAGTCTTTTATTGGAAGGAAATTAGGGCTTGGAGTCGAATAAAACCAGGCAGCATTGAGTACCTTTTTATCCTTAATTTGAACATGGTAATAGGATCCCTGGCCCTTCCATTCACAAAAAGTGATTTTATCAGATGGAATTAAAGAACCTGGTAGAATATCCGAAAGGGGAAAATAATAAACAGGAGGATGACTGGTTTCCAATACCCTATAGCCATTTTTAGTCTGGGCCAGTTGTGTTCCGTTAAAATAGATCTCCAGGTTTTTATCGGTTTTTTCCAATTTCGGCGGTCTTGGATAATCCCAAACACTTTCCTGACCCAATTTTGGTAAAATAATTTTAGGACTTGGCATGAGTTTTTACATAGAAGGTTAAATTTCCATAGATTGTTTTTCTAAAGCCTCCTTTAATCATGTCCATTTTTTAGGTATCCATTATCCTGAAGCCAATCGGATAAACGCTGGGGCCAGGAATGAATGGAAAGTAATTTTGAGCGGTAACCCATATTGAAAGCATGATTTCCTTGTGCATATATATGGGTTTCTACCGGTATATTGGATTTTCGATAGGCAGCTAATAAACGAATAATGGATACAGAACAGCATAGATCATCGTTCGCAGCTAATAAAAAGGCTGGGGGAGAATGTGGGGGAATACTGTCAGGAATGAATAAGGGACCCGGGTAGATCTGAATGATAAAATTCGGGATGGAGGTTTCCTTATCGACAGGATCGGGATTTTTAGGGTTGATTGGATTTTGGTTAAAACTCACTAAATCCACGACCTCACCTCCTGCCGAGAAGCCCATCATGCCAATTTTATTGGGATTGAGGCCCCATTCCCTGGCTCGGCTCCGCACCAGTTTCATGGCTCTTTCTCCATCCTGTCGGGCATGAATCTCTATTGTATACGGGGAATTGGTATCTCTGGCCAAACGATACTTTAAAACAAATACCGTTATGCCTAAAGTATTAAAAAATTTTGCCGGTTCTACGCCCTCTGAATTATAAACCAATAAGCGATGTCCCCCACCTGGACAAAGGACGATAGCCGTTCCATTAGCCAACTCTTTTTTAGGGAAATAGGCCGTTATACTTGGATTATTAATGTTCTTGACCCAATAATCCTTGCTTTGTTCTGGAATATCCCGTAGGTTTTCAAATCCAGGGGCACCTTTTTCCCATAAAGAAATTTGAACGGGATTTTGTGCCCAAGCCAAGCTGGTGTTTAGGATCAATAGCAGGGGAAGTAATTTAAATAGGTTCATAGCCGTTTGGTTTCCTTATTAAATCTAGAGTTTTAAATCCAAATTAGATTTAGTAGCTATTTATACCTGAGAAAAAATATTTATTGGATATTCAGGTATATGCGGAAGGTTTTCAGGCTCTCTTTTTCCCAGGATCTTTTATAGTACCAGGTTAATCCTTTAAACCCCGGTTTTAGAACCCGAATAGTAAACACCTGGAAGGAAGGAGCACAGGGCATTTGGTTGCTGGATTCTTCTATTATTCGTTGATACCTATAAAAAGGATCTTTTTTTGATAATTCCCAATCATACCCTGTTCCCGGGCTAAAGGGTAATCGAACGCTGAATGCCCTTCCTTTTTGTATGGATAGGGTATCCCCGTTGTTTATTTCGGAAATAAGGGTTTTATTTTTTTCCTGAAACGGGCTTAGAATACCCGAAAGGGAAAATAGAGAAAAGTTCATGGCATTTGATTCATTGGACCAAGCTGTTCTTCTTACCCGATGGCGGCAATGGATAATAGAATAAAAAATAATAAGGCCATGCTTTTTGCCCTTTGTTTTTTGTTATGAATTGTTCTCATGTTGCTTTGCTTTTTAATAATTCTGAGAACTAAATTAAGGAGGCCCTATGCCTTAAACCCTAGTGCAAACACCCAAATTGGATCGGTAATAAAACCCAAATAATGGGGTGAATAAACCACCGTTTTTTCCTCTTTTTGAGTAAGAAGGAGCCATAGTAGGGGAATTCATTTTGGACAACCCGGCATCTGCGCATAAAAAAACCCCCATGAGCCTAGGTTCATGGGGGTTTTTATGATTTAATTAATTTATTTGGCCAGAACCTTTGATTTTGAGCCTAGTTTATTGTCTTTAGCTAGGACTACAGGTTCAAGATCTTTTAAACTGTCTTTTCTGATTAAGTCCACCACAATTGGGGTTGCAACGAATATGGACGAATAGGTACCAAATATTACCCCAATCAACATGGCAAAGCTAAATCCTTTCAGACTCTCCCCTCCAAAAATGAAGAGAATTAATAGAACAGCCAAGGTGGTTAAACCTGTTATTACGGTACGACTTAAGGTAGAGTTTAGGGCATTATTAATAACAGAGGCCATTCCCTGGTCCTCCCGGTAGCTTTTACCCATAAATTCCCTTACCCTGTCGAATACCACCACGGTATCCAACATGGAATAACCCATTACGGTTAGAACCGAGCCTATAAAGGCCTGGTCAATTTCGAGAGAGAAGGGTAATAATCCATTAAATATGGAAAATAAGGATAATAGGATTAAAACGTCGTGGGCCAAGGCAACCACCGCAGCAATACCAAACTGCCAGCGGCGGAAGCGAATAAGGATATAAAAGAATACCACTGTTATACCCAGCAAGATAGCCCATACGGCCCGGTTTTTAATATCCGAGGCAATAGTAGGACCTACTTTTCTATGACCTAGTTCTTTATAGGTATTTCCGGTTATGGACGCCAGCCCTGATCTTAATTTTTCGTTCACCGTCGACTCGGCCGAAGTGCTGCTGCTATCTACCAGGAGACTGGTTGTTACTTTTACCCTATTGGTGCCGGTAATGGTTTGAACCTCCGGAGCGGCGCCTAATGGCTTTGTAAGGACATCACGCACTTTACCTGCTGAAACCGGGTTAGCAAATTCGATATCGTAGGTTCGTCCTCCCTTAAAATCTACCCCAAGGGTGAATCCTCTGGTGAACATGGATACAATACCAATGGCAATAATTACCCCGGAAACCGAATAAAATAAAACTCTTCGGGAAAGGAAATCAAAATGCGTATTCTTAAAGGCATTCCGGGTAATGGAATTATCGAAGGTGATTTTTCTATCCCTATTCAGCCAATTGTCCAGAATTAATCGGGTAATAAATACGGCCGAGAAGAAGGAAGTGAAAATACCTATTAATAAGGTGATAGCGAACCCCTTAATTGGTCCTGTACCTAACCAAAGCAAGATAGCCCCCAAAAGCATAGTAGCCACATTCGAGTCGATAATAGAAGAATAGGCATGCTTAAATCCATCGGCAATAGCCATTCTAAGGCTTTTTCCATCGGCCAATTCCTCTCGTACCCGTTCATAAATTAATACGTTTGCATCGACCGAGGTGGCAATGGTTAATACGATACCGGCAATACCAGGAAGGGTTAATACAGATTGGAGGGAAGCCAAAACCCCGATAATAAAGAATACGTTTAATACGACCGTAATATCGGCTACCCAGCCCGCCCTGTCATAATAAAAGGCCATGAAAACCAATACAGCCAATAAAGCGACCATGGAAGATACTAAACCGGAATTAATCGCTTCCTGACCCAGGGTAGGACCTACTATAGATTCTTCTACAATTCTTGCAGGGGCCGGTAAGCGCCCGGCTTTTAAAACATTGGCTAGATCCTTGGTTTCTTCAATACTAAAGCTACCGGAAATAGAAGATACACCACCGGAAATTTCATTCTGTACTGTAGGGGCCGAATAGACCTGGTTATCCAAAACAATGGCAATGGATTGCTTATTGTTCTCATCCTGGGCAGCTTTTGCCGTAATGGTTTTCCAGGTATTGGCTCCTTCGGTATTCATAATCATGACTACCTCCGGATTATTTCTTGCATCGAAATCGGCACGGGCATCGGATATCACATCCCCTTCCAATGCGGCCTTTCCATCCCTATTGGCCACTTTAATGGCATAAAGTTCAAATAAATGTTGGGCATTTGATTTTACCGACCATAAAAACTTCATGGTGGAGGGGATAATGGAACGAACTTCCGGTTGGGCCAGGTAAGCATTTACCACGGAAGTATCTTTCTTTAAGGATAATCCAACCATGGCCCCTTTTGCCAAGGCTTGCTGACCTCCCTGGGAATATACCGCTGGTGAAAGAACCGCAAATAAGGGGTTCTGTTTCATTAAGCCGGAACGGGAACTGGTATCCTGCCTGGTATTCCCTGCACTATCTTTCTTAATCTTGCTTAATAAACTGGGTCCCGATTTTTGCTTGGCGGAATCAATTTTTGCTGAAACAAGAGATTTTTCAACCGATTTAGGATTCTTGGTAGAATCGTTCAACTTATTTTTGGCAGCAAGCACTTTATTGATATTTTGAAGAATACCATATACCTGCTGGTTATCGTATGTTTCCCAGAATTCCAGTTTTGCCGAACCCTGTAATAATTTACGAACCCTTTCCGGTTCATTAATTCCAGGTAATTCAATCAGGATATGGTTGGTTCCGGCTATTTTCTGAATATTGGGTTGGGTTACCCCAAATTTATCGATACGGGTACGAAGAATATTAAATGAACGATCGAAAGCAGAATTGGCTTCGGTTTCTAAAAAATCGTGAACCGTTTTTTCTGTAGAAGTAGGATTGATTTTACTGGAATTTTCCTTGGTTGAGAAAATTAAAGCAAGGTTTCCGCTTGGAGAAACTTCTTTATAGGCATTGGTAAATAGGGTAATATAATCGGTCTGACTGGTTTTTTCACGAGAATTAGCCAGTTCGATGGCCCGGTTAAAATCATGATCCGGACTAAAATCAGAAAGAGAACGTACCAATTCGCCTAATTCGATGGCCATGGTTACATTCATACCGCCTTTTAAATCCAGACCCAGGTTCAGACATTTTTCCTTAACCTCGGTATAGGTAAAGTTAAAAACAGGATATGCCGGCAAATTGGCCACAGAGTCCAGGTAATTTCTTTCCTTAACCGAATTTCCTTTAGAATTTTCTTTGGCCTTTTTCTCTACATTACCCGCAACCCAATTGAATGAAATTGAATAGAGACACCCTAAAAACAGGGCTATTGCAATCACCCGAACAAACCCTTTTCCTAACATTTTGTACCTAATTTAAATTTTTTTTTGAGCCGCAAATGTAAAAATTTTTCTAATAGAATGAAGCCTTTCCCTCTGCAAAGCCTAGCGTTCGAAAATCATAAAGGAATAATCAAGAGGATTTTTCTCATCGGCCTTATGGTCCTCCTGTTTTACCAGCTTCCAGATTTTAGAATCCAAAACCGGAAAATACGAATCCCCCTCTACCTGGGTATGTATTTTTGTCAAATAAATACGATGGGCATAATTCAGCCCTTCCTTATATAAGGTAGAACCCCCTACTATAAAGCATTCCTCCTCCATTTCGCATACTTTTAGCGCGTCCGGTAGGTTACTAAACACCTCTGCCCCGGGAATTTTTAAATCCGGATCCCGGCTCACCACCAGGTTTCGTCTTTTGGGAAGGGGTTTTACTATGGAATCGAAGGTTTTCCTACCCATAATTATGGTATGGTGTAAAGTGGTAGCTTTAAAAAAGGCGGTATCGGCTGGAATGTTCCAAACCAATTTATTATCCATGCCGATAACATGGTTCTCGGACTCGGCCGCAATCATACTAATCATAAACCTATTTTTTAAACGGCTACCGGAGCCTTAATTCCGGGATAAGGATCGTAATGGATTAATTCAAAATCTTCATAACGAAAATCAAAAAGGTTTTTTACTTCCGGATTCAGTTTCATTATGGGAAGCGGTTTGGGGGTTCGGGACAATTGAATATCCGCCTGTTCAAAATGGTTCAAATACAAATGGGTATCGCCAAAGGTATGGATGAAATCACCCGGTTTCAGGTTACAAACTTGGGCAACCATTAAAGTTAGCAGGGAATAGGAGGCAATATTAAAGGGCACGCCTAAAAATACATCGGCCGATCGCTGGTATAATTGGCAGGATAGTTTTCCATCGGCCACATAGAATTGAAAAAAACAATGGCAGGGAGGTAGGGCCATTTTTCCAATGAGGGAAACGTTCCAGGCACTTACAATCATCCGTCTGGAATCGGGGGTGTTTTTTATTTGTTCCAATACCTGGGCAATCTGGTCTACTGTAGAACCATCATAATTAGGCCAGGAACGCCATTGAGATCCATAAACGGGACCTAATTCTCCCGATTCGTCGGCCCATTCATCCCAAATATGCACCCCATTTTCCAGTAAATATTTGATATTGGTTTCTCCTTTTAAGAACCATAATAATTCATGAATGACCGATTTTAAATGAATTTTTTTTGTGGTTAACAGGGGGAAACCTTCCTCGAGGTTAAACCGCATTTGATATCCAAAAATACTTTTGGTTCCGGTTCCGGTCCGGTCGGTTTTTAGAGCCCCTTCCGCCTTTATTAATTTAATCAGGTTCAAATAGCTTTCCATCCTTTTTCTCTCTAAAATCAAAGTAAGCAATAATATATTTACAGTCCATAAGGTCCCCATGATTTTTTTCCCTTTAGCCAAAATCAATATTGGATTAAACATCCTGAAAAAACGAAGCGATGGTTTTCACGAAATTGAAAGCCTTATGTATCCTATTTCCCTGGAAGATTGTTTAGAATGGATTCCGGCCGAAGAAACCTCGATTCGGGTATTTTCAAGGGAAGATGGACAATCCCTCCCGAAACGACTGGTGGATCTGGAAGGAAAGGAAAATTTGGTATTAAAAGCATTCGAAATATTATCGGCCGAATTCCCCTTACCTAAATTGAATTTCTACCTATTGAAGAATATCCCCATGGGGGCAGGCCTAGGAGGCGGATCGAGCGATGCCGCCTTTACCCTGGTTTATTTAAATCAGGTATTTAAATTGGGATTAGGTCCTGACCAAATCAGGCAATATGCCACTAAACTTGGTTCCGACTGTGCCTTTTTTGTGGAACCAAGACCCTCCCTTTCAAAAGGACGGGGAGAAATCCTGGAATCCTTTCCCCTGGACCTGTCAACCTATTGGATTATAATCATAAAGCCCAGGTTTTCCATTTCCACGGCAGAGGCCTATAGTAGGGTATTTCCCGGCCCTCCTGAATATCCTCTGGAAATGGCTTTAAAAAGCCCTATATCATCCTGGAAGGAAATGATTTATAATGATTTTGAAAAATCCCTATTTGATCCCTATCCGGAATTAAAGTCCATAAAGATGGATTTATATGCAAAAGGTGCTGTATATGCTTCTTTAAGTGGTTCCGGTTCGGCTCTATATGGTATTTTTGAGAAAAAGCCTGAAATGGGATTATTCGAAAAATGCGGACAGGTTTTTTATTTAAACCCCAAGGAAATCCACTAGGTACCTACTAGAAAATAAAAAAGCTAAGGCTATTGAATTGGATTTAAAATAAACTTGATGAATTCTCATGTTTAGAGCGTAACCTTGAAATTTTAACAATTGAAATCTTTAATAAACAGTAAAAGGGCAAAAATTATGGAGAAAGGGGCTGTACTCAAAATAACTTGGTAGCCCCTTTACCGCTTTAGGTGCTCATGTAATTCTTAAAATCGAAAAATTATATCCATTGCGGCCGAACGCTGGTCCTTTTGATTGCCATTATCATAGGGGGTTACTCCAGTTGCATACGCTGTTTCATACCTGATTTCTGGTCTTATTCGTAATAATGGGGTAATGAAGTAGACATATCCGATTGTATGACTGGTATATGCGGTAACAAAGCCGGTTCGATTTCCTTGAGGGTCGTCCAAATAATCATTCCGAATGGATAAATACGCTTTAGGAGACAATAGAATTTGAAAATAGTTGACAAAACCAATGGCTTTAGAATAACCCGGTATCAGGTTTCCGGCTCCAACACCAGTATAGAATGGTTGCGGAGGGCCATTGATAACGGTTCCTCCCACTAATCCATCCTTTTGCCATATAAAATAAGACTCGGTCATCATATGGAAGGTTTTATTGAAACGGTGACCCCATGTAACCACACCCATTTGTAAATCATCATGGCCATATTTGGCTACTCCTTTTCCAATAGAATTAATTCCCCCATAAAGGGAATTATTATTATTTTTTGATACCCAACGGGCCATAATCAACCCATTCAGGCTAGCCGATTTGCTCCAAGGAGCCACATCGTTTCCTGCATGCAGACCCAGTTCCAATTGCCAGAACGAACCCAGTTTAATAGTTGCCTGGATCCCGGTAAAGGTATAAGGGTCAACCGTAAACATAAGTGAATGGGAATAAAGGTAATTATCGGTTGCCCATTGTGCCTCAATATCGGCGGGGGAAATGAATCGTCCTAATTTTAAAAGCAATCCATCGGCAACCTTGGGAAAATAGATTAATCCATACATTTCTGTTGGATCAAACCCATACTTATTATTGTAGATTAAAAGTTGTTTGCTAAAATAGCCCTTTCCGGTGGTATAACGGTAATCTGTACCAAAAATTAAAGTGACCAGAAACCCGGCTTTTATTTTATCGTTTTGTATGGTATTAGGTTGAAGATCGAACTTTAACCCTATTTGATCTAGATTTACTGAATTCGGAATAATATCATAAGAAGTTGGGGCATTGGATTGTTTAGAACTACTAATATTTGCGCCAGGGTCAATCCAACCATATATTCTAAAACTAGTTTTGGTTAATCCCAAAGCCTTCTGAAAAGGATAAATTTCTGCAGTGGCATCTGTTCCAATCAGTGGTGCTCCGTCCCAATCGGAGGTTGGAAAGGGAGGATTCGGCAGAGGGGACACAAGGGACCTTTTTATCTGCCTAAGATGGAGACTATCTAAACCCGGTTTTTTGATTGAAATTGAGTCCTGATTTTGACAAAATGCTGGAGAGGTAAGTAAGAACAGGAGAGTTGCGATTAAAAGAAATTTCATGATTTGTGTTTTCGCAACAAAGTCAAAGTCCATACCATGGGTTAGGATACCTCTAGAATTTTATTTTAGATCTAATAATTAAGGTATTACCGTTTTTTTTTAGATCTAATAATATCCTTTATACCCCATTATGAAAAAGAGAATTACCAAATTGATAAATATCCAGGATCATATTTTTTTTGCCCAGTATGATTCCAGCCTAAATTGACGAGGATTTTTTAAAAATACGTTCCTGAGATTCTCTCCTTTTTAAGTTTTCTTGCCATTTTGGAAAGCCTATAGAATTTAAGGTATGGGGAACTAAAAGGCAGTTAAGGCCATATTTTTTGGAATTTTTCAAATTTAAAATTTCTTTTTTGACTCGGTTCAAATGGTTGGGAAATTTATCTGACTTTATCATATTGGGAAATAGACTTTCAAATTGAAAGGATTTTCCGAGAATTGAAAAAATAGAAAATTTTATAACTATCTAATTAATAGATTTTTGTATAAAAAAATATGTTTTGGTAAAGGTATTGATG
>Ga0075019_10000215_pt1 | contig 33050 bp, 20 predicted proteins | sample ColStrG_CSR_2013_FD_71473 | JGI IMG/M metagenome (GOLD analysis project Ga0075019, IMG submission 71473) | Freshwater sediment microbial communities in response to fracking from Pennsylvania, USA - Cold Stream Run_MetaG_CSR_2013 | ecosystem: Environmental > Aquatic > Freshwater > Creek >...
CATGGTGGTCGCCACGCAAAACCCGATTGAACAGCAGGGCGTCTACCCGCTGCCTGAGGCTCAGCTCGACCGATTTTTGTTCAAGCACGTGCTCGATTACCCCACCGAATCCGAAGAACAGCAGATCGTATCGGAGCACGGTGTCCGTTTTGGTGCGCCAAATCCGCGCGACTGGTTGGTTGAGCCTGTAACCAACGCAGCTTCGATCCGAGCGGCGCTCGACGTCGTGCGCGCCAATCGCCTCGCGCCGGAGATTGTCAATTACGTCGTTGCGCTGGTGCGCGCGACGCGGACCAATACCGCGCTCGAAGCTGGGGCATCGCCTCGCGCCGCTGTAATGCTCGCGGGTGCGGCGCGTGCGCGGGCCGCGCTTGATGGTCGCAATTATGTGGTGCCCGACGATGTCAAAGCGCTCGCGCCCGCCGTGCTACGGCATCGCGTCATTCTCTCGCCGACAGCGCAAATCGATGGCCTGCAAGCAGATACGATCATCGCTCAGTTGATCGATCATGTGGAAGCCCCACGATGATCAGAGCCGCGTTGGCCAGAATGGTGGATGGTAGATGAGCGTCGCGCCCACGGCGCGGGCGATCATTGCGGTCGCCGCTGCGGCACCGTTCGCGCTGGTCGTCGGTGTGGTGGTGCCGTATTACTGGTCGATTGGGCTGGTATGGGTGGCGTTTATACTGTGTGCAACTGCAGTGGACGGGCTGCTCGGTGCGGCACGAAACGTGATTTGGTCGACGAGTCAGCCGCGCGCAGCCTGTGTTGGTGAACGCTTTTGCGTTTCTATCACCGCGTCATTCCCAAGCAGCGCTCAGGTTCGTGAGGTGCGGGTGGCAACGCAGGTCAGTCTAGAGGTTGATCCGGGACGATTGTTGTCGGCGCCGCTGCGCTTCATTGCGCCAACACAAGCTCAGGGCGAGTTCTGGTTGACGCCGTCGCGGCGCGGACAGGCGATGATCGAACGCATCTGGCTGCGGTGGACCGGGCCGCTCGGGCTGCTGGCGCAACAGCGCAGCGCTGTCGCAGGCGATGTGACGACGATTACACCCGACATCCGCCCGTTGCGGAGCGAAGGCGTGCGGCTGTTCCAACGTGATGCGCTGCAAGGCCTGATCGCTCAGCTTGAACGCGGCAGTGGCAACGAGTTTGAGTCATTGACCGAGTTCCAGGCCGGCATGGATCGGCGCGCGATGGACTGGAAGGCGAGCGCGCGCCACCGCAGCTTGCTAGCCAAACATTATCGCGCAGAACGTGACAACCAGATTGTTTTCGCCATCGATTCGGGCCGGGCTATGAGCGAACCGCTTGATGGGATTGCGCGCGTTGATCGCGCCGTTTCGAGCGCGTTGCTGGCAGCTTGGGCGGCGCTCAAGCTGGGTGATCGCGTTTGCCTTTACAGCTTTGATTCGCGTCCGCGTGTACGCACCGGTGTATTGTCGGGGATTGAGAGTTTCCCAGTCGTGCAACATCGCGCGGCGGCTATCGATTATTCGAGCGAGGAAACCAACCACATCTTCGCGCTGTCAAACCTCTCGCAACAACTCACGCGTCGCTCGCTGATCGTACTGTTTACCGATTTTACCGATCCGACCGGCGCCGATCTCATGGTGCGCGCGACCGGCTGGCTGCTCAAACGTCATGTCGTCCTGTTCGTCATTCTGCGCGATCAGGATCTCGATAGCTATGCCACTGCGACGCCGCAGACGATCGAAGACGTGGCGCGTGCCGTAACCGCCGCCGCCTTGCTCAACGAGCGACGCGCGGTCATCATGCGGCTGCGGCGGTTGGGGCTAGAGGTGCTTGAAGCTCATCACGATCAGCTCAACCTTGATTTGATTGCGCACTATATCAAGCTCAAGCAGATGGGGCGATTATGAGTGACCGCGATTCATTGCTTGAAGCCGGGCAGCGCAATTTTCGCCGCGAACATGAGGCTGATTGGCGCGAGTTGGAGGCCTTGCTGAGCAAAATAGAGCGGCGGTCGGTGACCGCGCTTTCGGTTGACGAAGCGATGCGGTTGCCGGTGCTCTACCGGTCGGCGCTATCGTCGCTTTCCATCGCGCGCGCCACCAGCCTTGATCGGGCGCTGATCGCCTATCTCGAACCGCTCTGCACACGCGCCTATCTGATCGTTTACGGTGTGCGGACGCGTGCGATTGACGGTGTGCTTGGCTTTTTTCGCACGAGCTGGCCAGGGGCCGTGCGCACATTATGGCGCGAAACGCTCGTCGCCGTACTCTTGTTGGTTATCGGCACGTTGGTTGGATATTTTTTGGTGCAGAACGATCCCGTCTGGTTCCGCAGCTTCCTTCCGGACAGTCTGGGGCAGGGGCGATCACCTTCGTCTTCCACCGCCGAATTGTCCAAATTCATCTACAGTGGTGCAGATGTAAAGGGCGGGTGGCTGAGCCTGTTTGCGACCACGCTCTTCATGCACAACAGTCAAGTATCGATCATGTGCTTCGCGCTCGGTTTCGCGTTGGGCGTGCCGACGGCTTATCTTGTCGTGCAAAACGGATTGATTATCGGCGCTTTGCTGGCGATCTACGCCGAACATGGCTTGACCTGGAACCTTGTCGGCTGGTTGATGATCCATGGCACAACCGAGTTGTTTGCGATCGTGCTCGCAGGCGCTGCCGGGTTTCGGATCGGACTGGCGACAGCATTTCCGGGGCCGCGTCGCCGCTTGGCCGCCGCATCTGACGCGGGCCGCACCGCAGCGACGGTGATGATTGGCGTTGTGCTGATGCTCTTTTTTGCGGGCGTGCTTGAAGGCGTTGGACGACAACTCATCCAGAGTGATGTGGCGCGCTATGCGATTGGCACGGCAATGCTTCTGCTGTGGCTCGGCTATTTCTATTTGCCCCGCCGCGAGGTGAGCGATGGCCGATAGTCCGTTTGCTCCAGTCAGCCCGAAGCGACGCGCACTCACCACGCCAGAGGGTGTCGATCTCGCGATTGAGATCGCGAGCTTCGGCGCACGGATCGGCGCTTTCATGATCGATATGATCTGCATCTATGTGCTGGTGATGCTGGTCACGGTCATCGTTCTGCTCGCGCTTTACCCAACCTATGGCTATGCGGCGCTTGTTGGATTTATCATGGTGGCCTTATTTCAGCCAAGCCTGATCACCGGCGTTCTTTTTCTGAGTCGAACGCTGTGGTTCATTCTCTTCGAGATGGGTGCGCGCGGGGCGACACCCGGAAAGCGGATTATCGGGCTGCGTGTTGTGGCGCGCGATGGTGGGCGGCTGGAGGCAAGCAGCGTGGTCGCACGCAATTTGATGCGCGATGTTGAAGTGTTTCTGCCTCTCGTCTTTCTGGTGAGTTTGGGTTCGGTTTACGCGATGTTGGGGCTTGGGTGGACGCTGATCTTTCTCCTGTTGCCACTGCTCAATCGGGATCGGATGCGCGCGGGCGATGTGATCGCGGGAACTTGGGTGATCGCGCTGCCCCGCATACGAATTCGGGACGATTTGAGCGTCCGTGCGTCGAATCGCGACTTGGAATTTGCGTTCACACCCGCGCAAATCGCGGTTTATGGAGCCTTTGAACTGCAAACGCTTGAGGCGCTGCTGCGCGGCCACGACAATAAGGCTTTGGCGACGGTGGCCGAAGTCATTCGCGCCAAGATTGGCTGGCCCAATGGCGATGATGACCGCGCGTTTCTCAACGCCTATTATGCGGCTGTGCGGGCACAGCTCGAAAAGGGCTTGCTGTTCGGTAAGGCGCGGCGAAGCAAGTATGATGCGCCAATAGCGTGAGCGCGATCAACGCACGGTGAAACGCACCTGATCAATCATCTGGCCGCGCGGATCGACGAGCGCGAGCAAATGGCTCCCCGGTGTTGGGAAGAGCAGCGGACGAGCATCGGCAGCGCCAATGTCATGACGGTCGAGCAACAGGTGATGTCCCGCGACCAACCCTGCGACACGCACCCCCATGCGCTGCGATGGCATTGGAATATCGGGATCGAGTGCAAATATGCTGCCAGACACTGGATCAGTGATATGCGGCCGGTGGGCCACTGCGGGCGCGGGCGCGCTTGTCGACAGCGCGGTGCCAGCGACAAACCATTCGCGGCGCGGGGGTTCAATATTGTCTGCAAAACGCACCGGCGCTCCGTCAATCCCAACGGGCCGCGCGGGGGCATGACCGGGGCGATGCGCGTGCAGCGCCATCATCACATCGCGCCACACTGGAGCGGCACCGCTGGTGCCCGAAACCGCCTTCATCGGATCGCCTTCCAAATTGCCGACCCAAACGGCAACGGTGTATGTGTCAGAAAAGCCGATGCACCAATTGTCGCGCATCGCTTTTGAGGTGCCGGTTTTGGCGGCAGCCCAAAAGGGCAGCCGAAGCGCGGAATCTGGCCCGAACGTGCCCGCTCGGGCCGAAGCATCGGCCAGGATGTCGCCGACCAACCACGCTGATTGCGCCGACATCAACACCTGTGACGCCGAACGTGGATCACTTGCCATCATCCGCACCGGCGACCAGCGTCCCCCGTTGGCGAGCGCACGATACGCACTGGCCTGTTCGACAAGCGTGACCTCGGCTGAGCCGAGCGCGAGGGAATAGCCATAATAGGCGCCGTCTTCGGTCAAACCGCGATAACCCAAATCCCACAGCCGATCACGGAACGGATCAACGCCCACCACGAGCAACGTCCGCACAGCTGGCACGTTGAGCGAGCCAGCAAGCGCCGTTCGCGCGGACACTGGTCCCTTGAACGCGCGGTCATAATTTTGTGGCACATACAGCCCTGACGCTGTGTCGAGCGCGACGGGTGAGTCATCGAGAATAGATGCAGGCGTGAGCCAGCCCTTTTCAAACGCTTGTGCATAGAGAAATGGCTTGAGCGTTGACCCCGCTTGCCGATACGCGTTCGCGCCATCGACTGCGCCTGCTGTTGATGCGCCGCCCACGCCGCCCACATAGGCGAGCACGTCGCCAGACGCGTTGTCAAGCACGACCACCGCACCATCGCGCGCACGCGCACTGCCCAACGCGAGCAACTGACGGCGCAGGGCTTGGCTTGCGATCAACTGCGTGCGCATATCGAGCGTTGACACCACCTTGGCCCCAGCTTTGGTGAGCAGATGTGCGGCCAGATGAGGCGCGAGTGCTGGACCGAGGCTATCCATCGCATCGTGGCTGAACAGCGTGGTGGCTGCTGTGGTCAGTGCAGGACAGTCAGCCCGATCGGCGTGGCAGGCGCGCGCTGCAATGTCCGCCGCTTCGGCCTGCGGGCTGGGAAGCAATGCCGTGATCAGACGGGCGTCCTGCGCGCTCAACGTATCGGGCGATTTGCCGAACAGCGCGCGCGCTGCCGCGCCAATGCCCTGCGTTTCGCCCCGATAGCCCGCGAGGTTGAAATAGGCTTCGAGGATGTGCGTTTTCGACCAACTCCCTTCGAGCGCCCAAGCCGCTCGGATTTGACGCAGTTTATCAATCCATCCACGCCGACCCGGCTTCGCGAGGTCAGCGGCGAGAAAGCCCGCCACCTGCATAGTCAACGTGCTCGCGCCACGCGGATGGCGGTGCGTCAAGCGCGCGCGCACCGCTGCGGCCATCGCAAGTCCGTCGACACCGCTATGCACCCAAAAGCGCTTGTCCTCTGCTGAGATGACATCGTTGACGAGCGCGGGAGCAATCTGATCGAGCTTCACCCACGCCAACCGCCGCGCCGCAAAGCTGACCCGGGCCTCGTCGAGCAACACGCCGTTGCGGTCATACAGCCACGCCTCGCTCGGATGGAACGCGTCGAGCGTTTGGGCATAGGAGGGCAGGGGCGGCGGATAGGTGAGATAGTTGAGAAGCACAAGCGGCAGTGCGCACAGTGCACCGAGCGCTCTCCAGCGCCAACGGTGCGCCCCATCGCCCCCCATTCGCGAAAGCAGGCGCAACGCGTGCGTCACGAGTGTCGCCAACGCCTCGGTGCCGGGAAGGTGGGTGTGCGCGTGCTCACCGCATCACCACTTCAAGCGAGCCATTGGGCAATTGCCCGCGAATGTCTGGCGAATACATTGCCTCGACCCGTGTTGGCGGCAGGCTGAAACGTCCTGTGCCGTTGAGCCGCACAGCATATTCGGCGGTCAACCCTCCGGCGGGCATCCATTCATAGAAGCCGCGCCAATACCCTTGTCCGCGATCGACATAACTCGGTGCATTGCCGCTGCTTGTCTGGCTTGCGAGGATCGAGGATTGGCCGCCAAGATCGTTAAGGATTGTTGCGCCGGGGGGGACAGGATCATTGATCACGACCCATGTCCGCCCAGCGCTCGCCTCGATGGTCAGGCGGACCTTCATAACATCGCCACGGCTCCAACTGCCCGCGACTTTCTGCTGGATCGCCGAGACTTCACGCGTGATGCGGTAGCCGGTGAACAATGGCGCTTTAAGCGGGACGGCGGCATTGACCGAAACGAGTGCCCATGGCGCGGTGCCGCTCGATTGCGTCACCACCAGCGCTGATTTGGCAAAGGGCAGGGGCAGGCGTAGTGGCGCGGCTCCGGGCGACATCGGCCAACTCTGCGACGCGCGCGCATTGCCGAGCGCCACTGTGGTGACGCCAGTAATAGCGTTCGCCGGATAGAGTTTGGCAAACCGCTGCGCTGCCACGACACCCCACGCATTTGCCGGTGTGGTATCCCAATGCCCTCGTTGCTGCCGAAGCGCCACACCGACCATCAGCTTGGGCACGTCATCATTCCACCCCGCGCGCCCAAGCGCGTAGGTAAGCGCTTTAATGGCGGCCTCATCGTGCGACGACATGATATACCAGGGCTCATTCGCACCGTCAGTGAGATCGACGCGCGATCCGGCATAAACCAACCGCGCGCGCAGCGTGTGTTCTGCTGCCGCCTTCCAATCTGGGTGCGTTTTGGTTGCATCAAGCGCGATAAGCCAATCGACAAGGACGGATGTCGGCGCATCGGTTGGCGCGACATAAGCCCCCGCAACCAATGTAGGTGTGGCAGCGCCTTGGCGCGCGAGCGCGCCCAAGGCGGCAATCCGGATCAGCCGCCCATCCGCAGCCCAAGCGACCTCGTGCTTCAACGTCCCAGCAGCCACGGCCTGCAACGCGCCAATCATCCGTGCGCGCGACGCATTGGGAATCGTCAAGCCATCTTCAGCCGCAATTGCCAGCACATATGAGGTCAGTGCTTCCGAACCGCGCATCCGCTCATCGGGGAAATAGCGCAGCAGCCCGTCGCTATCGAGATAGGCGGGGATGTCCTTGGCGAGCTTGTCCCATCCGGCGGAATCACTCAGCGCGACGATCCGCGACAAGCGCTGCTCAAAACAATTATAGGGGTAAAGCGACATGTAATCGCGCACACTTCCTAACGGCGGCGCGAGCGTGTTCGACAGTTTGACATCGACAAAGCCCTGACCCGGCAACGCGCCGTCAGGGGCGAGCAGACTAAGTCCGCCATTGACTGCGCCACCACGCGTGAGCATGGCCGCCCATACTTCGGTGGGCACAGCAGGGATAAGCGCCTGTGCAACATCGACTTTGTCACTCGCCCGGCCACCAACCTCATGCGCTTCGATATGCCAGTTGAGGCTGCCTGCGCCATTCGGGGCGGTCACATTCCACGTGACGGGCGCAGCGGCACCCGCCGGAATGGTAACCGTGAGCGGCCCGCCCGTTGAGAAGGCCGGGGTCACAGCCATCGTCGCCTGCACCGTCATCGGATGATCGGTGCCATTGTGCAGCGTGAAGCTCGCGCCATACCAATCGCCCGATCGCACCACAGGCGGCAGCCCGGCGTAGATCGACAGGTCTTGCGCAGTATGAATGGTGGCGCTGCCGGTGCCGAAAAGCTCTGCCCCGCCCGTCGCAATGGCGATGAGTTTATATGAGGACAACGAATCGACGAGTGGCACCGATACGCGGGCGTGCCCGCGCGAATCGAGTTTGACGCGGCCTTCCCAGAGCAACAGTGGGCGGAAATTGTCGCGTGTAATGGCTGAATCGCCACCGCCACCGCCACCGCCACCCGCCGCCACTGCCTTGCGTCCATAGTGCCGTTTTCCAACCACCTGCATCTGTGCGGTTGAGGTGAGCACGCCCAAAGGCCGCTCGCCCATCATCGCCGTCAGCACGTCGGTCGACTCGTTGGGCTTGAGCGTGAGCAAGGCCTCGTCAACCGCGACAAATGCAATTTCGCTTCCTGCTGGAAGTTTGCCCGATGGCGCCTTCACTGCAACATCGACATTGGCGGTTTCGCGCACACCGTAGCGTGTTTTCTCAGGTGTCACGGTCACATCGAGCGCGTGACTCTCCCAACCGACATTAACCTTTGCTATCCCGATCCGGTAGCTTGGCTTGGCAAGATCGACGAGCGCCGTGGGTTCGCGCGCTTCGCCGTCTGCCGAACTCAAATGGAGAAAAAGCATCAGGTTGTGGAGCCAACTGGTCCAAGTGCTCACGCGTCCGCGCACTGCCAGCACCGAGACATAGACATCGGGCGCATAAGCGCCCGGCATCGGCACGTTGACAACCGGATCCTTACCCGAAAGTTCGGTCACGAAGCTGGAAATGACGCCTTCGCGCTCAACAGTGATGAGTGCAGTCGCGGAGCGGAACGGCATCCGCACTTGGAATTTGGCGGTTTCGCCCGCCTTATACTCTTTGCGCTCGGGAACAACATCCATTCGGTCGCCGTTGTCACCGCCGAACCACCACTCGTCTTCTCCTGCGAGCCAGATGGTTTTGACCGCTCGCGAGACATTGCCTTCCTGATCGGTCGTTGTCGCCACGACATAAACCTCGCCCGAAACGCCGGGGCTAAGCTGGCAAGATGCCAGACCTTGCTGATCGGTGATCGTGACGCAATTGCTGCCGGCGCGCGTGGTGCGCGCCTGACTGTCATAGGCATAAAAACCACCGATCAGCCGCCGACGAGCCGTGAGAATTTCGCGCGTGAAAACCTCAACTTTGACCGTTTGCCCGCGCAAGGGCTTGCCATCGAGGTCGAGTGCGGCGAGCTTGAGCCGCACATCGCTGTTGCGCATTAGCCAACCGTCGGACTTGACCCCGAGTTGCACCGATGACGCATAGAGCGGAATGCGTTGCGAGGTTGTCAGTGTTTCGCCGTTGGCGTCCTGATAATCCATCTCAACCTGCATCGTCGTCGCGTCGCTGATTGTTCGCCCGAGATCAACGCTTGTCCGGGCACTGCCGCCTGCGCCCAAAGTCAGCGGCAGCGCTGCGGCGAGCGGTTGCGTGGCAGGGGCGTCTTCTTCACCATCGGCGTTGAGCGGCACGACACCCTCTACCGGCGCTGCGCCGCCAAAACTCCAGCCGTCCCAGCCCTTAGGAGTTGCGTCGCGCGCCGAATAACTCGTGCGGATGATCACAGGCATGTGCGCCGCGCCGCCGCCCGAGAAGAAGCCGACGAACAGATCAAGCGGCACGGAGCTTGGCTTGACAAGTGCTTGTTTGGGGCCAGTAATGCTCGCGCGCATCGTTGGGATGCGGAATTCGTCCACGCGGATGCTCTGTTCGGTTGATATCTCCTTGTCGCCCGATTTGAAACTGAGCTGATAGTCGCCCTGTGGCGCGCCCTGCGGTGCGGTCCACCGCGATTCACCGATCCCATCGGCCCCTATCGTCACCGGCATTTCAAATTTGGTATCGGACCCCTCATGCGTCAACACGAGCGTGCCACTGAACCCTTGCGCGAAACTGAATCCCTGCACCGTTGGGCGGCGCAGAATGTGTTTCATGTTCACCGTTTCGCCTGCACGGATCAGGCTGCGGTCAAACACGGTGTGCAGAATATCGTCGGGCTTGCTGTCACCGTAGGGAAGCTCAAAGTCATAGGGTTGAATGCCCTTGCTCCACTCGGTCAGCGTAAAACTGAAATCACCGGCTTTTCGCGCCGATATCATCAACGGATGCTGCGCGCCGACCCCTTCGCATTCTCCGCTGCTCACCGGCTCAGGAAGCCCCTTTACCGCCAGCCGCCCCTGCGCATCGGACGTCCCCCGCGCGAGCATTTGGCCGGTGCAACTGTCGGAGATGCGCACCTCTGCCCCCGCGACGACTTGTGCTTTATCGAGCGTTGTGATCCACGCGAGCGAGCCTTCACGTCCCCATTTGAAATGCACCGCCATGTTGGTGACAAGCGCGCCCGCCGCGACATAACGCGTGGCGTTGCGCCCGAGCAAGGCCTTGCCCAAAGTGGGGCTAGCCAGTTCTACAACATAAAAACCCGGCGATTTGAGCGGGATACCTACGACTTCAAAGGTTTTGCCATGCCCCGGTAAATCGAATTTCAGATGGCTTCCCGCAGAGTCGAGCAAGGGCGTATCGCCGGTGTGATTGATGCGCGGCTTGTCATCTTCACCGCCGCCAAAATTGCTATCTTCGTGCTTGTTTATTGTGCGCAACCAAGCGGCGATCTGACCGTCGCTCGCGTCGATGCGCAGTTGTTGACCGCTGATGGCCTTAACATTTTGCGCGAGCGCGGGCTCGACGTTGCGCACCGTGACAGGGAGAATACCGCCCTCATTCGCTTCAACGATACCGAATGGCGCGGCAAATTTGACCAATGGCGGGGCTTCGTCCACCCGAACCGCGAGCGGAAAGCGCGCCGCATTCTCAAGCATCCGCCCGCTTGCGTCGGTAAAATCGGCGGGCAGCGAAATCGTGGCTGTCGTCGCGGCGGGCAGCGGGCCTTTGAACGTTAGTTCATCGGCGGTACCCTTTTTTTTGTCGCTGTCGCTGAGCGCTGGCGTAAGCGCGGTGCCATCGGCAAAGGTCAGCCGAACCGCTTCGGCTTTGGTCACGGGCACGGGTGAGGTGAAGCGCAGAGTCGCACTTTCGATCGGGTTACAGCCGGCCTTGGGGCTGGTGCGGCTGCATTCCCATGTCGCCATAAACGCCTTGCGGACGCTAAAATCGAAGCGCTGATCGCGCCCGGCCAAGAGCCCGCCCGCAGCCGCGATATTGGCGCTCCAGACGAGAGACATTTCGTGTCCCGGCGGCAGCATGCGGCGGCATTTAACCGCGACAATGCTGTTGAGCGCGGCCTCATTAACTTTCAACCCGGCCGGGCCATAGCTCCCCGGAGTGCGCGTTCCCGCGCCTGCTTCTTCGATGAAACCGCTGATCCGATAATTGCTATACCCCGCATCTCTGAGCAATTTGGCCGCCGTTCCGTCGGGCAACACATCAACCGGAATCTTTTCGCCAATGCCTTCAACCGCACAATAGGCGTTGGCGGAGATCGATTCGGGGAGCGGCGCAACATTCGGCGCAACGAGAAAGACCTGGTCCTCGTCGATACGGAATTCGGTACCACCGAGAACCGCACGCGCGGTTGGCCCACCTGAATAGATGATTGTTTCGCGCTGCCCGCCGACACTCTCGCCACGCACGGTTCTGAGGTCTGCGCGCAGGCTGACTTTGCATTTGAGTCCGCCGGGAAGCGTTTTGTCAAAATCGACCACATAGGTTTGCACATCGACCCAATGGCCGTGAACGCCAACGGGGCAGGACACGGTAACCGGAGACACGGCGCGTGGATCGCCAAGCGCGACCATCGCCTCCGAAAATTTCAGTGTGACATGCTGGATCGCGCCATCTGGGCCTGCTTCGGCGGACACAAGTTGCGGCCGCGTGTCTCCCACCGCCACAAGCGGCGCGCAACAAAGCGCAATCAACAACAGGAAGAACCACCGCCGCATCGCAGCCCCCGACTCGCCTAATGACATGGGAGTATGCGCGTGACATCAACAATAGGACAGAGGGTGCAATACAAATTTTCACCCGCGTTTCAGCACCGTGCCATGTCGAAGGCAATCACCAGCCGCTCGCCCTCAACAAAAGGTTCGGTCGCGTGCCACATCGTTGACGGAAATAGCACCAGCCGACCAACTTTGGGTTCGACTTGGTGGTAGGGCGGCAAGTTGAGTCCAAGCTCGGGCGGCGGAGCCCCGAAACCAATCCATCCGGCCGGCGGCGCCCCCATCTCGTCCGGCGCCGGCAAGGCGACGTAAAGCGCAGAGCTTATCCAGCCCATCGGATGCGTATGGGCGACATGATAGCCAGCACCCCGTAGTCTGACCGACCAACTGCCCGCAAAGCGCAACGCATCGCGTCGCGCGCCCAACAGCGGATGACGCAAGTCAACCGGCGGCAGTGCAGAGACATAATCGCCCACGGCGGCAAGGATTTTTGCGCGGACAGTTTGGATGATTGGCTCGGTACGGAAAAAGAGTTGGCGTTCGGTTTGCGATCCACCGCGAACCGATTGTTCGAGTTGCGGTGCGCGCGCCGCGTGCAGCCGTCGCAGCGTGAGCGCGAGTTGGTCAATCTCGTCACGCGTGAAATCAAGGTCAAAGCTTTTGACCAAAACGTCCGGAGCATCAAGCCATTGGGCGCGAGCGTCACCGCGCGAACGCCAAAGGAGCGACAGATAGGGCCAAGCGTTGGCCGAAGCAGGAGTTTGCAAGAGTCTGAGGGCGGCAGTTTCGGCCATCGCAAAATCGCCCGTACGTAGTCCGAAACGCACTCGGCAAAGCTCTAACCCGGCATCGGTCAAATCGCTTGTCTGGGCAAAGAGCGCGCGGGCTTGGGCATCATCGTGCGTTTCGCAAGCGACGAAAAGCCGCGCGAGGGTGAACGCTGATCGCGAACCGATGACCGCTTCGCCATCGGCAACGATGGACTGAGCCATATCCCATTGCTTGGTGAGGGCGGCGATATGAAACGAGGCAAGCCGCAGCGCCAGATTTGCTGGCTTGGCCGAGATCGCCGGAGCAAAGCTGCGCGCGAATTCAGATTTGGGTTCGCCCGCAGCCAAACGTATCGCGGCGAGCGATTTGTGACCTTCGATCCAGTCTGGGTGTTGTACCAGTGCGGCATCGAGGCACGCTATCGCGCGATCAGTGTGCCGCTCGGCGGCCAGCGCTGAAGCCTCCGCCGCGACGATCATGAGATTTTGGGGCGCGCTGCGGCGCAGTTGACCGAAGAGATCAGCCGAATCGAGTCCCATCTCGAAACGCGTTTGTGCAATACGAAAGCGCCATTCGGCGTAATCGGGCGCACACGCCGCTGCACGCTCAAACGCCGCGAGTGCCTGTGGCATATCCTGCGCCTCGCGATGCGTCGCAGCGAGAGATGCCCACGCCAGCGCATCTGCTTGGGGTTCGTTTTGAGTGGCCATCGCTGTTGACTGCCGCAAACGAGGCGAGATTACCAGCGGGGGCTTGCGCGCGCTGATCGCTTTCTTGATTTCTTGCGATGACGGACTATGCGGGGGCGAATGGACCAACCTCAGGCAAATTTAACACCGGCAAATCTGGTTGCGTTGCACGGCACCAAGTCATCAGTTGTTCTCGAGCTCGACGGAGACAGCGCACCCTTGTGGCGCTATTGGGGCCCGCGCCTGCTCGACGAGGTGAGTTTGCCCAGCCTGCGCTCAACCCGCCGAGAGCCAAGCTTTTCGCTTAATGAGGATGTGCCGCTCGCGGTTTTTCCAACCTTTGGTATCGGCTGGTTTGGGCCGTCGGCACTGCTCGCGCATCGCTGTGGAAGAGATTTTTCACAAAGCTGGACGGGATGCGCGGTCGAACGCGATGGCGGTGCCGTTCGTTTCACACTCACCGACGATGTGGCCGGGGTTGCGGTAACGATCAGCCTTGCGCTTGATTCGGCGTCCGATATCCTGACGATCAAAACCAGCCTGACCAACACCGGACAGCATGGCCTCGACGTTCCGCATCTCGCATCTGCCTGTTTGCCGCTGCCCGATGAGGCATTGGCGCTTGAGCATTATACCGGTCGTCATAACCATGAGTTCCAACTGCAGCAGGAGGCGCTAGGGCGCGGGGGCTGGCGACGGGAAAACCGGCGCGGCATTACAGGACATAGCGGCCCGTGCGGTGCTGTCGTGTCCGGTAAGGGTGGTGGCGCATGGGGCGCGCAACTCGCATGGAGCGGCAACCACGTCCAAAGCATTGATTGGATTGATGATGGCCAATTTGTCTGGCAGTTGGGTGAGTGGCTTGCGCCAGGAGAGATACGCTTGGCTGCGGGAGAAACGCTCACGGCACCTGAAGTGCTCGCAACCTTCTCGCCCGAAGGAGCCGACGGGGTGGCGCGTAATTTTCATGCCGCCGTCCGCGCGCGGATGTCTTGGCCGGGCGGAAAGATGAAATCCCGTCCCGTGCACCTCAACACATGGGAAGGGTTTTACTTCGATCATGATGAGGATGCACTTAGGGAACTCGCTGACGCCGCAGCTGAGGTTGGGATCGAGCGTTTCGTGCTCGACGATGGCTGGTTCCATCGTCGCGATGATGACACGCGAGCGCTGGGCGATTGGTGGCCCGATACCGGCAAATATCCTAATGGTCTCGCGCCGCTTGCCGCCCATGTCACCGACCTCGGAATGGAATTTGGGTTGTGGGTCGAACCCGAAATGGTCAATCCCGACAGCGATCTTTTTCGCGCGCACCCCGATTGGGCGTTGCAGATTGCTGGGCGGCCGATGCTCACCGCGCGTAATCAACTGGTGCTTGATCTGACACGCGCGGAGGTGAGCGACTATCTGTTCGGCTGTGTCGAGAGGCTGCTGAGCGATCTCCCCATCAGCTATCTCAAATGGGATCATAACCGCGATCTGACAACGGCCGGGAACGCGCTCGGCAGCGCCGCCTATCGCGCGCAGGTGCTTGCGGTGTATGCGCTGCTCGATCGTATCCGAGCGGCACATCCAGCGGTCGAAATTGAATCCTGTGCGGGTGGAGGGGGGCGGATTGATCCCGGGATCGCGATGCGCACGCATCGCTTCTGGGTAAGTGATTGTATCGACGCGGTGTCGCGCCTGCCGATCCAGCGCGGATTTCTTCAATTCATGCCGCCCGAGTTGATGGGGTCTCACATCGGCGCGTCCCCCGCCCATTCGACTGGGCGGAGTCAAACTCTGGACTTCCGCGCGGCAGTCGCGCTGACCGGTCACTTGGGCGTCGAGTTCGACGTGCGGCGGCTCGCCACCGAGGATCGCGCACGGCTCAAGCATTGGATCGCACTGTACAAGACGCTGCGTGGCCAAATCCATCAATCCACTGTGTGTCGCGGAGATGCCGGCGATGGGTTGGTTTGGCAGGCACATGGATCACCGTCACAGGATGACGACTCGTGGTTGCTGTTCGTTTATCGCGTCACTCCAACTGAACAACGCCATACGCCCGCCGTCCGGTTGCCGTTTCTTGATAAAGGAGCGCGCTATCAGGTATCGGTGATCGAACCCGCTTCTGATTCGGCACAATATTATCCCGGTGCCTGGCTTCGCAACGCTGGCCTGCCGCTGCCGCCGATGAAAGCCGAAAGCGCAACCATTTATAGGATCCGCCGGAGATGAATTTTGACCCGACCGTGCACCCGCATCGGCGCTATAACCCGCTCAACAGCACATGGGTGCTGGTTTCTCCGCACCGCGCAAAGCGCCCCTGGCAAGGTCAGGTCGAGCCCGCGGGCGAGACGATTCTCCCAGCTTATGATCCAGAATGTTATCTGTGTCCTAGCAATGCGCGAGCCACGGGCGAACGCAATCCGGCATATACCGCGCCGTTCGTTTTCCAGAATGATTTTGCGGCACTGCTAAGCGATACGCCCGCGCCGACCGTGACCGATGATCTTCTCTTTACCGCCGAAGCGGCTAACGGCGAAAGTCGGGTGATTTGCTTCTCGCCTGATCACAGCAAAACGTTGCCTGAACTCAGCCTCTGCGAGGTGCGCGCGGTGATTGATTGTTGGGCCGGGCAAGTGGCGGAACTGAGCCAGCGCTATGTTTATGCTCAGGTGTTCGAAAACAAGGGTGCAATAATGGGTTGTTCCAACCCACATCCGCACGGTCAAATCTGGGCAACGAATTATGTGCCGAGCGAGGTCGCTGTTGAAGTGGAGATGCAATCCGCTTGGTGGGCCAAGCACGGCGCACCGATGCTCCTTCAGCTTGCAGAGCGCGAGGCGGGCGGTCCGCGCGAAGTTGTGGCGTCAAAATACTGGCTGGCACTCGTCCCTTATTGGGCAAGCTGGCCGTTCGAGGTGTTGCTGCTGCCTCGCTTTGAAGTCGCGCGCCTGCCCGATCTCGCCGCCGATCAGCGCGACGATCTTGCGCTCGCGCTCCACCAGATGACCTGCGCGTATGACAATCTGTTCGGTTGTTCCTTCCCCTATTCGATGGGGTGGCACGGCGCACCGACCAAACACACTGCTGATCTAGGCTTTCAGCTACATGCGCATTTCTATCCGCCGCTGCTGCGTTCAGCGACCGTGCGCAAGTTCATGGTCGGTTACGAAATGCTCGCCGAGGCGCAACGAGACTTAACACCTGAACAGGCCGCAGAGCGTCTCCGCGCGAGCCTTGGCCCACATTACTTGGGTGCAAATCATGCTAATTGACCGCCTCTTTACAGATAGCTACGGAGCTGCTCCCGAGTTGATCGCGCGGGCACCAGGGCGGGTGAATCTGATCGGCGAACACACCGACTATAATGACGGATTTGTCCTCCCGTTTGCCATTGATCGCCACACGCTGGTCGCGGCTAAGCGACGCACTGACAGGCAACTCAACGTCGTCGCTGGCGACTTTGGCCAAGCACGCGTCAGCTTCGCGCTTGATACCCCCATTTTACCTGACGCCGCACAGCCCTGGTCAAATTACATTCGTGGCGTGGCTGCGGGATTGCTGGCACACGGTGTGCCGCTCACGGGAGCCGACCTTGCGATACTGGGCGACGTGCCACAAGGAGCGGGACTGTCTTCGTCCGCCGCGCTCGAAGTTGCCGTCGGATATGCGCTCACGAAGCTCACAGGGCAGGAAATTGATCGGACAACACTTGCCTTAATCGCGCAGCGCGCTGAGCATGACTTCGCCGGGTGCCAATGCGGGGTAATGGATCAGCTCGTCTCTGCGCGCGGCGTCGCCGGTCACGCTCTTTTGATCGATTGCCGATCACTGTCCTGCACTCCCGTTCATATCCCGCCCGAGGCAGCCGTGTTGATTGTACATTCGGGCGTTCAGCGCGGCTTAGTCGATGGGGAATATAACACCCGCCGGATGCAATGTGAGTTGGGCGCGCGCCATTTCGGCGTTGCGCACTTGCGCGATGTTTCGGAATCTGAGGTTGAACGCTCAGTCGGTACGCTTGAGCCGACCGTCTTTCGGCGCGCACGTCATGTGGTGAGCGAAAATGCGCGGACGCTGGCGGCGGTTGAAGCATTAAAAAGCAGTGATCTCGTTGGCTTGGGGCGGTTGATGGCGCAGTCACATGACTCGATGCGCGATGATTTTGAAATCACGACGCCGGAGATTGATCGTCTCGTCACGTTGCTACAGCGCCAGATTGGTGAGCACGGCGGCGCGAGAATGACCGGTGGCGGATTTGGCGGCGCCGTCATCGCGGTTTGTGCGAGCGAGCGGGTGGCTGGTATCGCCCAATATATCACCGAAGCATATCGCACCCCGCTGGGTGCCGCGCCGGAAGCGATTATTCCCGGCATCGCATCCGGTTGCTCGGAGCTATGAATCGTTTAGCGTGATTTATACAATCGATTGTTGTTATATCGACACCTCCGCGTTAGGGGAGGGCGGTAGAGGAGTAATCGCACAATGCCCGACACCGCGCGCGCTAAGACCGTCGAAGAAAAGACTTGGCCAATCACATGCTGGCGCCCGACGCTCGGCAGCAGCGTAGACGGGCACGCGCAAAACACAATTCCGTTGGTCACGCGCGCCGACGTTTCCCCGATCGTGGCTGGATTGGATTTTTGGGACTTATGGCCGATCCAGACTGCCGACGGGCGGACCGCCCAATTTGACGGAGGCGAAATTTGGATGATCCTCTCGGCACCTTATGCGCCCGATCCCAACGCGCGGCACGACGTTGCGCGCATCCGCCTGCTGTTTCTCAACGAACAAGGGTGGCGCGATCTCGGCAATTTTATGCCCGATGGCATGTGTCCGGGGAAGCGCGAATGGGCCGGAAGCGCGGTGTTTGATCCCGAAACGTCGCGTGTGACGCTCTTTTACACCGTCGCGGGACGGCGAAACGATAAGGGCGTCACTTTCGAGCAGCGGCTGTTTGAGGTAAGTGCGCGCTTCACGTGGGTTGCTGACCAAGCCGTGTTCGATGATTGGGTTGCGCCGCGCGAATCAATCAAAAGCGATGGGGCTTTCTACGAAGTTGTCGACGGCCATAATTGTGAACCCGGCTTCATCAAAGGGTTCCGTGATCCTGCACATTTTTGCGATCCCGCCGATGGCTCAGAGTATCTGGTGTTTACAGCTTCGATCGCAAATTCACCCGAACGACACAATGGTGCCATAGGCTTGGCGAAACGCGCGGGGCAAGGCTGGCAGGTGTTGCCACCGCTTCTTGATGCCGATGGCTATAACAACGAGTTGGAGCGGCCGCACGTTATTGCCCACAACGGTCTCTATTATCTTTTTTGGTCAACACAGCGACATATGTTCGCCGATGCGGCAACGGCGGGGGCAACCGGCCTATACGGTGCGGTGGCGGAGGCTGTGCTAGGGCCATATCGCCCGCTCAACGCCACCGGCCTCGTCGCTGCCAATCCGGCGAGCGAGTCGCGGCAGACCTATAGCTGGTGGGTTGACGCCGAACTGTGCGTGCATGGGTTCGTCGATATATGGGGGCTTGAGGGTCGTGATCCGACGGGGTCCACGGATCTTTTGCGCGCCCAATTCGGCGGCGTTCCGGCACCTGTGTTCAAACTGAATTTGAGCGGCGACGTCGCATCGATTTCGGCCGGATGCCAGAAATCTGGAAAATACAAAAGATTGTGAAAATTGTTGCAATCGTTTGCGTGTTGTGTGATTGAGAAAAACAGGACTTCACGGACTTCGAGTCGTGATCCCATATTCTGAGGAACCTGAGGGAGGAATTATGACAAAATCTATCTTACATTCGTGTGTTTCGTTTGCAGCGCTTGGCATGGCAACTACGCTTGCGGCACCAGCATTTGCGGCCGATGTGCCAGCAACGCCCGCTGCGGCAACCGCCGACTCAAACGGCCTTGACACGATCGTGGTGACAGCATCGCGCGGCGATAAAACGCAGCTAAAGAGTTCCGTGGCTGTAACCAGCGTGACCACTGCGGAAATCAGCAACTATGCTCCGCGTTCGGAAGCGTCGCTGCTGCGCCTCATTCCTGGTATTAACGTTCAGGATACGGCTGGCCCAGGTGGCAACTCGAACATCGGCGTTCGCGGTATTCCTGTCGTAACCGGCGGTTCGGAGTTCGTAGCCCTTCAGGAAGATGGCTTGCCTGTCACGCTGTTCGGCGACATTCAATTCGGTAACAACGACTATTGGCTGCGCTATGACAACAACGTCGAGCGCGTTGAATCGCAGGTCGGCGGGCGCGACTCAACATTTACTTCGCAGGCTCCAGGTGCGGTCGTCAACTATATCAGCAAAACCGGCGATAAGGATGGCGGATCGATTGAGTTGCAAAAGGCCGTCAACTACAACGAAAACCGCCTCGATTTTGAATTCGGGTCGCACATCGATGAGTCGCTTCGTTTCCACATCGGCGGTTTCATCAAAGATGGTAACGGCCCCACGCACATTGGTTTTAACGCCGAGCAAGGCTATCAGATCAAGGCAAACATCACCAAGGAATTTGCCGACGGTAAGGGCTTCATCCGTTTGAATTTCAAGCGTTTGGACGATAAGGAGCCGACCTTTACCACCCAGCCCTCAGTCGCGAGCACCTCGACAAGTGGCGGCGTGACGACAATCAATAGCTTTAGCCCATTGCCCAACTTTGACGCGCGTAATCAGTCGAACGCTTCGGTCTACAATCAGAGCTATCAGGTGCTGACGAACGGCGGGCAACTGACGACCGTGAACGCAGATGGCATCCACCCCAAGGTGACGTCATTTGGTGGCGAATTCCACTACGAAGTTGGCAGCAACATCACGGTGGACGACAACTTCCGCTACACCGATGGCAGTGGAACGTTCAACACCCAGTTCGTCAATGTAGCGTCCGCAGCGAGCATTATCGGCAGCTCGGTCAACGGCTCGACAGTCGGTTCGATCGTGTATGCCAATGGTCCCAATCAGGGCAAGGTGTACACCGGAACCTATGTCAATAATAACCCTAACATTAACACCAATATCAGCGACATTGGTAGCTTGGCAAACGATCTCAAGGTTACCGGCAAGTTTGACCTTGGCGGCGGGGCTAAGCTGAACGCGACAGGTGGCTGGTTCCACTTCCGTCAGACGATTGCTGAAGATTGGCACGTCAACCAGCAGATCAATGAACTGAGCGGCAACAATCCGGCGCAGTTGGATTTGTTTTCGGGCGCAAACGGAACTGGAACGCAGCTTTCAGCGGCAGGCCAGACCGGCTTTAACAACAACTGGGGCACTTGTTGTGCGCGCAACGTTTATCTGAACTATACCGATGATGCGCCGTTCATCGACGTTGACGGCAATTTCGCTGGCCTCGACCTTGATGGCAGCGTACGTTTCGACTCGGTTAAAGCTTCAGGTTGGTCCGAAGGCGGCGTTACCGGTCCGAATGTCGTTGTGACCGACGCGCTTGGAAAAGCAACACTTCCGTCGCTGATCGCCGCAAATTCTCCTTCGGAAGTGCTCAACTACACCAAGAACTACACATCATGGTCGTTCGGTGCGCTCTATTCGTTGAACAGGACGACGAGTGTTTATCTCCGACTGAGCCGCGGTGGCCGTTTCAATTCGGATCGTCGGACACTTGGAGGCAATTTCAACGCCGATGGTTCGCTCAATGCGCAAGGTCAAGCAACGGCCGTCAACTTTGTGACGCAGCAGGAACTCGGCCTGAAAAGCTACGGCGGCGCCGTTGGCGGTCGGTATAATGTTGCGGCAACGCTTTTCCGCTCGCAGCTTACCGACAACAACTACGACTTCACGCGGATTTCGCTCGGCCAAAACCCGATCACCAGCAACGTGTATCACACATATGGCGTCGAGTTTAACGGCAATTGGCGCATGCACGGTTTCAACCTTGGTGCCAAGGTCACCTATACGCACTCGACAATTGTTGCGAGCGCCAGCGACGCCTTGTCGATCGGCAAGACGCCACACGCGCTGCCTGCGCTGCAATACCTCATCACACCAAGCTATGATGCAGGCATCGCGGAGTTCGGTTTTGTCGTTGATGGCCAGAGCTCGACCTATGGCGATGACGACAATACGCTGAAGATCAAGGGGCAGACCTATATCAACGCGTTCTTAACGGTTCGCCCCGTGAAGCGCCTTGATTTGGGCTTGAACGCGAGCAACCTGTTCAACACCCTCGGCTACCGCGGTAGCGGCGGCATCAGTGCAGTAGCTGGTGGCTCAGCCAACACAGCTATTTTCTCGAACAGCGCTGTGCTCGGTCGCACGATCACAGCATCGCTCAAATACCGGTTTTAATTGATTCATTGCTCCGGCGCTTGACTTCCCCAACGCCGGGGCCAAACTTTCGGGCGGATGCAGTTGCATGATGTGCTGCATCCGCCTTTTTGTGTCTGGCGCAGATTTCCGCGCGACGGAGTGTTGAATGACGATGTCACAATCTGACCGTAAAATTCGTTCGATATGCATCGTCGGAGGCGGTTCTGCGGGGTGGATGACTGCTGCAGCGTTAAGCAACGCGCTCGGCCGCAATTGCGCCATAACATTGGTAGAATCGGAAGAAATTGGCACGGTTGGCGTTGGCGAGGCCACGATTCCACCCATAAAAATCTTCAATCAATCGCTCGGTATTGATGAAAACACGTTCATGCGCGCGACGCAAGGATCGTTTAAGCTGGGTATCCAGTTTGTCGATTGGGCGAAGTTTGGGCACAGTTACTTCCATCCCTTTGGCGACTATGGGGCGCCATTTGATCTGGTTAACGTCCATCATCACTGGCTTGCTGCACACCAGGCGGGCAAGGCAGGCGCGTTTGACGACTATTGTATGGCGTGGGCGGCGGCTTCCGCAGGTAAGTTTTCTCGGCCATTGCCAGATTCGCGTTCGGTGCTGTCCACATTCAATTACGCTTATCATTTCGACGCGGGGTTGTATGCGAAATTCCTCCGAGTCTATTCCGAACAGCGTGGCGTGATCCAGATGGAGGGCACGATTGCCACGGTGGAGCAAAACGGACAGACCGGCTTTGTCGAAAGCGTCACACTGCAAAACGGTCGCGCGGTGGCGGCTGACCTGTTCATCGATTGCTCCGGTTTTCGGGGTCTGCTCATCGAGGGCGCGCTTCAAACGGGGTATGAGTCTTGGACGCATTGGCTGCCCTGTGATCGCGCGCTGGCAGTGCCCAGCGTTTCGACGCCAGATTTTACACCTTATACCCGCTCAACAGCCAAAGCGGCTGGGTGGCAATGGCGGATTCCGCTTCAGCATCGCACCGGTAACGGCTATGTCTATTCGAGTGCACATATCAGCGACGAGGCGGCGGCGGAAACGCTGCTCCAGGGGTTGGACAGCCCGGCATTAGGCGATCCTCGCCCGTTGCGCTTTGTCACTGGACGGCGAAAAAAATCGTGGAATAAGAATGTTGTAGCGGTTGGCCTCGCTTCGGGTTTTATGGAGCCACTCGAATCGACGAGCTTGCACCTGATTATGGCGAACATCTCCAAGTTGATCGCTCTGTTTCCCGATCGCGATTTTGATCCGATGGTACGCGATGAATTCAACCGCATTGCGACAAACGAAACAGAGCGGATTCGCGACTTTCTTATCCTCCATTATCACCTCACGCAGCGCGACGATTCAGACCTCTGGCGATATTGCGCACAAATGAGCATCCCCGATTCGCTGGTCATGAAGATTGAGCATTTCCGCCGATATGGGCGACTGATTGCGGCGGATATGGATTTGTTTGGCCCGCCATCGTGGCTGGCGGTGCACATTGGTCAATTCAACACGCCGGAGCGAATCGATCCGGTGCTCGTGTATCGTGACATCGATGGTGCAGCGTGGCTTGCCAAGTTGAAAACAGCGCTCGCTGCCGAGGCCGCGCGTATGCCGACGCATCAGCAGTACATCGACGCGCACTGCAGGGCTGCGCCGCTACCCACAACGCATTAGGCGCGTAGCGTTTAGAACCACATCCGCTCTAGTTCTTTCTCCTTGTCGAGAAACTGGTGCTTCAACGCGCCACCAACGTGAAGAACCACCAAAGCCAGCAGCGCCCATCCGCCGAGCGCGTGCACTCCACCAAGAAATTCATGCCATCCCTTTCGTGCGGCGACATCCATCCCACCAAAAAACGGCAGGTTGAACCAAGGGACGATGTGAAACAACTCAATGCCATAGGGTTGGCCGGTGTTTTTGTTGAGCGAAGCAGAATTCATGATCCATCCACTCAACGGCATCGCGAAGATCATTAAATAGAGAAGGCCGTGGACGAGGTGAGACAGCGTGCGCTCCCACGGCTTATAGCTGTCTGGCAGGGCAGGGGGCGTGTTCGCCGCGCGCCACAGCACGCGCAGCAAAACCAACCCGAGCACAGTAATGCCAATTGATTTGTGCAACTCGATAAAGGGGCGCGGTCGAGCATCATCATCGAGGACGAGCATCGAAATGAGGTTGTAGAGCATCGCTAGCGCGATCAGCCAATGGAGTATGATTGCGGGCTTTGTGTATTTTTCAAGCTGCATGAGCGGCATCCTTCATCTCGGCTTCATCTGACCCTGATTAACGCTAGCATTCGCGCTTGCCTACCCCTAAACGCACCCGGATAACGATGCTGACACCCCCCTCTCTCGCAACAATATTAGGGAATGAGTCGCCGCGCCTCAACCCGCGACGCGCGCCCCTCATCAGTACGCTGATCAGCGCGCTCGCGGTTGGGGTGTTTGTCGCTCTGCTGGCTCAGGCCTTTTTCCGACACGGGATCGCCGGATGGTCGGTGGGTATCGTGTATATCATCTATGACACGTGCCTGTTGGCGTTTACCGCTTGGCAGATGCGCAGATTGCTGCTGCCAGTGTCGCAAATCGTGCGAGAGCGGCCAACGCTTGGCGTCATCATTGCCGCGTACAACGAAGCGCGAGCGCTCCCCGTCACGATCGACGGACTCTTTAACCAGAGCGATCCCCCTGATCTCATCGTCATTGCCGACGACGGTTCCACCGACGGCACGCCTGCCCTGCTGGCGACGCGATATGGGCTGGAGGCGGGCGTCCGACGGGTAAGCGACGGTGCGCCCGATCTGCTCTGGCTCCCGGTCATCCATGCCGGGAAAGCACGTGCGCTCAATTATGCGATCACGCACGTCGACACTTCGGTGGTTCTCACCGTCGATGCCGACACGCTAATCGAGGAGCACGCCATCGGAGCGATGCGTGCCGCATTTGGTGCGGAGTCCTCGCTGGTCGCCGCCACTGGCGTTTTAACGCCGGTGTGCGGTACGTCCGCATCTGGTCGTTTTTTTGAGTGGTTCCAGCGTTACGAATATATTCGCAACTTCGTGTCGCGATTCGCGTGGATGCAACTCAACGCTTTACTGCTTATCTCCGGCGCATTTGCAGCGTTCCGTCGCGATGCTTTGCTTGCCGTCGGTGGCTTCGATCCCGAATGTCTGGTCGAAGATTATGAACTTATTCATCGCCTGCACCGCCACTCGTTTGATCATCACCTCGATTGGACAGTGCGGGTGATCGGTCAGGCGCAAGCGCGCACGGACGCGCCCGAAACACTGCCTGCGTTCCTGCGTCAACGGCGCCGTTGGTTCGCAGGCTTTCTCCAAACGCAGCGCTGGAATCGCGACATGACTGGGAATGCGCGATTTGGCTGGCTGGGCAAAGCGATGATGCCGGTAAAGGCACTCGACACACTGCAACCAATCTATGGCCTTGCCGCGTTTGGCATTTTGATCGGCGCGGTGGCGCTCGGACAGTTGCGCGTTGCGTTGCCGATCATTCTCATCATGCTGGCAAAAGTCTGTGTTGATCTGACCTTTCACATCTGGTCACTGGGGATGTATCGGCGCTGGACAGGCGAGGCGCGCCAGATCAATTATCCTAAGGCGATGCTCGCGGCATTGTTGGAGCCTTTCAGCTTCCAGTTGATGCGCCACGCTGGTGCCGCCTGGGGATGGTGGACGTTTCTTACAGGCCGCCAAAGTTGGGGCCAGACAAGTCGCGGTGGGATTGTTGCCCAAGCTATGAACGACAGCGCCGGCGTTGCGAGCCGTGCCGCATGACAGCAGTCGCAAGAGGTCTTCGCTCTTGCCTCCAATGAATCCGCGCGGCATAGGCCCGATGCATGACACTTCAGTATAAAATCACCCTTCCCGATGGCGCTGTGCGTGAGGTTCCGGCAGGCAGCACGCCGCTTGATATTGCCGTCGCAATCTCTCCTGGTCTCGCTAAGGCGACACTTGCTGCGCGCGTGAATGGTGAGGTACGCGATGCCATGCGCCCGTTCGACGGCGACTCCTGTCTCGCGCTGATCACCGCCAAGGATGAGACCGAAGCGCTTGACCTCACCCGCCACGATTATGCGCATGTGCTGGCGGAAGCGGTGCAGGCGCTGTTTCCCGGCACGCAGATCACTTTTGGCCCTTCGACTGATGATGGCTTTTATTACGACTTTGCACCTAAGGATCGCGCCTTTACCGAGGAAGACCTCCCCGCGATCGAAGCGGAAATGCGCAAGATCATCGCCGCGAACAAGGCCCTGCGGCGTGAAGTTGTTGCGCGAGATGCGCTGATCGCGACGTGGCGAACAGCAGGCGAGAGCTTCAAGGCCGAATGGGCGGCGGAGCTTCCCGAGGGTGAGGAACTCTCGGTCTACTGGTCGGGCAATGATTGGATGGACATGTGCCGTGGCCCGCATCTCCCCTCCACCGGCAAGCTCGACCCCGCAGCATTCAAGCTCACGCGCGTGTCGGGTGCGTATTGGCGCGGCGATCAGGCGAATGCTATGCTCAGCCGCATCTACGGCACCGGCTGGCTCAACAAGAAGCAACTTGATGTGCATTTGCTGCGGTTGGAAGAGGCCGCCAAGCGCGATCACCGCAAAATCGGTCAAGAAATGGGGCTGTTCCACCTCCAGCAAGAAGCGCATGGCAGCGTGTTCTGGCACCCCAAGGGCTATCGGATTTATCTGGAGCTTGAGGCCTATATGCGCCGCCGCATCGAGCGGACCGGCTATGTTGAAGTCAAGACGCCGCAGATCATGGACGCCAAGCAATGGGAGCAATCGGGCCATTGGGGCAAATATCGCGAGAATATGTTCGTCATCCCCGATGAGATTCCGTCAGGCGAAGACGATGCGCCGGTCTTGAGCGGCAAAGCAGATTTAATGGCGCTGAAGCCAATGAACTGCCCAGCACATGTGCTCATCTTCCGGCAGGGGATCAAATCATATCGCGACCTACCGCTGCGCATGGCCGAGATGGGCTGTTGCCACCGCAACGAACCGCACGGCGCACTCCACGGCATTATGCGTGTGAGGCAATTTACGCAGGATGACGGCCATATCTTCTGTCGGGAGGATCAGATTGTCGATGAGGTGCGCGATTTCTGCGCGCTGGCGGACAGCGTGTATAAGCAGCTGGGTTTCGAGAAATATGTGATCAAGCTCGCGCTGCGCCCCGAAAAGCGCTTCGGCTCGGATGAGATGTGGGATAAGGCCGAGACTGAATTACGCGATGCAGTGCATGCCGCCGGACTCGCCACGCCCGAATATGGCTGGGAAGAATTGCCCGGCGAGGGCGCATTTTATGCGCCCAAGCTCGAATGGCATTTGACCGACGCAATTGGCCGGACTTGGCAGTGCGGCACCATTCAATCCGACCGGGTTTTGCCCGAGCGGCTGGATGCCAGCTATGTGGGCGAGGATGGAGCAAAGCACCGCCCCGTGATGCTCCACCGCGCGATTCTGGGTTCATATGAGCGCTTTATCGGCATATTGATCGAGCACCACGCGGGCAAATTTCCGCTCTGGCTTGCACCGGTTCAGGCGGTGGTGGCGACAATTGTGTCGGAGGCGGATGAGTATGCCGACCACGTTTGCGCGGTGTTGAAGGCGGCGGGATTGCGCTTGGAAACCGACAAGCGCAACGAAAAAATAAACTATAAGGTGCGCGAGCACTCGCTGGCCAAGGTGCCGCATCTTCTGGTGGTCGGCAAGCGCGAAGCGGATGAAGGCACGGTGGCGGTGCGCTCGCTGGGTTCAGATGGTCAAAAAATCATGAAGCTTGACGAAGCTGTGGCATGGCTGAAATCAGACGCGCGTGCGCCCGATTTGCGTTAAGGCCCGTTACGCGATTTCGTAGTGCAGAGTCCGGTCATTGCCGACAAACGCCTCAAGCCGCGGGTAGCAGCCGATAAAACGTTCGATTCCGGGGCTCATGTCCACCGTCCAGTGCGCGCCACTGTCGTCGATCAACAACAGCCTAATGCGCTCACCGCTCGGTACGCTCATATTCAGGCTGACAAACCGGTCTTCCATAGCCTGCGCGGCTACCGACAAAACCCTAACAATTCGTTTCCACCACATCCCCATTCACGGAACGCTCCAATTGAATCAACCAAAACGCCCAGTCACGTAGTCGCGCGTTCGTTGCGCGCGCGGAGATTGGAACAACTCGGCGGTCGGACCAAATTCTATCATCTTCCCAAGAAACATGAAACCGGTATAATCGGACAGGCGCGCGGCCTGCTGCAAATTGTGCGTCACGATGACGATGGTGAAGTCTTTTTTCAATTGCGCCAGAGTCTCTTCGAGTTTGGCGGTTGAAATTGGATCAAGCGCAGAAGCCGGTTCATCGAGCAACAAAATTTCTGGTTCAACCGCGATGCCGCGCGCGACGCACAGCCGCTGCTGCTGACCACCCGACAACCCAGTCCCAAGCTGGCTAAGCTTGTCCTTGACCTCGTCCCACAGCGCGGCGCGGCGCAGCGAGGTCTCCACGATCTCATCCATCTGCGCCTTGGATTTTTTGTGATACAGGCGCACACCAAACGCGACGTTGTCATAAATCGACATAGGGAATGGCGTGGGCTTCTGGAACACCATCCCGATCCGCTCGCGAAGTTTATCGACCTGCATGGCGCTACTCAAAACTTCGCTGCCATCAAAGACGATCTCGCCCTCGGCGCGCTGCTTGGGGTAGAGCGAATAAATGCGGTTGAGCGTGCGCAGCAGCGTTGACTTGCCGCAACCCGACGGACCGATGAGGGCGGTCACCTTGTTCTTCTCCACCGGGAGATTGACGTCGAACAGAGTCTGGTGCGTGCCGTAATAGAAGTTAAGCCCTCGCGTTTCGAGCACCAGCTTGTCACTGGGTGGCGCAGTCATGAACTGCTCTTCGCCTGTAGCATTGGCAGGTATGTCGATTGCGGCACGAACGGCAGTTTCGGTCATAATTAACGAGCTCCTCGGGCAGCTAGCACCCGCCCAATGATGTTGACAACAAGAACAGCGAGCGAGATCAGTAATGCCGCCGTCCAAGCGAGCGAGACTGAGTCGGGTAGCTGGTAAAGCGAATTGATCAGAAGCGGCAGCGCGGAAACTTTGTCCCCCAAATCGGACAATTTGGTGATATGGGCATCGTTACCGAGCGCAGTGAACAGCAGAGGTGCCGTCTCGCCGCTAATTCGGGCAAAGGCCAGCAGTCCGCCGGTCAGCAATCCGGTTCGAGCTGACCGCCAAATAATCTGTCGGATCACCAACCCACGAGACGCACCCAGCGCGACACCGGCCTCGCGTAGCGCACTCGGTTGTAGGTTGAGCATATCCTCGGTCGTACGCACAACAATCGGCACCGCGAGCAGTCCCAAAGCCGTCGCGCCGGCAATCCCTGAATAAGTATATTGCGGGTAGCCCGCCGCTTTGAGCACCATGTAAAAATAAGTGTATACTGCAAGGCCAATTAGGATCGATGGAGCCGACAGCAGCACGTCATTCATAAAGCGCACATATTGGCCTAGCTTTGAGGTGCCCGAATATTCAGCGAGCCATGTTCCGGCCAAAATGCCAATGATCAGCGCGAACACCATCCCGAGCGCGCACATCGCCAAAGACCCAAGAATGCCGTTAAGCAGCCCGCCTTGTTGCGAGTCTTTGGTAAAGGTCGAGAGGCTAAGTCCGCTGAAACCATTCCAGAACAGCGAGACAAACAGTGAGGCGAGCGCGACGACCGCGATCATGGCCGCAAAATAACAACTTACGGTGAAAATTGTGTTGGCAATCCGTCGATTGGCTGCGCGTGACATCATAAATCTCCTAACTCTTGTTGCTGTTGAGCAACATGCGCGCCAGTGCCAGCACCGCAAAAGTGATGAGAAACAGGATCAGCCCCATAGCGATTAGCGACGCCAATTTAAGGCCACTCGCCTCGGCAAACTCATTTGCGATTGTTGACGCAATCGTCGATGTCGCGTCGAACAAACCCTTTGGAAAATTATGCGTGTTACCGATCACGAAAGTCACCGCCATTGTCTCGCCCAATGCCCGTCCCAGCCCAAGCATCGTGCCACCTATCATTCCGCGTTGAACGAAGGGAATCATCACCGAGCGCACAACCTCAAAAGGCGTGCAGCCCAGTCCATAAGCGGCTTCGCGTACCGCCGACGGCACGCTCAGCATCAGCTCGCGAAACACCGACGTCATGTACGGAAGGATCATAATCGCTAAAACCACTGACGCGACAAACAGGTTTCCGTTTGGAACGCCGGCAAAGAATTTCCCCCAGAAACCATCGGGATTTAACGCTGACGTTAGCGGGGTCTGAATATAATTCGCTACCAGCGGGGCAAAAACAAAAAATCCCCACATGCCATAAACAATCGACGGTATACCTGCGAGCAAATCAATGACCGTAGAAATGGGTTGTGCCAGGACTTTCGGACAGAACTCAACGAGAAACACGGCGACACCTATTGCCAACGGCAACGCTATAAAAAGCGAAATCGCTGCCGTCGCAAGAGTTCCAAAAATCGGCCCAGCCGCACCGTAGACATCATTATTTGTGTCCCACGTGCTACTGACGAAGAACCCGAAGCCAAATTGATGAAAGGCCGGCCACCCGCCGACCAGCAACGCGCCCATGACACCGGCCAGAAGCACAAGAAGAAAAGTCGCGGCGCTCAAACAAGCTGCGCGGAACAGCGACTCACCCCATGAGCCCCGCACAATGCGCGACGCTTGTACTTGCATATCTGATGCAGTCTCAGCAACAACGGCTGTCATAGTTTACCATTTCCTTCAGTTTGTTGCTCGAAGTGGGATACCGACCCGTTACCAAGCCGGTATCCCAGTCGATCATTATTTGGAAACGTAAACTGGCTTGCCGCCCGATTTGATTTGCGTTGCCCATTGACGACGAACCATCGCCTTTACGCCTGCTGGCAAAGGCACATAGTCCTTGGCAGCGGCTGCAGCATCGCCATTCTTATAGGCCCAATCAAAAAATTTCAGGATGTCCGCACCCTTGGCTGCATCGGGCTGATTTTTGTATACCAAGATGAACGTTGCGCCCGAAATTGGCCACGCGTTTACGCCGGGCTGGTTGAGCAACAGCACCGCGTTGCCAGGCGTCGTTGTCCATTTGGCTCCCGACGCGGCTGCCGCGAAGCTCGCAGCAGTTGGCATCAGGAAGTGGTGCGAAGCATTTTGCATCTGTGCCACGGTTTCATGGTTCTGCTTGGCAAAGAAATATTCGACATAGCCGATTGACCCAGTGGTCTGCTTGACCAGCGCCGAAACGCCTGGGTTGCCCTTGCCGCCTACGCCTGCTGGCCAAGGCGGCGAGTCGTTCCCGCCAACCTTCGATTTCCAGACATCGCTGACCAACGCCAGATACGTCGTGAACAGGAACGTCGTTCCTGAACCATCTGAACGGTGCACAACGGTGATCGGCAAGTTGGGGAGTTTGACACCCTTATTGAGCGCAACGATTCGCGGGTCATTCCATGTTTTAACGGCACCCATGTAGATGTCGGCAAGCAATGGGCCGGTCAGGTGAAGTTGTCCCGACGCTACGCCAGGAATATTCACGATCGGCGCGACGCCGCCGATAACAGTTGGAAACATATAAAGATCCGACGCATTGAGATCAGCGGCTGTCAGAGGCTTGTCCGATGCACCGAAATCAACAGTCTTGGCCTTAATCGCCTTGATACCGCCACCGGATCCAATGCCCACATAGTTCACTGAACTGCCCGACTTCGCTTTGTAAGTGGCGGCCCAATCTTTGTAAATTGGTTCAGGGAATGTCGCGCCAGTGCCGGACACATCACCCGCGTGGGCAGCGCTAGCTGCCATAATTGTTGCGCTGAGTGCGCATGCGAATCGCTTAAACATAAAATCCTCCATAAGCTGGCTGCAAACCCCCAGCATGCAGGAACCTAGTTTTGGTTTGTTACACTGATGTGACATTTTTGTAACAATGGGTGACCAATTTCAATCGGAGTGTGGATGAAGCCCAAAACTCGCTTCGATTGGTCGAATGTAACATTATTGTCATATTTAATACATCAAACTGCCATATTTTCGGCCTAGGGGCCAGTTCAGCCGCACACGAGTGACGGTAGGGTTTTAATCATCCACCACTAAGGGGAATATCATGTCTTCCAAGATTTCAATTCTTGCGGGCAGCGGCTTGACCGCGCTGATCGCGCTGGGTGCAGCTTCTGCTGCTGACGCGCGCGTCGCACATCATCGGAGCACCTGCTCGCAGGCAGCAGAAAATGAACATCATTGCGTTCGCGTCAAATATGAGTGGGTGCCGGTTGCCGTGCACCACGGTGGGGCGCATCGGACGCATCATCACGCCGCTCCGCACGCTATGGGGGCAAGTGCTGCGGCACCGTCATCGGAAGTGTCAGACCTGCGTGCTAAAGTCGATTCATTGACGGCGCGCCTCGAAGCGGCCGAAGCCGCACAGCGCTTGACCGCTGATCAGGCTGCTGCGACCTCGGCGCAAACCGTAGCGCTGGGCTCGCAGGTTGCTGCGAATAACGCAGCCGTCGCAGGCCAGATCAAATCGGCAATCAACGCTCGTCCGGCATCGCCGTCGAACCTGTCGCAGGGAACAACTGTGTCTGGCCGCGTGTTCTTCAACATCAGCAACATCAACCTGCAAAATGCTGGCGTAAAGCAAGCGCCGTCGGGCACCGGCTTCGACATCAAGCGCGTGTACGTCGGAGTAAGCCACGTGTTCAACAAGACGTGGTCGAGCAGCATCGTTCTCGATGGTCAAGCAAGTGGAGCATATTCTGCGGGCACGAACCTCAATGGCGCAAATTTCTTCGTCAAGAACGCTTTCCTTCAAGCCAAGATCAATGACGCGCTCATCATCCGCGCGGGTGCCGCCGACATGCCTTGGTTGCCGTTCGACGAAGGCTTGGAAAATCGCCGTTATGTTGAACAAACAATCATGGATCGTTTGAAGCTGGCAACGGCAAACTCGGCTGATTGGGGTCTGCACGCGCTCGGTACTTTGGGCAACACCAAGGGACTCAACGTGACCTACGCCGTATCGGCGGTCAATGGTGGCGGTTTCAAGAACCCCACGCGCAGCAATACGGTTGATCTTGAAGGTCGCGTCGCCGTCAATTACAAGGGGCTGACCGCAGCGGTCGGCGGATACACGGGCAAGCTTTCTGCTGATACGCAGGGCATCGTGACCACGGCGCCGTTGACGGCCACACGCACCGCGACGCGGTTCAGTGCGCTGGTCGCCTATGTCGGTGAGCGCGTTCGCTTCGGTGGCGAGTATTTCTGGACGAAGGACTATGCCAAGTCCTACATCACCGGCGCGACGGCAACGACGTTTGCCCCCGGTGTAACCATCCCGAACGGCGCTGAAGAGGCCGCTCGTGGTGGATCGGTCTGGGGTTCGTTCAACGTAACACCAAAATGGTCGATCTTCGCCCGTGGCGATACGTTCAAGCCGAACCTCTATTCGTTCCCCAGCCGTCAAGAAAAATTCTATGACTTTGGCGTCAACTACAGCCCAGCGAAGATTGTTGACCTTGCCCTCGTGTACAAG
>Ga0075019_10000218_pt1 | contig 32737 bp, 31 predicted proteins | sample ColStrG_CSR_2013_FD_71473 | JGI IMG/M metagenome (GOLD analysis project Ga0075019, IMG submission 71473) | Freshwater sediment microbial communities in response to fracking from Pennsylvania, USA - Cold Stream Run_MetaG_CSR_2013 | ecosystem: Environmental > Aquatic > Freshwater > Creek >...
GTGAATCCCGCCCCCGTGGCTGCGAAATCGAATGCAATAGTCACGGCGACCAACCCGACACAGACCGTATCGGTCTATGCATCGCGGGTGACCGCGGCGCCCCCGGCGCGGGCGGTCGCGCCCTCGACGTCCAAGGTGGATGCCGCCCCGGCGGCGAGCGACGACACATCCTATTTTCCAATAGGGAGCAACTAGGAATGACGAGGTCAAATCCTGGGCTCGCGCGGGTCGAACGCGGCCGTGCGCGCGTCGCGCTGGCCCTCGCGGGCATTTGCCTTGCGCTGGGCGGCTGCGCTTCGGGACCCAAACCGCCGCCAGAGAGCGGTCGCACGACCGAAGCTCCGAATGGTCCCGAGGTATCTCTGGAATCCCGTCCGCTCGTTCTGCAGTTTCGCGCTGGCGATGCACAGGTCACGGACTACCAGGTGGCGTATCTGCACAAACTGATGGACGATCAGGTGATCGGGTACGGTGACAAAGTCCTGATTCATCGAGGTGTTTCAGCGCTGTCAGAGGCGCGGGCGAAGGCGGTCGAGCAGATTTTGCAGAGACTGGGGTTGACACCCACTTTGGCGGCGCCAGATGCAACGGCTGATGGCGAGCTCGATCTCGCCGTAGAGCACGCGAAAGCTCGCGCGCCGAATTGCCCGAACTGGACCAAGGCCAACGGTGCGGATTTCGCTAACACTTCTCACAGCGATTTCGGCTGCAGCACCGCCGCCGATCTTGCGGCGATGGTCGCCGACCCTCGCGATCTGCTGCAAGGCAAGCCGCTGCCACCCGCGATTGGCGATCACGCGTTTCCACCCAACAAAACGGCCAATACACTCCAGATAATTTTTTCTGGCGCAGCGCCTTGACGGGACGGTCGGGCGAGACCTTTCGGTATGAAAACCGAGGGCGGGAAGAGCAGGGATAGTACAATGTTCTCTCGGTCCGGCCTCCCGGTTATATTAAGCGCCCTAAAGTCAGCAGGACCGTCTTGAGTACCCCGACACCCGACAGCGAACCGCCGCAAACCGTCGCGCCACCACGCGCAGGACGGTTCCTTGCCGCGATCAGCGATGAGCGCACTCGTATCACGGTGGGCGAGGTCGCCAAGCAACTGGGATGGCGCGAGCCCGAGGTGCACGAGGGAGGGCCAGAAGTGCTCTCCGCACTGATATCCGACCCAGCAGTGCCGATGATGCTGGTCGCCGATCTCACTCAGACCGAAGACGCCGTGGCGGCGATGGACGCGTTGGCGTCTCACTGCGGGCCCGAGACGCGCGTGATCGCCATTGGCCAAACCAATGATGTGTCGTTCTATCGCAAGCTCTTGGGCATGGGAGTGTCCGACTATCTGGTGAAACCAATCGCTGCGGGGACCCTGACGGATGCGATCGCCAACGCGACCCGCGACCTCGGCGCCGGCGGCGCCCGCGAACGCAAGGCGCGTCTAGTGGCGTTCATTGGCGCGCGTGGCGGAGTCGGGACAACGAGCCTGGCGCTATCCGCGGCGTGGATGATCGCGAAAACCAAAAAGGTCGCGATGCTGGATCTCGATCTTCATTTCGGCAGCAGCGCGCTTTCCCTGGATATCGAGGCGGGCGTGGGTTTGCACGATCTTCTGGCCCATCCTGAACGCATCGATGGATTGTTGGTTCGCTCGGCCATGACGACCGTGGCGGATGGCCTGCAAATACTCGGGACCGAGCACCGCTTAGATCAACACCTCGACGTGGACCCCGAGGGTCTGTCCACGGTTCTGGATGAGGTCGGCGACATTGTAGATTTCATCATTGTCGACACGCCTCGTTCGCTAAGCCCTATGAGCCGGCAGGTGCTGGTCGAGGCTGACACCGTCATCATCGTCACGGACCGGACCTTGGCGTCGATGCGCGATACGCGGCGGCTGATTGAGCTGACCAAGGGCCTGCGCTCAGGCATCGAAGTGCTTGTCGCGGTAAACCGGGCCGGCGCCGTTCCAGGCGAAATCACGGTCGCCAACTTCGAACGTTTTGTCGGCGCGAAGATCGATGTTTCGGTTCCCCAGGATCTGAAGGCGGCGGTGGCTGCGGCGGAACGCGGTAAGCCTCTGGCTGAGACAACCAAACTCCGCGCCTTCTCTGCGGCGATGCAGCAACTGACGACGGTTTTGGCTGGTGAGCAGCAAACCGTACGCAAGCCATCTCCACTAGCTTGGTTGTTGGGCGGATGACAGTATTTGGTCGCAGAGGTACGAACGGGGCGACGCCGCCTCAACCCGCGCGCGGTCCCGGTGGATCGGCGGCTGGTGGATTTCAAGGGCGCGGCGCGGGCGAAAGCGCCGGTCGGACAAAGCCGGGTCCGGCGCTGCCGTTTGAGTCGAAAGGCGCCGCGGAACCGGCTCGAACCGAAGTCATCGCATCGAGCCATCTCGAAAATCTGGTCCCGCGCATTCACCCGTTGATCATGGAACGCATCGATAGTGAGGTCGCCTCACGGCTTACCAACGCGGAGCTAACGGCGCAGCTCGCGGGCGTGGTGGCGGAGGTGCTTCCGGATCTGAAGATCCAGTTGAACCAGCGCGAACAACGCGACCTCGTGACGCTTCTCGTCAACGACATGTTGGGCTTGGGCCCGCTCGAAGTCCTGCTGGCTGACAACACGGTAAACGATATTCTCGTGTGTGGCGCGAAGAGCATTTACGTCGAGCGTCGCGGCAAGTTGGAGCTGACAAATATTACTTTCCGCAATGACGCGCATGTAATGTCTGTCGCCGGCCGGATCGTGAACAGTATAGGGCGCCGGATCGATGAGTCTCAACCTCTTGTCGATGCCCGTTTGGCGGACGGCAGTCGCGTCAACATAATCATTCCACCGCTGGCGATCGACGGTCCGGCGATTTCCATCCGTAAGTTTTCCAAGCGTGGCATCGACCTGGATGTGATGGTGCGCCAGGGCAACATTTCCGCCGACATGGCCACCGTTCTGAAGATCGCCACGCGTTGCAAGTTGAACATCTTGATTTCAGGCGGCACGGGCTCCGGCAAGACCACCTTGCTGAACGCGCTCTCTTTCATGATCGACCCCGGTGATCGCATCGTTACGATCGAGGACGCCGCGGAGTTGCAGATGCAGCAACCTCACGTAGTTCGGCTGGAGACCCGGCCGGCCAATCTCGAGGGCAAGGGCGAGATCACGACACGGGACCTCGTCAAGAACAGCCTCCGTATGCGTCCGGATCGGATTATCGTCGGCGAAATCCGTGGCGAGGAAGCCATCGACATGCTCCAGGCCATGAATACGGGCCACGATGGTTCACTGGGCACAATTCACGCCAATCGTCCCCGTGAAGCCCTGAGCCGCCTGGAGAACATGATCGGCCTGGCAGGCATCAGTCTCCCGACCAAGGCGCTGCGCATGCAGATCGCCGCGGCGGTGCAAATGATCGTTCAAATCAGCCGTATGCGTGACGGCATGCGACGGGTGACAAGCATCACCGAGATTGTCGGGATGGAAGGTGATATCATCACCAGTCAGGAATTGTTCGCCTTCAAGTTCGATGGCGAGGATGCGCAGGGCGGACTGCAGGGTCATTTTGAGTCAGCCGGGTTGCGACCGTACTTTCTACCCAAGGCGCAGTACTACGGACTCGATCGCCCTCTGATGGAGTCCATTGGCTAATGTCGGACATGACAGTCGGCGTGTTGATATCCAGCGCGCTTGTCATGGCGTTCATGACCTACGCGTTTGTTAACGATGCTGGCCGGCGCAGACTAACGAAACGAACGCGTAAACTGGCGCTAGCGCAGGCGGGCGCCAGTAGAGGAGAACAGGCGCTGATTTTGCGCCTGAATGGCCCGCGCGCCATAGATCAGCTTTTTGGCAGGTTCCTCCCGCGCCCGACGGTTTTGAACGCCCGCCTCGCCGCGGCCGGAGTTGGGTTCGGTCTTGCCGGCTACGCCATCATCACCTTGATCGTCGGCGTTGTGTCGGCGGGCGTGATTTTTTCTTTCAAGGAGCCGCTGATCCTGGTCGTGGGCGGCGGCATAGCGGGTGCGGTCATGTTGCCCTACCTGGCCATTGAATCATTGATCAAGCGACGGCGGCTGCAGTTCGAAGGCCTGTTTCCCGAGGCGATCGGGCTCATGGTGCGGGGCATTCGCGCTGGCTTGCCGATCACCGAGACGTTCAGCGTGGTGGGTCGAGAGGTGAAAGATCCCGTGGGCGTGGAGTTTCGGCGAGTCGCCGATCAGCTGAGATTGAATCAGGCGCTCGAAGAGGCGTTGGCCTCGACGGCAAAGCGGCTGGAAATGATCGAGTTCAACTTTCTGGTGATAACCTTGTCGATCCAGCGCGAAACGGGCGGAAATCTCGCTGAAACATTGGAAAATCTGGAAGATATCCTTCGTAAGCGGTCGCAGATGCGCCTGAAGATCAAAGCGATGTCTTCGGAAGCGGTGGCGAGCGCGAGTATCCTTGGCGCTTTGCCGTTTGTCGTGGCCATCATGCTTTATATGATCAAGCCGACCTACCTCATGGCGCTTTTCACGACCAGTACGGGCATGTCGATGCTAGGCGCCGGGGGCGCTTCGCTCGCCATTGGTATCTTCATCATGGCGCGCATGGTGGACTTCGAGATATGAGCGAGACGGATTCAGCCAAGGCCGTCCTCTTCGGCATTACGGCCGCGCAGATTACCTACGCGGTCGTTGTCATTATTCTGCTATACGTCTTCTATTTTGTCGCCCTTCAGCTCATTGATCCACACGCTTGGCAGACGCGTAGAATAAATGCTCGCGCGCGCCGCCTCGGCAAGCGGCGCCAAGAGTTGAAGGGGCGCCTCATGGGGCAGAGGCGCGCCAACGCTCGGCGCGAGCGGTCGGCCCTGGCCTTGCGAGGCATGCTTGAACGTTTGCGGCTCAACCGCAGCGATGAAGGCAAAAAGGCTGCTGAGTTGCTGCAGAAGGCCGGCCTTCGATCGCAAGACGCGCAGACTTTCTATCTGGGCGCCCGAATGGCATCGCCTTTTATATGCGGACTGATCGCCTACTTTCTCGCGCCGTTGTTACGCCACGACCTCACGCCGATGATGCACGCGGTGGCGGGCATGGGGGGGGTTGTAGGGGGCTTCTATGCGCCCACCGTGTTCGTCCAGAACCTGATCGACAAACGTAAGCAGGTTATCGAAAAGGAGTTGCCACACGCGTTGGATCTATTCGTCATCTGCGCGGAGGCGGGGCTCAGTCTCGACGCCGCCATGTCCCGGGTCGCGCACGATCTTGGCCCGCATTCCCACGAACTCTCCGATGAACTTGGACTGGCTGCGATCGAACTCGGCTTCCTGCCGGACCGTCGCGAAGCATTGAACGGTTTGGCGAACCGGTTGGATACGGCGTCGGCGCGAGGATTGGTCAGCACGCTCATTCAGACCGAGCGCTATGGCACGCCGCTGGCCCAGGCGTTGCGCGTTTTGGCGGCCGAGTTCCGCAACATCAGGATGATGAGCGCCGAAACCAAGGCCGCGCGCCTGCCCGCGACGCTCACGGTGCCTATGATTCTATTCATTTTGCCGCCCCTGTTTGTTGTCCTTATCGGTCCCGCGGCCATCCAGGTCATGGCCTCGTTCCACAAGTAAGTCGCGGCGTGCCCGGATGATGCGAGGTGGACCAGGAGGTCCGCGCGGCGCCCGTTGGCAAATGGACCTCAAGCTTCATCTGGCGGCGAAAGGGCGGGGGCCGACGGCCACGCCATGCGTCTGGCGACGCAGACAAACAGGGCGAACATCGCCAACGGCGTGATCGGGGTGTGTGCGATGGTCGCCACGATCCTGGCGATCGCCGGGGTGATATACGCCGCGAAAAGCGCGACCTTTTCATACGGGCGAAACCCGCGCGCTCGCGCCTCATTGAAGAGCCAAAGCATCGGGATGGCCGCCAACATCAGATCATAGTCAAGCAGGAAGGGGCTGACCAAGGTCGCGGCTGCGGCGACAATCGCCGCCACCGCCTGGGGGTTTCGATCCCGCCGCGCGCACAGTGCCGTTATGACAATGACGCTTAGGGACACGGCGCCCTGTAATGACCATGCAACGGGCAGAGACGCCCCGATCAGGCGGGCTCCGGCGAAGGCTGATTGCATCTTCGCGTCACCGACCAGACCAAGCTCGAGCGTGGTTTGGGCCAAGGCTCCGTTCTTCAGGAACGCTAACCAAGTTGTGGTTCTGAACATCAGCCACGACACCGCGCACAACCCGGCGGCGGTCGCACCCGCCACACCAAGCGTCTTCCAACGCCCGGCAAACAGAAGACCGAGCGGCGCCATCACCGCCAAATGAGGTTTCACGACTAGACAACCCAACGCGGCTCCGGAGAGGCCGGGCCTTCGGTCGGCGGACAGGCACCCAAGAGCCAGGAGGCCGGTGGTCAGGAACGCGTTCTGACCATTGGCGATGTTTGACATCACCGCGGGGAAGGCGGCCAGCGCCACCATCGTCGATCGATCGCGCACGAGGGGGCGAAGGCCAAGCCCGAGTACAAGTGCGGTGAACGCGAGGAACGCGCCCAGCGCGCCCAGATAGGGCGCGAGGGCGAAAGGCATGCACAGCGCCAAATACGGCGGTGGATAAAAGAAGGCGGCGTAGCCGACCGGGTGGCCGGCAAAGGCCTGACTTTGCACATTCCAGTGCGCGCGGACGTCGTAGGCGAGCTGGGGTTGGTGCTCGATCGCGAGTCGACCGGCCGCCCAGAAGCTTGGGAAATCCGCGCCGATCGGGCGGCCCAGGGGATCAAGATCGCTATGTAACACACCAAACAAAAACCAGGCGGCCAGCAGAAGCCACGTCAGCGCAAGCAGTATGATCGCATAGGTTCGCGCCCGCGGAGCATTCAGCCACTCGGCTTGGCGCAACCATTCCGGTCCGAGGAGCGAGAGCGGCATCGCGCGATTTCAGCCGTTAGGCCGGCTAACGCGATAGCGTGCGTCAGACCGCCTCAAGCCGCGGCGAACCGACCCAGCCGAACCCGTATGAGTTGATCAGCCTCGGCCATGATGGTGTCGATGAGCACCTTGCAGGTGGGAATGTCGTGAATCAGCCCCGCGACCATACCGCACGACCATGCTCCAGCGTCCATTTCCCCACGTTGCATGATCGCTGGATACACCCCAGCGACTTCCTCGATGATGTCCTCGAATTTCAGATTGGAGCCGAGAGCCTTTTCTTTCTCGATCAGACGCTCCACCCCCGCGTTCGTCAGCACGCGCTCGGTGTTGCGCAATGATCGCATGACCAGCCGGGTGTCGAGTTCGCTGGCCGCGACAAGCGCCTGCTTCACGTTTTCGTGGATCGGCGCCTCAACGGTCGCCATGAAACGGGTGCCCATATTCATGCCCTCGGCGCCCAGGGCCATGGCGGCGACCAGTGAGCGCCCATCGGCCATCCCGCCGGACGCGACGAAGGGGATTTTCAGTTCCTCGGCCGCTCGGGGCAACAGAATGAAGTTGGGGACGTCGTCTTCGCCGGGGTGCCCACCGCATTCGAAGCCATCGACGCTGATAGCGTCACAGCCGATCGACTCGGCCTTCAGCGAATGGCGAACCGACGTGCATTTGTGAATGACCTTCACGCCGGCTTCCTTGAGCGCGGGCATCCACTTCTGCGGGTTGTTCCCGGCGGTTTCGACGATTTTCACGCCGCCATCAATGATGGCTTTCACATAGCCGGGGTAGTCGGGCGGGTTTACGGATGGCAGGAAGGTAAGGTTCACGCCAAACGGCTTGTCGGTCATCTCCCGGCAGCGCGCGATCTCCTTGGCCAAATCGTCCGGCGTGCGTTGGGTAAGGCCGGTGATGACGCCGAGCCCGCCCGCGTTGGAGACCGCAGCCGCCAACTCGGCGAGGCCAACAAAATGCATGCCACCCTGGATAATGGGATGTTCGATGCCGAAGAGTTCGGTGATGCGGGTCTTCATGGAGACGTCTCCTCTGGTCCGGGCCTAGCCTAGGCGTGCTGCTCGGCGCGGTTCTACGGGCAATGAGTGTTATGGCAAGGCATGGTGTGTCGTCGGCGTCGCGTCAATGTGTGACGCGGTTCGGTCAATGGTAAGGATTTTCTGCGCTTGGTTGACGCTCGACCCCGCGGGAGGCGCGGGAGTCCTCGGGGGGCCAAGGCTCCAGGCCGATGCCGGTGAGGGGCGATGACGAGAACCGCCGCGATTGATTTGTCCGAGGCTGTGCCCGGCGACCGATTGGCGACGCTCGGCAGGCGACCCTCCATCTCTGTTCTCGTTATCCTGATAGCCCTGTTGCTGGGCGGCTTAATCGCGGGACATTTGTTGACGCCCGCCGAGCAGGGTCCACCGGCCAACGACCGCGCGGTGTACCTGCGGTTGATCGACGACCTGCGCCGGGGAGAGCCGTATTACGCAGCGGTGGTCCGCGAGCATCGCCTTGGCGACTACCCTTTGCGGCCATTCATCACGGTGCGTCCGCCGACCCTTGCCGTGGCGATGGCTGCGTTGTCGGACGCCGGCGCCCGTCAGCTGGCGATAGAAGTGCTCGCGGTCGCGGTCGTGGCGGCCTGGGGGTGGCGGTTGAGGTCGGCGCTCTACCGACCATTCGATTGGGTTCTCGCCGTGATGGCGATCGCGGCGGCCACGATCCCCGCGTTCATGGCGTACGGGTATGTGCTGCATGAGCTGTGGGCGGGGGAATTGCTGGCGCTTTCGTTGGCGATCCATGCGCCGCGGCGATGGCCCATCAGCGTCGGCGTGGCGCTGGTCGCCTTGGCCGTGCGCGAACTGAGCGCGCCGTTCTTCCTGGCCATGGGTGTGCTTGCCTGGCGCGATGGCCGTCGGGGCGAAGCCCTGGCGTGGGCGGGCGGCCTGGCGGTCTTCGTCCTGGCGATGGCCTGGCACGCATCGCGCGTAGCGGCCCTGGTCAGGCCGGGGGACATCCCTTCGCCGGGTTGGCTCGCCTTGGGCGGTTGGAAGTTCGTCCTGCTGTCGATGCGGTGGAACCCGGCCCTGCTGATCGCGCCGAACTGGTTCGCGGCGGTGTTGGCGCCGCTTGTTGTGCTGGGGTTGGCGGGTTCACGCGGACCCTTGGCCGAACGGCTGTGTCTTGTCGTCGGGGGCTACGCCTTCGCCTTCCTGTTCGTTGGACGTGACAACAATGCCTATTGGGGTTTGATGATCACGCCTCTCTGGGCCGTGGCCCTCCTAAACGTCAGGCCGGCGCTAACCGATCTCCTCGCCGGACTAAGCAAACCGATTGCAAAAACCGGTGCTTGAGATCGTCGCCGTTCGCGAACGGTTCGACGCGATCGGACGCATCGGCGCGGCGGCGATCTGTGCTGGGTTGCTGGCCATGGTGCTCGCCGGGTTCGGACTAGGCGGCGCGCGGCCGCCCACGACCTATGTCGGCGCCAAAGGCGACCCGTATCTCTATGAGCACATCATCGAGCGTGTCCGGTCGGGTCAATCCTACTACGGCGCGGCGGTGGGCGAACAGCGGCTCGAGTCTTACCCGCTGAGGCCGTTTTTGGCCGTGCGCCCGCCGGCCTTGGCGGTCGTGCTCGCCGCTCTGCCCAGCGCTTCCGCGGATCGCATCGCCCTGGAGGTCCTTTGCGGCGTCACCTTCATGGCGTGGATTTGGAGGCTACGGTCGCTGATGGATCGACCGGTGGGGTTCGCAATCATGGCCTGCATGACGGCCGCCAGCGCGCTGACCGCCTTGGGAGCGCAGAGCTATACCTTGCATGAAATCTGGTGCGGCGAGCTGATCGCCCTATCCCTTGCTGTGCACGGCCGCGAGCGCTGGCTGCCAAGTGTGTTGATCGGCGTGGCGGCGGTCACGGTGCGCGAGCTGGCCGCCGCTTACCTGGTGCTGATGCTTGTCATGGCTCTGCGCGACGGACGCCAAGGAGAGGCGCGCGGCTGGGCGCTGGGGTTGCTGGTCTTCGCCATGGGTCTCCTGGCGCACGCCTATGTATTGTCGACATTGGTGCGGGCGACCGATCTTGGCTCACCCGGCTGGTTCGGTCTTGGAGGATGGCGCTATGTGTTGGCCGCGATCAGCTGGAATCCAACACTGATACTGGCGCCGCATTGGCTTGTTATCGTCGCCGTGCCGTTTACGCTCCTTGGCGTGGCGGCTCTGGCTGGCCCACTGGGCGATCGCGTAGCCCTGACGATTTTCGCCTACCTGCTGGCGTTTGCCATCGTCGGGCGCCCCGACAACGCCTATTGGGGGTTGATGCTTGGACCCCTTTGGCCGCTAGGCCTTGTCTATCTGCCTTCGACGTTGAAGCACATGGGAAGAAGCATGTTCGCCGCTTCGTCAGCGCGAAACTGACCGCGGCGAGGTTGCGCCGTTCGCGCGGTTCGCTATCGTCGTCTCACCGATCGCTTGAAGGGACGAAACATGGCCGAACCCGTCGTCGCGCAGAAAGCGCCCTACCCCGTCGAGGTGGAGGCCGGCAAAGCCTACTTTTGGTGCGCCTGCGGCCAATCGAAGAATCAACCTTTTTGCGATGGCAGCCACGAGGGCAGCGGGCTGTCGCCCATGCCGTTCAGGGCCAAGGCGAGCGGAACGCTCTATTTTTGCGGCTGCAAGAAGACCGGCAAGTCGCCGCTCTGCGATGGCACACACAACCAGCTCTGATCGCTAAGCCTGGGCGCCGATGCGGCGCAGCCGCGCGCCCATGAGCAGCAACAACATGCCGCCCAGACCCACCAGCGCGGCGTGCAGTCCCCAAAATTGTCCGGGGGTCAGTGTTTCGTAGAGCACGCCCATGCGTCCGCTGATCAGACTGCCAAGAAACACCGACACCGTGGCGGCGCCCATCAGGGTGGCCGTCAACCCTGGCGGCGCCAGGCGCGAATAAAGTGCGCTGGTCGTCGGGGAGAAGAACAGCCAGCCCAAATTGGAGCTGAGGTGAAAGATCACCGGCCACCATAGCGGCGTCAGACCCCTGTGATCAGTTACGGCCGAGGCGCCGGCCAGCCAAAAGGTCGACAGGGAAAAAATGAAGCAGCCGATCGCCATCTTGGTCGTCTCTCGGGGTTCGCGACCGGCGGCGGCCTGTCTGCGCCAGTAGAGCAGGACGGGCGGCAGGAGGATGAATGGCGACAGGCCATCCAGAGACTGCAGCCAAGGCACCGGCATCGTCCAGCCGCCGAACCGGAGCTCGACGTGGTCGCGCGCCCAAAGATTGTACGTGTTCCAGACCTGCGACTGAGCGACCCAGAACATCGTCAACATGGGTATCATGAGGACAAGGTGCGTCAGTACCCGCCGGTCCTGGGCGCTGAGCTCGCGCTGGTCTTTGGCTTCGGGCCGACGCTGTAAGTCCGGATGCGGGCGCACCATTGGCGCGCCAAGCAGATAGATGGCCAGGCCGATCAACATGCCAAAGCCGGCGAAGGCGAAGCCCATGTGCCAGCCGAACGCCTGACCGAGCGCGCCTGTCGTCAGGGGTGCGATGAACGCGCCCAGATTCACCATGGCGCCATAGATCTGGAAAGCGGTGTCCCGACGCTGGTCGACGGGGTCATAGAGTTCGCCAAACTGAGGCGACAGGTTGCCGCGAAACAGACCTGCGCCGAGGATCAGGCACGCCAGGGCCAACAGAAACGACTGATCGAAGGCCATGCAGAAATGGCCGGCGGTCATCAAAAGCGCGCCTAGAGCAACGGCGCGGCGACGGCCCAAGACGACGTCGCCCAGAAATCCGCCAAGCATCGGCGTGAGATAGACGAAGGCCACATACAGCCCGAATACCTGGGTCGCGAGGGCGCGCACCGAAAGGGGGCCAGTCAGGCATTCGATCGCGCCGCGAAAGGTGGCGAACCCCACGATGTTGCCGATATGCGCCGGCGTCAGCAGAGACTCGGCCATATAGAGGACGAGCAGGGACTGCATGCCGTGGAATGACACGCGGTCCCAGAATTCCGTCGCGGCCAGGACCCATATGCCGCGGGGGTGGCCAAACAGGTCAGGGCTCGCCGTCATTCGCCCCTGCTCGAATTGGTCCGCATGCGCCTGGTCTGACCGCCAAACCTCGCCGACGCAACAGGCGGATGAGGATTGTGCGGCGCCGAAATACTCACACTCCCCAAACGCACGCAAATCTGCTAATCGCGCCTCTTTCCCGCTCGCGTGCCCATTCGCGAATCACGTCAGCTGGTCCTTTCCCAACCAGGAGCTATGAACCTTTGCGTGTGATCCTGGCCCAACCTCGTGGATTCTGCGCCGGCGTCGTGCGTGCGATAGAAATCGTCGAGCGCGCCTTGGATAAGTTCCATGCGCCGGTCTACGTCCGCCACGAAATCGTGCACAACCGGCACGTCGTGGAGAATTTGAAGGCTCAGGGGGCGATCTTCGTGGAAGAGATCGATCAGGTGCCCGATAACGCCCATGTTGTTTTCAGCGCCCATGGCGTCGCCCGATCCGTGGTGAAGGCGGCCGCCGACCGGAAGCTGCCGGTTCTGGACGCCACCTGCCCACTGGTGTCCAAGGTGCACAATCAGGCGAAGCGCTATGTGCGCCAGGGCCGCACAATGATTCTGATCGGACATGCGGGGCACCCGGAAGTGGAAGGCACGGTCGGCCAGATCGACGGCCCCACGCACCTGGTCTCAACGGTTGCCGATGTGGCGGCGCTGGATTTGGCCGCGGACATGCCGCTCGCCTATGTCACCCAGACGACCTTGAGCGTGGACGACACCAAGGATGTGATCGAGGCGCTGAAGGCGCGGTTCAGCAATATCAGCGGACCCGACACGTCGGACATCTGCTACGCAACCCAGCATCGGCAGACGGCGGTGCGCGACCTGTGCAAGATGGCCGAGGTCATCCTGGTGGTGGGTGCGCGCAACAGTTCCAATTCGAACCGTCTGTGCGAAATCGGGCTTGAACAGGGCCTTCCCAGTTATCTGATTGAGGATGCCTCGGCTCTGGATCCCGCGTGGCTTGAAGGCAAGGAGACAATCGGGCTGACGGCGGGAGCATCGGCTCCGGAAGCCCTGATACAGGAAGTCATCGAAGCCCTGCGCAAGCTCGGCCCAGTCACTGTTCAGTCAATGGATGGCGTGGAAGAAAATATCGAGTTCAGGCTTCCCCCCGAACTTAGAGGTCCAAGCCGCGAGCCCGCGGCGGCCTAGGTCCCGCGCGGCCATCTTGACGCCATGACCGTCGTGCAAATGCAACTGATTAAAAGCTAAGGAGCCAGGCGTGGCGATACCAATGAAGGCCGTGGCGCGGATCGGCGCTTACATCGCCAAGAACCACTTCAGTGGCGTCAAGCGCTACCCGCTGGTGCTGATGCTGGAGCCGCTTTTCCGCTGCAACCTGGCCTGCGCGGGTTGCGGCAAGATTGATTATCCCGACGAGATTTTGAATCAGCGTCTGAGCTATGATCAGTGCATGGCGGCGATCGACGAGTGCGGGGCCCCTGTTGTCTCCATCGCCGGGGGCGAGCCGCTGCTGCATCACGACATGCCCAAGATCGTCCAGGGATTCCTGGCCAAGAAGAAGTTCGTGATCCTGTGCACCAATGCATTGTTGTTCACCAAGAAGGTGAACCAATATAAACCTGATCCGATGTTTACCTGGTCGATCCACCTGGACGGCGACAAGGTGATGCACGACAAGTCGGTGTGCCAGGACGGAGTCTACAAGACGGCTATCGACGCTATCAAATTGGCGAAGGCCAAGGGATTTCAGGTTTCTATCAACTGCACCCTGTTCCAGAACGCCGATCCACAGCGCGTGGCCGATTTCCTGGATGAGATGAACGCCGTAGGCGTCAACGGCGTGACCATCTCGCCCGGCTACGCCTATGAGCGCGCGCCCGATCAAGAGCACTTCCTGGGACGCACCAAGACCAAACAGCTGTTCCGCGATATCTTTGCGCGCGGCAAGGGCGGCAAGGCCTGGAGCTTTACCCAGTCGACCATGTTCCTGGACTTTCTGGCCGGCAATCAGGCCTATGCCTGTACGCCGTGGGGCAATCCCACGCGCACGGTCTTCGGCTGGCAGAAGCCCTGCTACCTGCTGGGTGAGGGCTACGCCAAGACGTTCAAGGAGCTGATGGACGACACCCGGTGGGATGACTACGGCGTTGGCAACTACGAGAAGTGCAAGGATTGCATGGTCCACTCCGGCTTCGAGGCCAGCGCGGTCACCGACATCATGAAGCATCCGCTGAAGGCGCTCTCGGTCAGCCTGCGCGGCGTGCGCACGACAGGCCCCATGGCGCCCGATATTTCCCGCGCGCATGAGCGGCCGGCCGATTACGTTTTCTCAAGCCACGTCGATAAGATGCTGGCCGAGATCAAAGCCAAGAACCCCAATGCCCGTAAGGTGCAGCGCGAACCGGCCGAATAAGGTCAAGCTGGAAACGGGCGCGCCTCCGGCGTGAGCAACGGGTCGGCGGTGGGGGCCCACCACCGAGCCAAGGCCGCGTAGCCCACGACAGACACCGCGCCTAGCGCGGCTTCGGTAAGCAACATGCCATCGGCGCCCAACCGCGCATTGGCCTGGCCCAGCACCACCGTAGCGATCAGAAGCGGTACATTTGAAAGGCTGCTCAGGCCGGCGTTGACGGTCGCCGGGCTCGCGTGACCAAGGGTGTCGAAGATCACCGCCGACAGAGCTCCGAACGCCACGCCCAGGATCACACCATTGCCGACCATAAAGGCGCCAAAAGCGAACGGCGTATGAGGGGCGATCGCCATGGCGGTCAGACCGGCCGCATAGGCGAGCGCGGCGCAGATATACACGGTTCGATGTCGAAACCGGCGGCACAGATATCCACCCAGGATGCACCCGGGGATGGCGGTCACCCCGCCCAACGCGCCGCGGACAAGCGCCACCAGATCCGATGAAGCATGCCACGCGCCGGCCGCGGCCGGCAGCAGGCCCACCGCCGCGCCGAGCGCCGACGGAATCACCATGACGATCATCGCCAGGATCCCCGTGCGACTCCGCGCGAGTTTCCAGATCTCCAGTCCCATGTCCGCCACGCGCTCGGTGACGGCCCTCCCCGCAACGCGTGTCGGAATATGCACGAACAGCATCGGTGCGCCGCACGCGAGGGTAAGGCCCGCGAGTGTGACGCCAGCGACGCCGGCGCCGCCCGCATGCGTGGCGATCCAGAGGCCAAGTCCGCCCCCTAGTCCGGCTCCACCCAGATTGGCGGTTTGCACCCAGCCGGCGATCGGCCCGCGCTCATGCGGGGTTGTCGTCAGCGCCATCGTCGCGGCGACACCCGCCCCCGAGCATACGGACGCCGAACTGGCGAGGAAGCAAAGCATGCCCAGTCGCGGTACGCTTGCCCCGATCATGGGGGTCAGCGCGAATGCCACGAAACAGGCCGCCAGCAGGGCGAGCGCGATCAGATACCACGACTTGGGCGTCAGGTTTACGTCGACCAGGGGCCCGACGAGGAACGACCATGTTGTCGGCAACAGATAGAGACCCACGAGGCCGGAAACCGCGGCGACGCTGACCCCGTGATGGCCTAGAATGAATCCCAAAGTGACACTGACAAAGCCGCTCAAGAGGCCGCCAGGGAGGTGGACGATGGCATAGAGCGGCGCGGCCAGCCCCTTGCGCTTGTTTTCGACCCTTCGCATGCACACCCCGCCTAAACGGAGCGAACACGCTCCTTGTCCGGAAATTTCGTCAATAGCCGGCTGGCCGTTGCGAGCGCCTTGAATGCTCTTTCGGCGTCGGTTGCCGATTTGATCAGCGCCGGCAGCTCCCATGGGCGCACGGCCAGCGACCGGATGACCGCGCCAACATCGGGTTCGCCATCCGCTTTGAACCCGGCCTGGGCCGAGCGGGGCAGGGACCGGTCGGCGCCGTCGGAGACCGCCCGCACAATGGCGAAGGGCAGGCCGCGCTGTCTCGCCAAGTCGGCGGCGAAGTGCGATTCCATGTCAACCGCCGCCGCTCCGGTGTACTGGCGAAGCGATGCTTTTGACGCCACGGTCCCGATGATCGCGTCCGCGCCCGCCATGTCACCCCCGTGGGCGTCGGGCAGATGCGCGCGCAAATCGTTGAGAGCCTTAGCGTCCGCCTCCATTCGACCGTAGCGTGACGTCACCGCGTCCGCGATGATCAGGTCGCCGGCGTTCAGGTCAGGATCCAGCGCCCCGCACAGCCCGAAACTGACGATCCCCGCGGCGTCGCCGAGAACATTGCCCAGTGTCGCGACTCCGACGACCGTCCGGCCAAGCCTTTCGGCGATCTGAGCTTCCCGCCGCAGTCCGACGACCCAGACCCAGTCCCGCCAAGGGCTCATCCGCCGCTCGCCGCCAAATGACGCAAGGCCAGGGCGGCGGCCTTCTGACCCGACTGGATGGACCCTTCTATCGTGCCGGGAAGGCCCGTGTCGGTCCAGTCGCCGGCCAGGAAAAGGTTTTCCCAGCGGGTGGCCGTTCCCGGGCGCCGCGCATTCTGCTCGGGCGTGGCGGCGAACGTCGCCCGCCTCTCCTTGACGATCTGCCAGGGCGGCATGTCACAGGTGAGGCCATGCACGGCCGAGACGTCAGCCCAGAACCGGCGCGCCAAGTCCTCACGGTTGAGGTCGACGATGGCGTCGGCGCCACTCACCGTCACAGACAGGCGGTCGCGAAAGGCGAACACCCACTCGGCCGACCCGCCGATCACCCCCAACATCGGCGGCGCGCCCACGGGTGGAGCGATCTTGAAGTGGGCGTTGACGATGGAGCGGAAATCGTTCGGCGCGGTCAGGCCCGGTACAAGATCGGCCGCGATCCATGGCGGCGTCGCCAGGATCACCGGAATGTCTCGGGTCGAACGTTCGCCGCCCACCGCTGAGACGTGGTCGGCATCGAACTCCAAGGTCTTTACCCGTTCCCCGAATATGAGGCGAGCGCCACGCAAGTGGAGAAGCGCCAGGGCCGGGTCGACAAAGGCCGACGCCAGGGTCGGATGGGCGATGCGTGGCTGATAGGCCGCGCCGCCCCGCGCGAAAGTTCTGCGGATCACCGCGCTGGCCAGGTCGGCGGAGGCCGCCTTCGGATCGGTGTTCAGAGCTCCCAGCAGGAAGGGCCCCAGCAGACGGTCCCAAAGGACACCTTCACAGCGCATGACCTGATCAATGCGCCGGCCGGGCCTCGGCGCGAGCAGGCCGGCCAGGCTGAGGTAGTCGGCGGCGCGCGTGCCCGCGACACGGCGGGATTTGTCGAATACCCACCAGGCCAGGGGCCCCGGGTTAGGCCGCAGGGTCCAGCGGACCCCGTCACGCAAATCGTGAAAGGTCGGGCCCGGGGCGTCGAGCCCGATCATGTGGGCGGCGCCACCGGTTCGGCGGAGATAGTCGAACACGGCGTGGTTACCGCTGACCACGAAGTGGTTGCCGTTATCGATCTCCATGTCCAGGACGGGGTCGACATAGGACCGGCAGCGACCGCCGGCCTGGGTGGCCGCCTCGAAGAGCGTGACGCGCACGCCTTGCACGGCCAGGTCCACGGCCGCCGCCAGACCCGATAATCCCGCGCCGATGACGATCGCCTCGCGGGCGCCGCCGCTCATCCGGGCAGACCGCCGCCCAACAGGCCGACCTGCACGGCGATCCATGCCATGCGTCCCTTGCTCAGCTTGACGCGACGCCTGGGCGCCGCCCAGCCCTCGTGTTCCATGCGTTCAAGGATCTGGCCGTACACCGCGCCCATCAGTCGCGGCGCCGCCAGTCGCCCCTTGGGCCGTCGCGCCAATATTTCGCCGGATGCGCGATAGTGCTCACGCGCCTTGGCCGAGAGCCAGCGGCAGGCCTTGTCTATCCTGGCGTCGGCGAGCGCGGCGTTAGGGTCCCGGCTGTCGATCCCCGCCGCATCAAGCGCCTCTGCGGGCAGATAGAACCGGCCCATGCCCGCGTCTTCGTCCAGATCGCGCAGGATGTTGGTGAACTGCAGCGCACGACCCAGATGATGCCCAAGCTCGACACCAGGATCGCGCTCCATGCCAAACACCTTGACAGACAGGCGCCCCACCGCGCTGGCCACGCGATCGCAATAGAGATCCAAGGTGGCGAAGTCGGGCGCGCGGATATCCGCCTCGACGTCCATCCGCATGCCGTCGATCACTGCGATCAGATCCGCCTTCTCCAATCCAAAATCGCGCACCGGCTCGATCAACATGTCGGCCAGGCGCGGCGAACCACCCGCGTAGAGTATGTCCAGGTCGGCTTCCCAGGCATTGAGCGCTTCGCGGCGTTCGTCACGCGTGGGGCCGGGCTCGTCGGCGATGTCGTCGACCTGTCGGCAAAAATCGTAGATCGCGAACATGGCGGCCCGTTCGCGCGGCGGCAGGATGCGCATGGCGGAATAGAACGAGCTGCCCGCGACCTTCGCCTCGGTGGTTGCCATTTCGGTCATGCTGGACCTATGCCCGCACTTCTCGGCCCGCGCGAGGCGAAAGTCGGGCCAATCCGGTGGAGACCGCGCCGGTCAGGGCCAGGGTGAGGGCCTCGGCCTTGCCATGATGAACCCGCTCGCTCAGCGGGTCGCGCAGCCGCAGGCGGCGGTTCAGATCTTCCGCGAGACGTTGGATAACCCCCAGCTCCAGGCCAAGGCGGCTATCGCGGACACGAACGGGAAGGCCGGCTCCGGCGGCCAGAAGTTCGCCGGTTCGCTGCGCGAGCTCGGCGATCACGGCTCGCAAGGCCGGCGTCGCTCGCGGACCAGCCAGATCCTCGACCTTCGCGCCAGCGGCGTCCAGGGCGTCCAGGGGCAGGTAAACGCGGTTCAACGCGCGGTAATCCTTGCCGCAGTCCTGCAGATGGTTGTTGATCTGCAGCGCGGCGCACACGGCGTCGGAAGCGGGCCAAGTGTCCTGGGATTCCCCGTGGACATCGAGCACGAAGCGCCCGACCGGCGCGGCGGAGTAGCGGCAATAGTCCATCAGTTCGTCCCAGTCCGCATAGCGGGTTTTGGTCGCGTCGCGTCGGAAGGCTTCGAGCAGATCGAACATGTGTTGCGGGCTCAATCCACGCTCGCCGAGCGCATCGCGCAGGCGTATCGCGGCAGGCACGGCCGCGCCTTGGCCAGTCAGACTGGCTTCCACGGCCGCCAGGCGGCCAAGCTTCTCATCGGCCGACAGTTCTGGATGGTCAGCGACATCGTCGCTCAATCGCGCGACGCGGTAAAAGGCCATAACCACCGGCCGATGGCGCGCGGCGATCAGATGTGAGGCGACCGGAAAATTCTCGTCCGCGTGTCCCTTGCCGGACGCCAGATCCTCGATATCGCTCATGGTCGGTGGGCAGGACTCGGCGAGGGGTGTGGAAGGTTCGGTTGGCGGCGGATCGATGCCGATTAAGGCAAGTTCGCCGACGAGGAAACCTCAGACCGCGGAATGAATTTGACGCGCGGCGCCAGCGCGTATCGCCGTGACCTGCGCGCGTTCCTCGATTTCGAGCGCGGAATCGAAGCTTGGCGTCTCCAGTGCCAGGTCGAAACTGCGCTTGGACGCGCGCAGCGTGTCGGGGGCCGCTTTCAACATGTCGGCCGCCAGGGAGCGGCCATAGGTCACGAGGTCGCCGTCAGCGACCATGGACGACACCAAACCGGTCGAAAGGGCGTCGGGGGCCATCATGGGGCGCCCGGTCAGCAGCATCTCACGCGCCCGCGACAATCCGATCGTCCGCTGCAGGCGCCAACTGACGCCAAGCTCGGTGCCCGTGAGGCCGATCTTGATGAAGGCCGGGTGAAAAGCCGCCGTCTCCCCAGCCACGATCACGTCGGCCGCCAGCGCGATCGCCAGGCCGCCACCGGCCGCGGCGCCCTGCACCAGAGCGATGATGGGTTGGGGGCAGGCGCGCATCGCCTTGAGCAGATCCTTCAAAACCCAATCCCCATCCGGCCCGTCCCGCAAGGCGTCGGGTTGGCCGCCCGCCTTCAGGTCGGCGCCGGAGCAGAAAGCCCGGCCCGCGCCTCGAAGGATGATCACGCGCGTGGAGGCATCGCGCCGGCGGGCCTCGAAATAGGCGAGCAGGGCGTCGGTCAGCGGCTGGTTGAGTGCATTCAAGCGATCGGGACGGTTGAGGGTGATTTCCTGCGTCTCGCCGCGGGTTTCGATGAGCAGCACGGGTTCAGCCACGATGAGTCTCCAAACTGTCTGGCCTCAATGGACCGGGTTCTTCTTTTCGAGGGATCACACGAATTGCAGGGGCATGCCAGCAAATGGACACCGCCCGCCTAAGTTGATTCCACAAGTCTCAACCCGCGCACGATCGCGCTCGCGGGATTTCTCTGGAAGATGCTGTTGGCGATCAGCCACAGTCGCACAATGCGTTGTGGTCTCTCGCCGTAAGCCGCCTGGGTGTCGCCCCAGAGCGCGCGGCTTTCGTCGATCCACCGTCCCAGGCCGTCCCTGGGCGTGCGCACCACCCAGTGAGTCTCGCGGTCGCACCAGTAGTTCAGCGGACAGTCGAACAGGTGATCGTGCGGCAGGCCAGCCGACCACATGTACGTCAGGTCGCGGCCATTCTCGAATTCGATGGCGACCGACAGATAGTCGTGGGTCAGCTGGATATCCTCGGCCAGGCGCGAGGGCAGGGCGTCGACCTTCCAGGACCATTGCAGCTGTGTGTTCGGCGTCAGGAGATGATCGACCTCGGTCTGCAGAATGCCGACGTCGCCATGCGTCGAGATGCGGATCTCGTCGTGATCCCCCGGCGCGTAGACCGTCCCGTCCCCCAGCCGCCACAGATAACGCCAATCTTCAGGGGTGGCCGATGGCGTGGCGGGAGCTTCGGTTTTGGCGATGCGAACCTGGAGCGCTCCGGTCGTTGGGGCCCGATCAGCGGACAAGAGATCTCCCGCCGGCGAGGCCCATTCGCTGAGGGCCTTGAGAAACACCTCCACCTCCCCTTCCGCCCAGGCCGTGAAGACGTGGTCGTTGTCGGCTGGCTTGGCGATTGAGGGTGAGCCGGCGATCCGCACCCAAAGCGAGGATTTCGGCTCCATGACCACGCTGAGCGGCTTTGAGAGCCAAATCGCCCCGCGCGCCGAGATGGCGAAGCGCTCGCCAGGCGTGACCTTCACGCCGCTTCTGCGCCATTCGGTCCCTGCGGCCGTCAAGGTCAGTGTCGGCGCTTCATGGGTGAAGGGCTTCGACTCCAAGGCGGCGAGTTCGCGGCCAATGCGCCCGCGTTGGCCGATCTGTTGGGCGGCGAACCGCAGAAAGGTCGCGCCCCGCGCAAGCGCGCTTCGTGCTGTTCGCATCGGTGGCATTTACCCGTCAGTTGCTGCGGGGGATGTTAGTGGTCGCTCGAAATCACGCAACACGTCATTCCACGGACGCCGGGAGGGTGTCAGTCCCCCCTAGCTCCGCCAGGATTTGGCCAATACGGCCTCGCGCCACCGCGTCGTCCAGGCCCATGTCCGCGAGTTCCTCCTCCGCCACGGCGTCGGCCAGGCGCTCGATCTGCAGCAGCCGCACGACGATGTCCGCCCTCGGCAGGGGGACGCCGCTGCTTGCCCGCTCGATGCGCTCGGCCTGCCGCGCCCGGCTTTGGGCTCGGGCGAGGCGCATGTCGTCGACCTCCAGCGAGAGGCTCCGAAGACTACGGCGAAATTTGCGATGGCTGCGGTGTTGAGCGATGATCGCGTCGACCAAGGCTTCGAGCCGTGCGCCTTGTCGTGTAAGATCGCGGAGCGTTGCGCGCTCCTCGTCTTCCCACGCCCGATAGGCGGCTACGAAGACTTCGGTCTTGTCCTTGAACCAGCGATAAAAGGTCTGTGGCGCGAAACCCGCGCGGCGGGCGATCTTGTTCGTATCGGTGCCCGCGAAGCCGTGGTCACGGAATTCGGCCATCGCCGACTGGACCAATCGTTCCGACGTCGAAGGTTCTGCCGTCATTGGACAGCTATAGCCTTGACATCGCGTGATATCAATATCACGTTGTGATCTCCATATCACAACGTGAGTAAACCTTTGATGACCCCGGCCGCCATCGCCACAGTCCTGGGACGTGTCCTCCTGGCCTTGCTGTTTGTGCTGGCTGGCGCCGCCAAGATCGCGGGACCTCGTCCGTTTCTGGATCATATGAAACAGGCTCACGTGCCGGGGGGCTTTCTGCCGGCTGTTGTCGTGCTGGAAGTGGGCGCCGGGCTGGCGCTCGCGATTGGCTGGCGGCGGATGATCGCCGCCGACGCGCTCTCGGTCTTCTGTCTCGCGACCGCGGCGATATTTCACCGCGACCTCGGAAACAGGGTCGAGCGAACCCTGTTCTTCAAGGACATCGCCCTGGCCGGCGCCTTGGCGATGATCGCAACGGCGTCATGACATTCGCACGCTCCAGCGCGGGACACGCGGCGGTGTTTGAGAGGGTCTCCGCCGACGGAGTACAAATCGAGGTTACGCGGTGGGGCCGGGGGGCGCCTGTCCTCTGCCTCAGCGCCATCGGTCACGACGCCCGTGATTTCGAGGCGCTCGCGTCCCTTTGCTCGAATCATTATGAGGTCATCGCCCTGGACTGGCCCGGCCAGGGTCGGTCGGGTTCCGACAGCCATCCCGTTTCGGCCGCACGGTATGCCGACCTCGCGGAACGGGCTCTGGATAGCCTCGGCGTCGGCCAGCCTGTTGTCATCGGCAATTCAATCGGCGGCGCGGTGGCAATCCACCTCGCCGCGCGCGGGCGCGTGAGCGCCTTGGTTCTTTGCAATCCGGGCGGTCTCGCGCCGGTCAACGCGATGACCCGCCTTTACTGTCGCGCCTTCGAGGCGTTCTTCCGGTCAGGGGAGCGTGGCGCGTCGTGGTATCCCGGTATGTTCGCCCAATACTATCGCCTAGTGCTGCCGGCCCCGTCCGCGCGGACGCGCCGCGCCGAGATCGTCGCCGATGCGCGGCGGATTGCGCCCGTTCTGCGGCAGGCCTGGGCGAGCTTCGGCCATCGGGACGCGGACGTCCGGGAGTTGGCCGCCGGCCTGGACATTCCGATTTGGGTCGCCTGGGCGAAGCGTGATCGGGTTATCCCCTTTTCATTCTGTCGGCCGGCGATTGCCAAGCTCCGCCGGGCCCATGTGACCTTTTTCGACGCCGGCCACAGTGCATTTCTCGAACAGCCTGAAGGGTTCGCGGTCGGCTTCGAGGCGTTTACGCGCAAGTTTCAGCTGATCCGATAGGCGAGGCCACCGAGGCGATGAGCGCATCATCGGCCTCGATCTGGCCATCCAGCATCAGCATCGCCATACCGTGCACCAGGGCCCAGGCCTGAATAGCGGCCCGTCGCTGAGCCTCATTCGACGCGCCCGCCGGTAGCAGTGCGGCCACGTTCTCGCGCAGCAGGCGCATGGCGGCATGGGCGTGGGTGGTTTCGCCGGCGAAATGATCCTTGGGCGGACGCGTGCTCATCAACAGTCGAAACGAAGTAGGATGGTCCAGCGCGAAGCGGACGTAGGCCTGGCCCGTCGCCGCGAAGCCCGCCGCACCGCCTCCCGCCGCTTGCGCCGCCGCCGATTGCGCCTGGCTCAGGGCGTCAGAGGTGTGTTCGCAGATCGCGTAGAGCAGAGCCTGTTTGTCGGGGAAATGGCGATAGACGGCGGTCGGGCTGACCCCAACGGCCCTCGCGACCTGGCGCAGACTGAGCGTGTCCGCCGAGCCGGCGGTGAGGAGCTCGACGCCCGCGGTGATGAGGGCCGATCTCAAATCGCCGTGATGGTACCCACGCTTGGGCGATTTCATGTTGACAGTGTTATCATCGAGCGTCATGTTTACAACGTAGACATCTTCACCCCAACTCGCAATCCAGGAAACAGGCCATGGTCAGTCCAGTCGAAACCGCCATTCGTTCCGTCGTCACCAAGGGCGTGGGCGCCGTCGCCGAGTTCAACCGAAAGCGGATGAAGGCCCCGGAGGGTTCAAATCCCTATCTCACCGGCATCCATACGCCGATGACGGAAGAACTCACGCTGACCGATCTGCAGGTAACCGGTCAGATTCCGGCGGATCTGGATGGCCGCTATATCCGTATTGGACCCAACCCCGTCACCGCGCCCAATACGGCCGCCTACCACTGGTTCACGGGCGATGGCATGGTGCACGGGGTGCGCCTGAAGGGAGGCAAAGCCCTCTGGTACCGCAATCGCTGGATCCGCTCATCCGCCGTCAGCGCGGCGTTGGGCGAGACGCCGGCGCCCGGCCCACGAAGCATGTTCGACACCGTCAACACCAATGTGCTTGGCCACGCAGGCTCGACCTGGGCCCTGGTCGAGGCCGGCGGATTTCCCGTGCGGATCGACGAAGATCTGAACACCGTGGCGCACGACCCCTTCGGTGGCACGCTGCACGGCTCGTTCAGCGCCCACCCGCATCTGGATCCAGACACGGGCGAGATGCACGCCATCTGCTACTCGGGGCCGGACACCACCACCATCAGGCACGTCGTCGTTGACCGGGCGGGTAAGGTTCGCCGCGAAGAACCAATTGCGGTGCAGGACGGCCCGTCGATCCATGACTGCATGATCACCAAGTCCTATGTGATCATTCTCGATCTGCCAGTGACCTTCTCCATGAAGCGCCTGCTTGCGGGGTTCAACTTTCCCTATCAATGGAACCCGGCGCACAAGTCGCGCGTCGGCTTGCTGCCACGCGAGGGCAAGGGCGCCGACGTCATCTGGTGTGATGTGGAGCCCTGTTATGTCTTCCACCCCTGCAACGGGTTCGAGACCGACGACGGCAAGGTGACACTCGATGTCTGCGTGCACGATCGGATGTTCGACGAGGGCGCTCAGGGCCCGGATTCACGGACCGTGCCGTTTGAGCGCTGGACCATCGATCCGGCGACGCGATCGGTCGAACGACGCATCGTCGACGCCGACAGTCAGGAATTCCCGCGCCCCAACGAGACTCGCATGGGCAAGCCCTACCGCTATGCCTACGCCATGGCCCTGCCCGATGGTTTTGACGCCGCCTCACCCAATCAGTCGCGACTGTTCAAGCATGATCTGGAGACAGGTGTGCGTAAGGTGCATCAGTTCGGAGCCGGCCGCGTCCCTGGCGAGTTTGTCTTCACGCCGCGCCCCAACGCCATGACCGAGGATGATGGCTGGCTGATGGGATACGTCGTGAACGCCGAAGCGGACACCACCGACTTCGTGATCCTTGACGCAAAACACTTCGAAGGCGATCCGGTGGCCGTGGTCCACCTGCCGCATCGGGTTCCGCCGGGATTCCATGGCAACTGGGTCGCGGCGAACTGAACGAAAGATAGGTCCTGGCGTCGGTGGAAGCCGGCGCCGGCGCCTTGCCTACCCGCCGAAGAAGTTGAGCTCGAGCAACACCCCGTTCGGATCGTGGGTGAATATCTGGGTAAGTCCGATGGCCGCGATCTCGCTCACGGTATACTCGCCGCCGCGCCGCTTCAGCCGATCGATCACCTCGTCCTTGCCGCTGCAGTTCAGGGCGACATGGTGAATCGGACCGGTCGGTCCCGGGGGGCAGTCACGCTTGAACGCCTGGGGCGCGCCGCGTGAATTCAGGTGGATGATGGGTCGGTTCTGATCGTCATAGACCCACTGGACAAACTCCGGGCTGAGCGGCGACGGCCCGTCGCGGACGCTCAAATCCAGCAGTTCGGAATAGAACTTCGCCGAGGCCGGCATGTCGTCGGTGAAGATATTTACATGGTCTAGGGCGTTCACGCGCATCGTCTGTCTCCCCAAGGAACTCTACTCGCCCAGAAGGGCGTCAGTGCGATAGCGACGCCTCACTGGCCGGATCGCCCGCCAGACGTGTGTGGTGCATAACCCGCGCCTCGCGCATATCCCAGGGACAAGCGCGGTGCATCAGCGACCGGTTGTCCCATACGACGACATCGCCTGGCGCCCAGCGGTGGCGATAAACCCGGGGCGGCTGGCAGGCGAAGTCGACCAACTCGTCAAGCAGGCGCTCGGAGTCTTCCGGTGTCAGCCCGGGAATGGCGTGGGCGTGGCGCCCCACCATCAGGCACTTGGCGCCGGTTTCGGGGTGGATTTTCACCAGCGGCCGCAGCTGAGCCTCGGCGACGTGGAAACCATAGCCGCTGTATTCACTGTCCTCGGCCGGCGACAGACCCGCGCGGGCCTGACTGTAATGAAGGGAATGGTGGGCCTTCATGTCCGCGATGCGCGCCTTGGTGGCGTTATCCAGCGCCTCATAGGCCGCGCGCATGTCGGCCCACTCGGTTTCGCCGTCTTTAGCGGGGACGGTGTGGGCGGAAAATACCGCCCCCTTGGCCTGCACGGGCATGTAGGTGCTGTCACAGTGCCAACCCATGTTGCCCTTGAGAATCTTGATGATCTCGTCCTGCGGAATGTCATCGCGCACCGTGCCGTCGGCGCGGACGTTGCTCAGCGGCGCATAGTCGAATTCGAGTGGACCGAAGCGCTGGCCAAAGAAGATTTGTTCCTCGCGGGTCAGATGCTGACCTGGAAAAATCAGCAATCCACGATCCAGCCAAAGAGCGTAGATGTCCAGAAACGTAGCGATATCAAGATTGCGCAGGGCCAGACCGGTGACGACGGCGCCGAACGTGGCGTCGAGAGGACGGACATTCAGGGTCGTGGCGGTCATGTTGCGATCCTTTCAGAAAGCGGCGTCGGGCGGGAGGCCCAGCAGATGGCGGCCAAACTGCTCGGAAACCCGATCGGGATGGGCGTTGATGTGCAGCGGCATGGCTTGGAAATCGCGGTAACGCCGCTCGAAGTTGGCGCCCTCGCGCAGACCGTTGCCCCCCAGAACCCGCAGGATGAGGCGCATGGCGTCGTCGCAGAGCTTCAACGCGCTCATCGCCGCGGCCAGATGCCCGAGGTAGTCGGCCTCGGTGGGCAGGACCCTTCCGGCGATGCGCAAATCGGTGGCCCGCATGGCTTCGTAGACGCTGGCGCGCGCGGCGCCAATCATGGCGCCGGCCTGACCGAGGTTAACATGGATGGTGGGTCGGTCGATCATCTTCACGCCCATGATGCCGGCCCGTCCCTGAATGTTCTCGCAGCATTCCGTAAGACTGGCCTGAGCGACGCCGACGGCCATGGCGCCCAGCCAGAGATCCGACAGCCCAACCCAGTCCTCGCGATAGCGGTGATGGATGACCGGATGACTTGGGTCGCGCATGATCTCACGGGGACGGCTCGGAAAGGCGACGATCCGGCTCAGCGGCACCCGGACATCGTCATAGCGCACATGATCGGTCGCCGACGCCCGCAGGCTCATGGCCTTCCACGTGGGATCGACGCGGAAGCCCTCCGCGGCGGTCGGGACCAAGGCGAATCTGACGTCCTTCTCGCCCTTTGGCATGAAGATCACCCCGGCATGGTCGGCATATCGCGCGCCGGACCCGAACGCGGCGACGCCGCTGAGGAGCAGGTCCTGGCCGTCGGCCCGCGCGCCGATGCCCGTGCCGGCGCCCGCCGGGAAGCAGACCCACTCGCGCTGGGCGGTGATCGAGGCCAGATGGTCGGCTTGGTCCGGGCCCAACAGGCCGCAGAAGAAATGAAAGGTGCAGAGGTGGTTCCATAGGCACCAGGCCGTCGAACCGCAGGCAGTCGCTGTCGCCTCCAGCTCGGCGCCGATATCAGCTATCGGCGCCGCGAGGCCGCCTATCTCGCCGCTGGCCGAGAGGCGCATTACGTCGTTGCCCTTGAGGGCGTCAATGACGCCGCGGGAAACCGAGCGCGTTGTGTCAGCGTCTCCCGCCTGATCGGCGATCATGGGCAACAATGAGGAAACGTGCAGGGCGCTCACCACGCCATGGTCTCGCGGATCAGCTTCTTGCGCACCTTGCCGTTAGCGTTGCGCGGGAGGGGGTCGTGACTGAGAGACCAGCTCTCGGGCCGCTTGAAGTCGGCCAGCTTGCCCTCGACGAACGCCGCCAGATCCGCGTCGGAAGCGGCTTCGCCCTCACGCAGGCAGACCACCGCGTGGACGCGCTCGCCCAAAACCGGGCACGGCTTGGCGATAATCGCAGCTTCGGCGACGCTGGGGTGCTCCATGAGGAAGCTTTCCACCTCGGCGCTGAAGATCTTATAGCCGCCGCGATTGATCATATCCTTCTTTCGGTCGAGCACCTTCACGAAGCCGTCGGCGTCCATCGAGCCCAGGTCGCCGGATTTCCAGAAGCCGGCGATGAACTCCGAAGCGGTGGCTTCGGGATTGTTCAGATAGCCTTTCACGACCATCGGGCCGCGGATCCAGATCTCGCCGATCTCGCCGTTCGGGACTTCCCGGCCGTCGTCGTCCATGATGGCGATCTCCGCTCCGGCGGCGGGCAGGCCGACGGTGTCGAGATGCGATTTGGCGAACCGAGGCGGCAGCATGGTCGCCGGCGAGGTGGTTTCCGTGGCGCCGTAAAGGTTCATCAGGCCGGCCTTGGGCCAGATCTGAGCGGCTCGTTCGATCGTCGCCAGGGGCATCGGCGCGCCGCCGTAGCCGGCGACCCGCCAGCTCGACAGGTCATGTTCGGCTACGTCCGGCTGCAGCAGGCAGAGGTTATACATCGCCGGCACCAGCACGGTGTGCGTAAGCCGCTCGCGAGCGGCTAGCCGCAAAAACTCGCTCGCCTTGAAGGCGGCCATGACAATCAGGGCGCCCTTGCCGAACGCCGCCACCGCCATCAGGGCGACAAGGCCCGTGACGTGGGAGAGCGGCACTGCGACGATCGAGCGGTCTTCCGGGCCGACCGACATCGCCCGGGCGAAATTCATGATTGAATGTACGAGATTGGCGTGCGTGATCAGCGCGCCCTTGGGTCGGCCCGTGGTGCCCGAAGTATAGAGGATCACCCCGGTGTCCTCGGCCTCGACCTCAGCGGCTGGGGCGGGCTTGCTGGCGAGCAAACCGCTCCATTCCGGCCCCTTGGCGATGATGCGGATGGTCAGGGCCGGGCAATCGGCCGCGTTGGGAATTTCGTCGGTAAGTTCGGTATCGTAGACCACGGCGCGGGCGCCGCAGTGGCCGAGGATGTAGGTAAGTTCGGCCTTGCGCTCGCGGATGCTGATCGGGACGATCACAGCCCCCAGCCTCGCCGCGGCGAATACGGTGAGCACGAACGGCGAGTCGTTGCCGGCCAGGAGGGCGATGCGGTCGCCAGCTTTGACGCCCTTGGCGGCCAGGCCGCCGGCCAGGGCCGCCGCGGCCCGATCGACTTCGCGCCAGGTCATGCGTTCCTCGCCGCAGATCAGACCCTCGTGATCGCCGCGCTCGGTTACCGCCGCCTGCAGGATCTCGTGCAGGCCCAGGGGCCGGTCCAGGAATCGCCACACAACGCGCTGGCCGAACAGCACCTCGCGGCGCAGCGGACCGATCTCATCGTTCCAGTTGAACATCGTGACCTCGATTAGCTTTGGGACATATCCCGTCAGGCCAGGACAAAGCCTTCATAGCCCTTGGCGACCACGTCATTGCACTTGTCGATATAGGGCGGCAGGCCGAGGTAGGGCATGAACACCCGCGGTTTGCCGGGAATGTTTGCGCCGAGGTACCAGGAATTGCAGCCTGGCAGGATCGTGGCGTCGGCGATCTCGTTGACGTGGCCGACCCAGTCCTCTTGCGCCTTAGGCGTCGCTTCCATCCGTGTGACGCCCTTGTCCCGGAAATCGGCCAAGGCGTCGCCGATCCAGTTCACATGCTGCTCGATCGACGGCAGCATGTTTGTCAGGACCGAGGGGCTGCCGGGTCCGGCGATGATGAACATGTTCGGGAAGCCGGCGACGCAAAGGCCCAGATAGTTCTTGGGACCTTCGGACCAATAGTCCTTCAGACTCACCCCGCCGACGCCGCGGATATCCATGCGGGTGAGGGCGCCCGTCATGGCGTCGAAACCGGTCGCCAGAATTAGATCGTCGAACTCATAATTTGCGTCGGCCGTGCGCAGGCCACTGGCCGTGACCGTCTCGATCGGCGCAGACCGGATATCGACCAATTTGACGTGCGGCTGATTGTAGGTGTCGTAGTAGCCGGTATCCACGCACATCCGTTTGCAGCCGACAGGCGAGTCCGGGCACAGCAGCTCGGCGACGGCGGGATCCTTGACGATCTGACGGATCTTGCCGCGGATGAAGTCGGCGGCGGTCTTGTTGGCCTCGGCGCTGATGACCAGGTCGGTGAAGGCGCCGTAGAAATTCAGACCACCCCTGGCCCACCGGCGCTCGTACTCAGCGATCCGCTCGGCTTCGGAGACCTCCAGGGCCCCCTCTTCACGGTAGCCAAACGCCGCGCCGAACGGGGTGGCGTAGTTGGCCTGCCTGTATTCGGAATAGCGGGACTTGACGTCCCTGACGACCTCGTCGGGGATCGGCCCATTGTGGGCTGGCACCGAATAGTTGGCCGTGCGCTGGAACACCGTCAGACTGGCCGCTTGCTTGGCCACGATGGGAATGGTCTGGATCGCCGACGAGCCCGTGCCGATGATGCCGACGCGGCGCCCGGTGAAGTCGGCCCCTTCCTTAGGCCACTGGCCGGTATGGAACATGCGGCCCTTGAAATCCTTCAGGCCTGGGATGTCGGGCATGTTGGTCGCCGAAAGGCAGCCGGTGGCCATGATCAGGTGGTTGGCGGTGACGGCCTCGCCCTTGTCGGTCTCGACGCGCCAACGTTTGGCCCCCTCGTCCCACCGGGCTCCGGCGACTCGCGTGTTCAATTGGATGTCGGGCCAAAGGTTGAACCGGTCGGCGACGTGGTTGGCGTACTTCAGGAGTTCAGGCTGAGGCGCGTACTTCTCGCTCCACTCCCATTCCTGCTGCAGCTTGTCGTCAAATTGGAACGAGTACTCCAGGCTCTGAATGTCGACTCGGGCCCCGGGATAGCGGTTCCAGAACCATGTGCCGCCCACGCCATCTCCGGCCTCGAACACCCGCGCCGTCATGCCCTGACCGCGCAGCTTGTGCAGGCTGTGCAGCCCGGCGAACCCGCCGCCGACAATCACGGCGTCATAGTGGGTCAGGCCGGATTGGGTCTTCGGCGCCTCGGCCGTCATCGTGTCACTCACGCGTCCTCCAGGATCTTCCGCTTGCCTTGCTCGTTGAATTTCAAGAGCTTGTTCATGTACTCCAGCCGGCCGTAGTCGCGACCCGCCGCCGAAATCTTGTCAAACCAGTCGTCCTCGCCCAGCATTTCGCCCAGGCGCGGCGCATTGCGATGCAGCATCTGCACGTCGGTCTTCTTGGGTTCAAGGCTGCGCAAAATGCCGCGGTTGAAATGGGCGTGCAGGGTCACCCGCTCGCCCGGCTCAGTGCGATCACCTTGCCAGTGCCAGACCCCGTGGTCGAAATAGACCACCGAGCCCTTGGGCATCTCCACCGGCACGCCGCCTTTGTGGCCCTCGCCCGCGCGCGGGGCGCGGCGCATGCGGTGGCTGCCGGGAACGATCCAGGTGGGCCCCGACTCGACGGTCCAGTCCTCGAAAGCCCAGACGCCCACGCCGGTCATGGAGAATTCGGGATAGGGCTCGGGCACATGGGCATAGTCGGTGTGGATCGGGATGAAACCTGGCCCGGCCTGACGACGGATGGCGCTGAGCGAAGCGATCACTGCGCCGCGGCCGAGCGAAGCGTCGATCACGGTCATCAGCTTTGGGTTCTGAGCGATGATCTCCAGGCCGCGGCCATGGTAGAGCATCCAGTTCATGGTGCTGACCTGGTGGGCCGAAAGGGCCCGCAGGATTTCCTCGCGCACCTGATCGGCGAAGTCCTCGGAGATTGCCCGCTCGATGATCGTGTAGCCCTTTTCCTCAAGCTCGCGAATGTGCCCGCACAGGCCCTGTCGCGCGGCGCGGTGGGCCAGGTCGGGGTTCTCGACGGTCCTGCGGCCAAGGTGATCGTGGACATGGTCGAGGATATCGGCCACCACGCGGGACGGGGGCTTGCCTCGCATCTTCGGGGCCTTGTCGCCGTACATCGTGGCGACTTCGCGAGCCATCGCCGCCTTTGAACCAGGAGTGCGAACGCCGACCCACTGGGCCACGGCCAAGGCGGCCTGGTAGTCGCCCTCGATCACGACATCGGCTTCGGGATCAAAGTCCCGTGACGCCGTCACCGTTTCGCCGTCGAACCGCACTGTCCAGGCGATCCGGTCGCCGGGCGCCTTAAGGTGCGGCGGCGCATCGCTGAAGCCCTCGCTGACCGAAAACGGCTGGCCGGCCAGGGCCTCGCGACACCTCTTGACCTCGGAGGTGAAGATCGCCCGCGCCTCGTCCAGCCACGCGTCGGACAGCAGTTCGAACTGACCGGGCAGGGGGTGATACACGGGTTTGTCCTCTCGCCTTCCGGCCCCTCGGCCTACGTCCTAGTGCTTTTGCGCCTGGTTGAAATATCGACGGGGGTTTTCGCAGATAATGGTGTCGATCTGCTCCTGGGTCATGCCCATGCGCTTCAGCTCGGGGAAGATGTTCTCGAAGAGGTTGGTCATCTTCCAGTTCGGCATGATCTTGTTGAGTTCGTAGGGATCGTCGCCGTTGTAGGCGCCTAGCCAGCAGGCGACGTTGTCGTGCGAGACCATCACGCGCTCGATGTGACCGCAATCGACCAGGGCCTTCAGGTTCTTGATCCGCACCTCGTCGCTGACCGCGCCCATGGTGAGGCCGAAGCGGTCGAAGCCGACATAGGCTCCGCGGTCGGCCAGGGCCTTCTGATAGGGATGGTCATCGGCGCCGTCGCTGTGGCCGACGATCATGTGCGAGGCCGGCAGGCCCTGGCCGGTGCAGATGTCGATCTGATCGTGGCCGCAGGTGCAGTGCTCGGTGTGGGAGATCAGCGGCGCGCCGGTG
>Ga0075019_10000222_pt1 | contig 32695 bp, 27 predicted proteins | sample ColStrG_CSR_2013_FD_71473 | JGI IMG/M metagenome (GOLD analysis project Ga0075019, IMG submission 71473) | Freshwater sediment microbial communities in response to fracking from Pennsylvania, USA - Cold Stream Run_MetaG_CSR_2013 | ecosystem: Environmental > Aquatic > Freshwater > Creek >...
GGGATCGCACATGCCTTCAACGGCAGCGATCAGCAAGCCCGCATGTTCATTGAACTGGGCTTCAAACTGGGCTTTGGTGGCGCCATGACCTATACCAGAGCGTTACAGATCCGGAGATTGGCCAGCACCCTGCCGCTGACATCGATCGTGCTGGAAACCGATGCGCCTGACATTCCCCCAAGCTGGATTACTTCCGGCCCGAATTCACCAGATCAGCTGTCCGGAATTGCGCGCTCGCTCGCACTCCTGCGTGACCTGACACCAGAGGAGGTCGCTGCGGCAACGACCGCCAATGCCCTTGCGGTATTGCCGCGACTTTGTGCTGGCGCCGACCGACTGAACCAGTAGCATTTTCATGTACAGTGCCATGATCGGATTTGCTCTGGGGATCATACTGTTACAGCAACAGTCAATGCTCATGCCGGCGCCTGTTCTTGTCACGCTGTTCTTGCTGACACTTGCATTGTTTTTTTTGTGCGGCCGGACAAAAAATCCGGGGATGTATAGCCTGATCAAACTCATCGGATCTGCCGTCATAGGCTGGAGTTGGGCCAGTGCCATGGCCATGTGGCATATGTCAGATCAATTGAGTCCGGAGCTGGAAGAACGGGATATGTCAGTAGTAGGCGTGGTCACCAGTTTGCCTGCAGCGGTCGATTTCGGACAGCGCTTTCAGTTTCGCATTGAGCAGGTGCTGACTCCAGGCATAGTTGCTGCGCAGGTGCCGCGACACGTATTGCTGGGCTGGTACGATGTCAGAACCGGCAATGCTGCACCTGTCAGTCCTGTTCATCCGGGCGAGCGCTGGCAGTTGAATGTGCGGCTGCGCAGGCCGCACGGACTGGCCAACCCGCACGGTTCTGATGTCGAGGTGTGGATGCTGGAACAGGGACTTGGCGCCACGGGCAGTGTCAGACCTGAACGGCACGGCGCGTCTGCGGAATCGCTTGCCAACCGACGGCTTGATGCGTTTGTTTTCAGTGTCAAAAACTGCATCGAATCAGCCAGAGAGCATTTGCGGGATCGTATCCGAAATGCCTTGCCGGAAGGGCGCTATGCGGCGGTGATCGTTGCACTGGTGATCGGCGATCAAAATGCAATCGATCAGGACGACTGGCAGGTCTTTGCCCGTACCGGGGTCAGTCATCTGGTCGCCATTTCAGGTCTGCATATTTCGATGGTCGCCGGGCTCGTATCCAACATCATTCTGTATCTCTGGAGTCATTCATTGTTCACCCGCTGGCAACTGCCGCTGCGGTTGCCGGCACAAAAGGCGGCGGCACTTTCCGGCGCCCTGACCGCTTTGGTGTACGTGGCACTGGCTGGCTTTGGTGTGCCGGCCCAGCGCACGCTGATCATGATCTGCGTTGTTACCATTTTGATGTGGACAGACCGGCGAACTGGCGTCGTGCATGCATTGCTGCTTGCGCTGGGCGCAGTGCTGCTGGTCGATCCGTGGGCGGTGTTATATCCAGGATTCTGGTTGTCGTTTAGTGCAGTTGGTTTTATTTTCTATTCCAGCCTGGGTCGGCATCGGGCTTTTGAAATTGATGCGGCAGAGTTGAAAAGTGTGAGCCGTTGGTGCCGGCTGCACCCGGCATGGCGCGCAGCCGCAATGACCCAGTATGCCATCACGCTTGGTCTGGTTCCATTGACGTTACTGTTTTTCAGCCAGGTTTCGCTGGTGAGCCCGCTGGCGAATGCTTTGGCTATTCCAGTCGTGAGCCTGCTGGTGACGCCACTGTCGCTGATCGGCAGCATCATGCCTGAAGCGCCCGGTGTCGCCCTGTTGGGACTGACGCATTTCATCCTGCAGAGTCTGGTCAGACTGCTTGACTGGCTCAGCCATTTTTCCTGGGCGGTATGGCAGGCCGCAAGACCGGACATCTGGATGTTTTTGTGTGCCAGTGTCGGCGCCTGCTGGATGCTGGCACCCAGAGGATGGTCTTGCCGCTGGGCCGGTTTGCTGCTGTGGCTGCCGCTGGTACTGAATTCGCCCGGTACACCCGCAGCAGGCGAGTTCAGGGTCACCGCCCTGGATGTCGGGCAGGGAATGGCGCTGTTCGTCGAGACGGCGGGCCACCGCATGCTTTACGATACCGGCCCGGCCTACGGTCTGACATCCGATGCCGGCAGCAGAGTAATTTATCCCTTCCTGAGATCGCGCGGCATTGACCGGCTCGATGGATTAATGATCAGTCATAACGACAGCGATCACTCGGGCGGCGCGGTTTCCCTTTTGCGCCAGTTGCAGTTTGACTGGGTAACCAGCTCGCTGAAACCGGATACGTTGGCGGTTCAGGTTGCACGGCAAAGCTCACACCATGTGCAATGTCTTGCAGGCCAGAGCTGGAACTGGGATGGAGTCGATTTCGATGTGCTGCATCCTTCTGCGGCAGTCTATGACAGCGCCAAATGGAAGCCCAATGCCCGATCGTGCACGTTAAAAATCAGTAATGGAAAACATGCGATGCTGCTGGCAGGCGATATTGAAGCGATACAGGAAGATGAACTGGTCAACAGTGTTCCGGACCAACTTGCTGCTGACATTCTGGTCGCCCCGCACCACGGCAGCGGAACTTCATCGACTGAACCGTTTCTGAAAGCGGTGCATCCGCAGCTGGCGCTGTTCCTGCTTGGTTATCACAACCGCTATCATCATCCCAAGGCGCAGATCTGGCAAAGGTATGCGGATCTGGGAATAAAACGACTGCGTACTGACCAGACGGGTGCGATCACCCTGCATGTGGGCGATCAGATCAGTGTGGATGCCTATCGACAGTCGCATGCAAGATATTGGTACACAGGCCAGGTTTCAGATTATATTGGCGGCGATCACTTTGAGGATGACTGATGGTTAATGCTGTGCCCGATATGGCTTCGATGACTGTTGCAGAACTCAACGCAGCAGTACAGTCAGACCCAATGAATGTTGAACTGCACAGGATGCTGTTCACGCGTCAGCATGAAATCGGTGATGAACTGGCAGCACTCGCGCATTTGATCGCTGCCAGGGCAATCGAGTCGTATCAGACCGACAGGCAGGGCAAATCTGCGCTCGACCTGTACATGGTGGCCACCGGTTATTTCATGAAAGGTGATTATGCCATCGCCGAACGCTGGTACGACCTGGTTCTGATCCTGGACCCGGCCATTGCGGCTGTCTATCAGAACATGGTGGTGATACACAGCCATTTTGGCCGGCATGAACTGGCCGAAGCCAGTCGTTCGCGCGCTTACCGGATGCAAAGAGTGTTTATCGATCCGATACTGGCCCCGGTGCGCCAGTTGCTGATTCTTTGCGTTGGGCGAACCATGGGAAATATTCCCTATGAGGTTCTGCTGTCGGCAGAGAAGTCGCAGCGGATTAAATACATTATTGATTACGCCGACGACATCGAAGATACGCAGCTGCCTGCGTATGATCTGGTGTTCAATGCCATCGGCGAACCGGATGTGGCTTCCCCGTTGATGGAACGCCTGTCCCGGTTTTTGCAGGTCTGCCAGCGTCCGGTTCTGAATCATCCGGTACAGGTGGCCCGGACACGGCGTCATTTGCTGCCGCAATTGATGGCAGGGCTGGAGCATGTCCAGGTCGCAGGTTGCGTCCGCATTGATGCATCAGATTTGCCATTGGACCAGCTGAATCAGATTCTGGTCGACGCGCGGGTTCAGTTTCCTGTTCTGTTGCGGCCGCTGGAATCGCATGGAGGTCGGGGACTGGAACAGGTGGTCGACCTGCAATCGCTGCAGCTGAAGCTGCAGGCCGGGTCGGCAGGCTGTTACGTTTGCAGCTACGTCAGTCTGAAAGATCATGACGGTTATTACCGGAAATACCGCATCATTTATGTGGACCGTCAGCCCTACGCCTACCACCTGGCGATTTCAGCCGATTGGATGGTGCATTACTACACGGCTGAAATGCTGGAAAATCCCTGGAAGATTGCAGAAGAACATTTATTTCTGCAAGATCCTTGCGCCGTGCTGGGTGAGCGGGCCATGGCTGCCATTGTGCAAATCGGGCAGCGGCTGGATCTGGACTATGCCGGTATTGATTTCACCGTCATGTCCGATGGACAGGTTTTCATATTCGAAGCAAACGCGACCATGCTGGTGCACAGGGTCAGCGCAGAGGGGCCGCTGGCCCACAAGAACAGCTATGTCCAGCGCATTGCCGACGCGTTTGAAGCGCTGCAGCAGCGTTTTGAGTAATGCATCTAATCATGGCTTAATTGCTGCGGCACCGTTTTATTTAGGCAATACTGTCGCTTTTACTGTCACTCTCTGAACCATGCAAGTATCTGACGAGAATTTTTGGCTGCAAACTACCGGCAGATCCGACCTGCATTTACCCGCGCTGCATTTCGCACATGGCAACAGTTTTCCGACTGGCACCTACCGTGAGTTTCTGAATCATCTGCGGCCGACTTTTCAGATCCACGCGCTTGAAATGCTGGGCCACAATCCACTTTATCCTGTGACCGACTGCTGGCCGGCACTCTGTCAGGAAATGATAGCCAGCATCGAAGCGATACATGCCAAACCGGTGATTTTGCTTGGCCACTCTTTGGGCGGCATGCTCAGTTTAATGGTAGCCAGAATGCGTCCGGACCTGGTGCGCTGTGTCCTGATGCTGGATTCGCCTATCGTGGCCGGCTGGCGTGCCTGGCTGATCCGCTCAGCCAAGCTGATCGGCCTGAATAATTACGTGGGGCCGGCAAAATATTCCAAAAAACGCCGGAAAAGCTGGCCCGATCCTGAAACGGCCTATCAGCATTTTGCGGTGAAAGATGCGTTTGCTATATGGCCGGAGCAGGTCTTGCGCGACTACATCGAATTCGGCACCGAACCCTATCCCAAGGGAGTAACGCTGCGCTTTAACCGCGAGATTGAAACGGCGATTTATCAGGGCCTGCCGCACAATATTGATCAATTTGCAAAGTTGCCGTTTCCGGTGCCGGTCGGTTTCATTTGCGGCACCACCTCGGTCGAATGTGGCCAGGCCGGGATATTTCATACCCGACAACTGGTTGGTGACAATTTTGAGTGGATTGACGGCGGCCACCTGTATCCTCTGGAATCTCCGGAAGCAGCTGCTCAAAAGACGCTCGCCATGCTGCACAGACTATTAGCGCAAAAGCAATCAATCTGAGCGCCAGAATCGGTCGGTTACTTGAGAAGATGTTGGCTGGATAGACCGATTTAGGCTATACTTGCAAGGTTTATCTAACTACAATCCCGCCGCATAGCGCAACCATCTATCCACCCCACAATTTCAGGCTGCATACATCAGGTTTTGGCGTGACTGTGTGCAAATCGAGCGGACAGGTCGCACGGCGGTAACAATTCAGGAGTTACCCTTGCTGCCATTTCCGCAGTCTCTACCTCAATCCCTCAGTCACGGCCTGGATACTCCGGCCATTCTCGCACTCTCCGATGGCACGCTGTTTTACGGAAACGCGATCGGCGCCACCGGCCACACGGTCGGCGAAGTCGTCTTCAATACCGCCATGACCGGCTACCAGGAAATTCTTACCGACCCGAGTTATTGCCAGCAGATCGTCACGCTGACCTATCCCCACATTGGCAATACCGGCATTAACGCCGAAGACAATGAATCCGACAAATGTCAGGTGGCCGGCTTGATCATCAAGGATTTACCTCTGCTGGTTTCCAATTTTCGATCAGAGCAGAATCTGTCGGATTACCTGAAATCCCAGAATATCGTCGCCATTGCCGGCATCGACACCCGCAGGCTGACCCGCATCCTGCGTGAAAAGGGCGCGCAGTGCGGCGCCATTCTGGTCGGCAGGGATGAGCACAAAGCCATTCAACTGGCGCAATCCTTCAAAGGTCTGGCTGGCATGGATCTGGCCAGGGTGGTGTCAACCGCCCAGTCTTACGAATGGCGCGAAACCGAATGGGTGCTTGGCGCAGGTTACGGCACGCAGATCACGCCGAGGTACCACGTGGTGGCATTCGATTTTGGCGTCAAGCGCAATATCTTGCGGATGCTGGCACAGCGCGGTTGTCGCGTTACTGTGGTGCCGGCACAGACCACGGCTGACGAAGTATTGGCACTGAATCCGGATGGCGTATTTTTGTCCAACGGACCTGGCGATCCTGAACCCTGCGACTACGCCATTGCTGCAGCCAGACAGATTATTGATCGCGGCGTACCGACTTTCGGAATCTGCCTGGGTCATCAGATTATGGCTTTAGCCTCGGGCGCAAAAACAATGAAGATGAAATTCGGCCATCACGGTGCGAATCATCCGGTGCAGGATATGGATACCAAAAAAGTGTTCATTACTTCACAAAATCACGGCTTTGCGGTCGATGAAGCAACGCTGCCGGCCAACTGTCGCGTAACGCATATTTCATTATTCGATGGCTCCCTGCAGGGTTTCGAGCGCACCGATCAACCGGCTTTCTGTTTCCAGGGACATCCTGAAGCTTCACCCGGTCCCCATGAAATTGCCCCACTTTTTGATCGCTTCATTGCGCTGATGAATTCGGAGAAAAATAACAATGCCTAAACGTAGTGATATAAAAAGTATTCTGATTATTGGCGCCGGCCCCATCATTATTGGCCAGGCCTGTGAGTTCGACTATTCCGGCGCCCAGGCGTGCAAGGCGCTGCGTGAAGAAGGTTACCGCGTGGTGCTGGTCAACAGCAATCCGGCCACCATCATGACCGACCCGGAAATGGCCGATGTTACCTACATCGAACCGATCACCTGGCAGGTGGTGGAACGCATCATTGCCAAAGAACGTCCAGACGCCATTCTGCCAACCATGGGTGGACAGACTGCACTGAACTGCGCCCTGGATTTACATCGCAACGGCGTACTCGACAAATACAAGTGCGAACTGATCGGCGCGTCGCCGGAAGCGATCGACAAGGCAGAGGATCGTTCCAAGTTTAAAGCGGCGATGACCAAGATCGGACTCGGTTCGGCGCGTTCGGATGTGGCTCACACGCTGGAAGAATCGTGGGCCGTGCAAAAGACGTTGGGATTCCCGGTCATTATCCGTCCTTCCTTTACCATGGGCGGAACCGGCGGCGGTATCGCCTACAACGAAGAAGAATTTGAAACCATCTGCAAACGCGGTCTGGAAGCATCACCCACTTCGGAATTGCTGATTGAAGAATCGCTGATAGGCTGGAAAGAATTCGAAATGGAAGTTGTGCGCGACTCTGCCGACAACTGCATTATCGTCTGTTCGATTGAAAATCTGGATCCGATGGGCGTACATACCGGGGACTCGATCACGGTAGCGCCGGCGCAAACGCTGACCGATAAAGAATATCAGATCATGCGTAATGCATCGATTGCGGTATTGCGTGAAATTGGAGTTGATACCGGTGGATCGAATGTACAGTATGCGATCAATCCGGCTGACGGTCGGATGATAGTGATCGAAATGAATCCGCGCGTATCGCGTTCATCTGCTTTGGCATCCAAAGCCACCGGTTTCCCGATAGCCAAAATCGCTGCCAAACTGGCGGTAGGCTACACGCTGAATGAACTGCGCAACGACATTACGGGCGGCGCAACACCTGCTTCGTTTGAGCCCAGCATTGATTATGTCGTCACCAAAATTCCGCGTTTCACGTTTGAAAAATTCCCGCAGGCCGATCATCATCTGACTACCCAGATGAAGTCGGTCGGTGAAGTGATGGCTATCGGCCGTACCTTCCAGGAATCGTTCCAGAAGGCGTTGCGCGGACTGGAAGTTGGCGTCGATGGCATGAATGAAAAAACCCGTGACCGGGAAATCATTGAAGAAGAACTCGGTGAGCCAGGTCCGGAACGTATCTGGTACGTCGGTGACGCATTTGCCCAGGGCTTCAGTCTCGAAGAGGTGCATTCTCTGACGCGCATTGATCCATGGTTTCTGGCGCAGATCAAAGACATTGTTGATATCGAACTGTGGCTTGAAACTGTCACCATCACGGATCTCGACAAAAATACCCTGTACCGCCTGAAGCAAAAAGGTTTTGCCGACCGTCGTCTGGCCAAGCTGTTGCGCACGACTGACAAGATCGTGCGTGAGACACGCCACGCATTCAATATTCATCCGGTTTACAAGCGGGTTGACACCTGTGCCGCAGAATTTGCGACCAAGACAGCCTACATGTATTCAACCTATGATGAAGAGTGCGAGTCGCAGCCGACCGATAACAAAAAAATCATGGTGCTGGGCGGTGGTCCGAACCGTATCGGACAGGGAATTGAATTTGATTACTGCTGTGTCCATGCCGCGCTGGCGATGCGTGAAGACGGTTATGAAACCATCATGGTCAACTGCAATCCAGAAACCGTTTCAACCGACTACGACACCTCAGATCGCCTGTACTTTGAACCGGTTACGCTGGAAGATGTACTCGAAATTGTCGCCAAAGAAAAGCCATTTGGCGTCATCGTGCAGTATGGCGGGCAGACGCCACTGAAGCTGGCGCTTGATCTGGAAGCCAACGGCGTACCGATCATCGGCACCTCGCCAGACATGATTGATGCCGCAGAAGATCGCGAACGCTTTCAGAAGATGCTGCAGGAACTGAATCTGCGCCAGCCACCAAATCGTACTGCACGCACGGAAGAAGATGCGCTGCGCCTTGCGGCTGAAATCGGTTATCCGCTCGTGGTTCGTCCTTCCTATGTTCTCGGTGGCAGGGCGATGGAAATCGTCCATGAACAACGTGACCTGGAGCGTTACATGCGTGAGGCCGTGAAGGTGTCGCACGATTCTCCGGTGCTGCTGGACCGGTTTCTGAATGATGCGATCGAAGTTGACGTGGATTGTCTGTCTGACGGTAATCGCACCTTTATTGGCGGCGTGATGGAACATATCGAGCAGGCTGGCGTGCACTCTGGTGATTCGGCCTGTTCGCTGCCGCCATACTCGCTGTCGGCCGATACGATAGAAGAATTGAAACGCCAGACGTCGTTGATGGCCAGGGGTTTAAATGTGGTCGGGCTGATGAATGTCCAGTTTGCAATACAGCGCAACCATGAAGTTGATGTGGTATTTGTACTGGAAGTCAACCCGCGTGCATCGCGCACGGTTCCGTTTGTATCGAAAGTTACTGGACTGCAGCTGGCAAAAATCGCTGCGCGCTGCATGGCCGGACAATCGCTGGACCAGCAGGGTATCGGCGATGAAGTCATTCCGCCTTATTTCAGTGTCAAGGAAGCCGTATTCCCGTTTGTTAAATTCCCAGGTGTCGATACGATTTTGGGTCCGGAAATGAAATCTACCGGCGAGGTCATGGGCGTGGGTAAAACTTTTGGCGAGGCGTTCGTCAAGTCGCAGATCGGTGCCGGCGTCAATCTGCCACGTTCTGGAAAAGTATTTATCAGCGTCAAAAATAATGACAAGCCGCGGGCGATCAAAGTGGCCGCCGATCTCATTAAACTGGGCTTCACGATTCTGGCTACCAAGGGTACGGCTGCGGAAATCAGTGCGGCGGGTGTAGCGGTCACGCCTGTCAATAAGAAGCACGAGGGTCGCCCACATATCGTCGACATGATTAAAAACCGGGAAATTGCGCTCGTGATTAATACGGTTGAAGAAAAAAGAAATGCGATTAATGACAGTGGCGTAATACGGGTTTCATCGCTGGCTTCACGTGTTACCACCTACACCACGATAGCCGGCGCGGAAGCGGCTGTTGAAGGCATGCGCCATCTGGATGAATTGCATGTCTATGATTTACAAGGCCTGCATAAATCTTTACACTAGCCGACGTTAAGAGCAGATTCAGTTTTTTACCATAACCACAGAGCTTATTTATTTGGCACTCCGGTGCTTTTTAAATAAGCTCTGTGGTTTTCACTTGAAGAGTCATGATGAGTACAGTTCCACTGACCAAATTTGGTGCAGAGTTGATGAAGCAAGAGTTACATCGCCTGAAAACCCGTGACCGGCATGACGTCATCGCCGCCATTGCAGAGGCGCGTTCCCATGGCGATCTGTCCGAAAATGCGGAATACGATGCCGCCAAAGAACGCCAGAGTTTTATCGAGGGCCGCATTGCGGATCTGGAAGGAAAACTGAGCTCGGCGCAAATTATCGATCCTGCTACGTTAGATGCGGATGGTCGTATCGTGTTTGCATCGACGGTCGATCTGGATGATCTGGAAACCGGTGAAAAGGTGACCTATCAAATCGTTGGTGAAGATGAAGCCGATCTGAAAGAGAACAAAGTGTCGATTACTTCACCGATAGCCCGCGCGCTGATTGGAAAATATTCAGGTGATGTGGTATCGGTCAAAGCACCGGTTGGTGATCGCGAATATGAGGTCATTGATGTTCGTTATGTCTGACTTATGACGAATTCTTTACATCGCGGCAGTGTGTTACTGACAACCGCCTGGGTTGGCAGCAACTGGACGGTTGGCTATCTGGTAGCGCCAACTCTGTTCAAAACTTTGCCGGATACCGCTCTGGCCGGCACGATTGCCGGACAACTGTTTCAGGTTGAGGCCTGGTTCTCAGTATTTTGCGCTCTGGCGTTAATGGGTATGTCTGCTTATCAACGTCAAAAACCGTCGTTGCTGGTAATGGGGATGCTGGTCTGTGTCATCAGCGGTTATTTCGTACTGCATCCTGTGATGGCGAATTTGCGTGATATGGGGCTGAGTAATCAACTGCAGTTTCGCATACTGCATGGCGTCGCGAGTGGGATTTATCTGATGCAAAGCATTCTGGGTGCTATGCTGGTTCTGAGGCGATTGCCGTTGGAGTCAGGCAGGGCAGAGGCTGAACCAGGTCCAGCCTCTGGTGAATCAGGAACTCTTTAACGCAGATTTTTTAGCGCTGGCCTGACGTGGTTTGGCGCGTTTGATGTTTCCTCCGGCCGTCACTCTTTCATTTCCCTTTAACATCACCTTGGAGACAGTAGGGCGTTTTGTCCCGCTGGGGCTGGGCTTGACGATAGTCACTTCACGCATGCCACCGCCAGTTTTGCGCAACACTTTTTCGGTTTTCACATCCGATTTCGGGCGATAAATGACCAGAAGTTTGCCGATATGCTGGATCGGAGCGGCTTTGAGTGTTTCGCAAATAGTGTCGTAGATGGCGATGCGGGCTTCACGTTCATCGCCAAATACGCGGACTTTGATCAATCCGTGTGAATTCAGGGCGGCGTCGATTTCCTTCATCACGGATTCGGTCAAACCAGCTTCACCGATAATGACGACAGGCTTTAAGGCATGAGCCTCGGAACGCAGCTCACTGCGTTCTACTGCTGTTAGTTTTAATATCATTTTTTTTATTTTCCTCTAAAGGCACTATTTTACGCGAATGGCTAAGAATAAATTCAACCAAAACTGGTTACATGATCATATAAATGATCCCTACGTGAAAATGGCGCAGCGTGAAGGCTATCGGGCCAGGGCGGTTTATAAGCTCAAGGAAATCGATGAAGCTGAAAAATTGATCAAACCTGGGCAAATTATTGTTGACCTGGGAGCAACTCCTGGCAGCTGGTCGCAGTACGCCAGAAACAGGCTGGCCGGCAAGGCAGGTGGCGGCATTCTGGGCGAAATTTTTGCGTTGGATATGTTGCCGATGGAGCCGATCGCAGACGTTCAGTTCATGTTGGGTGATTTTCGGGAACAGGCAATATTGGATCAATTGGAAGCACAGTTGCTGGGACGCAAAGTTGATCTGGTATTGTCAGACATGGCGCCGAATTTGTCGGGAATCCCCAGCGCCGACGCGGCAAGAATCGAAGACATTATTGAACTGGCTATCGAATTTTCCCGTGAGCATTTAAAACCCACCGGCAGTTTATTGGTAAAATGTTTCCACGGTGCAGCCTACAATACCGTTTGGGCAAAATTCAAAGATGAATTCAAGGTTGTTTCATCGAAAAAACCCAAGGCCAGCCGGGACAAGTCATCAGAAATATTCATTCTTGGTCGTGGATTGAAATAAATGAATGTGGCAATTATGTTGAATTATTCTTGTTTATTGCCAATAAAGCCTTGATAAATATTAACCCGCTACAATATGCCAACGAGTATACTAGTACGATACGAGTTAACTGCAATGCCAACGCGGCCAGGCGCGTTGTTGATAGAAGTTGTGAAAGACGCTGTGTCTAAGGAGTTTTTGTGAATAATATGTTTTCCAAAGTTGCCATCTGGGTTGTCGTTGCCATGGTGTTGTTCATGGTATTTCAAAAGTTTGATGGCAAAAATATCAATTCCGGCGGCACCAACGTTGCCTATTCCGACTTCCTGGAGCAAATCAGGTCCAAGCAACTCAAAGAAGTCACCATCGAAGACAGAAATATCACGGCGGTGACGCAAGAAGGCACCAAAATCAAAACCACCGGAACTTACCTGGATCGCGGTCTGATCGGCGATCTGGTGGCCAATGGCGTCAAGTTTGACGTCAGGCAGGCAGAAGAACCTTCGCTTCTGGTCCAGTTGCTGATGTCCTGGGGACCGATGCTGGTGTTTATCGGTATCTGGATATTCTTCATGCGCCAGATGCAGGGCGGCGGCAAGGGTGGGGCGTTTTCTTTTGGCAAGTCCAAGGCACGCATGCTGGATGAAACCAATAATAATGTGAATTTTGCCGACGTAGCCGGTTGCGACGAAGCCAAAGAAGAAGTGCAGGAAATCGTCGAATTCTTGCGTGATCCTACCAAGTTTCAAAAACTGGGCGGACGCATTCCGCGCGGCGTGCTGATGGTTGGTCCTCCAGGTACCGGTAAAACGTTGCTCGCCCGCGCGATTGCCGGCGAAGCCAAAGTACCGTTCTTTACCATTTCCGGTTCTGATTTTGTCGAAATGTTTGTCGGCGTGGGTGCTTCCCGCGTGCGCGACATGTTTGAAAACGCAAAAAAACACGCGCCGTGCATCATCTTTATTGATGAGATTGATGCAGTGGGCCGTCATCGTGGTGCCGGCATGGGTGGCGGGAATGATGAACGCGAACAGACCTTGAATCAGATGCTGGTGGAAATGGACGGATTTGAACCTAATTCCGGCGTGATCGTCATCGCCGCAACCAACCGGGCAGACGTCCTGGATAAAGCGCTGCTGCGTCCGGGTCGTTTTGACCGTCAGGTCACCGTTGGTTTGCCCGATATTCGCGGTCGTGAACAGATTTTGAATGTACACATGCGCAAAGTGCCGATCGCACCCGATGTGAAAGCGGACATTCTGGCACGTGGTACGCCTGGATTTTCTGGCGCCGATCTGGCCAATCTGGTCAACGAATCAGCTCTGTTTGCAGCCCGCCGCAACAAGCGTCTGGTCGAAATGCAGGACTTTGAAGATGCCAAAGACAAGATTTACATGGGACCAGAGCGCAAATCTATGGTGATGCGTGAGGACGAGCGTCGTAATACTGCATACCATGAATCAGGTCACGCCGTGGTCGCCAGTCTGCTGCCGAATGCCGATCCGGTGCACAAGGTCACCATTATGCCGCGTGGCCAGGCATTGGGGCTGACATGGCAACTGCCGGAACATGATCAGATCAGTGGTTACAAAGATAAAATGCTCGGTGAAATTACCATCCTGTTCGGTGGTCGAATTGCGGAAGAAATTTTTGTAGGTCAAATGTCGACTGGTGCTTCCAATGACTTTTCCCGTGCAACCAAACTTGCCCGTTCAATGGTGACGCGATTCGGCATGTCTGAAAAATTGGGCGTCATGGTCTATGAGGACAGCCAGCAGGAGGGTTATTTTGGCGGTTCAGCCAAAACCATATCTGAAGCAACTCAACAGACCGTGGATGCAGAAATTCGCAGCATACTCGATACGCAATATGCAATTTCTCGCAAATTGCTGGAAGAAAATCGTGACAAGGTTGAAGCCATGACCAAAGCCCTGCTCGACTGGGAAACGATTGATTCTGATCAGATCGGCGATATTATGCAGGGCCTGGACCCACGTCCTCCAAAGATCACTGGCTCAGTCAGAAAACCAAGTGCAGGTGACGGCATTGCGCCCAACCTGACTGCAACTGCATAAAGAGCAGTCTGCCGTATGACCTTCAAAGGGTGAGGAATTGATCCTCACCCTTTTTATATTGAACAAATTCAATGGATAAATACCTGCAATGCGGCCGGTTCCGGCTGCCATTAACCGGCAATCACGCCCGCCCACTGGTCATGGGTATTTTGAACGTGACGCCGGACTCATTCTCGGATGGTTCTGAACACAATAGTCTGCATTATTTACTCGATCGCGCTGACGCAATGATCAATGCCGGCGTGGATATCATTGATATAGGCGGTGAGTCCACCCGGCCAGGCGCGACCCCGGTTGGCCTCGATCTTGAGTTAGAGCGGGTCATGCCGATCATTTATGCGCTGCAGGACTGCGGCATACCACTCTCGGTAGATACCTATAAGCCTGAGGTGATGCGGGAGGCACAGATTGCCGGGGTGGATATGATTAACGATGTGCACGGTTTTCGCGCACCCGGTGCCATCGAGGCCATAGCAACCGGCGATTGCGCCCTGTGCATCATGCATATGCAAAACACGCCGAAGACAATGCAGATTCAACCTGATTACGACGACGTGATATTGGAAGTCAGCGATTTTTTTTCTGATCGGATCACAGCGATGCAGCAACATGCAGTTGGCAAAAACAGATTGTTGCTGGACGTGGGATTTGGTTTCGGAAAAACATTGCAGCACAACCTGACACTGCTGAAACACCAGAAACTGTTTTCTGAACGATTCAGTCTGCCTGTATTGGCAGGCCTGTCGCGCAAGTCCATGCTGGGAACAATTACCGGCAAAGCGGTTGAATCGCGTCTGGCAGCAAGTCTTGGCGCGGCATTGACTGCTGTAGCGCATGGTGCCCAGATAGTACGCGTGCATGATGTCGCCGAAACCATCGATGCATTAAAGGTGTGGACCGAAGTGAGTCGGTCGACGGCCGGCAGCGCCAATCAGAATAATTAGAAAGAGGAAAAACAATGGCAAGAAAATATTTTGGTACTGACGGCGTACGCGGCAAGGTTGGGGTCGCCCCGATTACCCCTGAATTCGTGATGCATCTGGGCTATTCGGCCGGCAAGGTGCTGTCGCAATTGAATCGGCATGAATCCAATCGTCCGACCATTTTAATCGGCAAGGACACGCGTATTTCCGGTTACATGCTGGAAGCAGCATTGCAGGCCGGATTCGCCGCTGCCGGGGTGGATGTGGTGCTGGCAGGGCCGATGCCGACTCCGGCGATTGCATACCTGACGCGCGCATTGCGGCTGTCGGCAGGTGTCGTTATTTCAGCGTCACATAACCCCTTTTACGATAACGGCATCAAGTTTTTTTCGGCTCAGGGTACCAAGCTGCCAGATGAAGTGGAGCTTGAAATTGAGGCCGGCATGAACCAGTCCATGGACTGCGTCGCTTCCGAAAAGCTGGGCAAGGCCAGACGTCTGGACGACGCGCAGGGTCGTTACATTGAATTTTGTAAAAGCAGTTTTCCCAATGAAATGGATTTGCGCGGATTAAAAATTGTGGTCGATTGCGCGCACGGTGCTGCCTACCATATCGCACCTCACGTATTACACGAGTTGGGTGCTGAAGTCATTGCTATCGGCAATCAGCCCAACGGCACCAACATCAATGACAAAGTGGGTGCAACCGATACCAGGGCATTGTCGGCGGCGGTGCAACATCACGGGGCCGATTTGGGCATTGCTTTGGATGGCGATGCGGACCGTTTGATGATGACCGATTCCGACGGACGGGTCTACAACGGTGACGAACTTCTGTATTTGCTGGCCCAGGATCGCATTGAACATGGCGTTCTGAATGGCGTAGTCGGCACACTGATGACGAATATGGCGCTGGAGGTAGCGCTCGAAGAAGCCGGTGTGCCGTTTGCACGGGCCAAAGTCGGTGACCGTTATGTACTCGAATTGATGCGGGAGCGCGGCTGGATTTTGGGTGGCGAAGGGTCCGGTCACCTGCTTTGTCTGGATAAGCACAGCACGGGTGATGGCATTATTTCTGCGTTGCAGGTCTTGTCGGTTTTACGTCGTCAGGGCAAATCCCTGCCGGAATTTTTTACCCACATTAAGATGTTTCCGCAAACTTTGATCAATGTGCAGGTTGCAGCCGGAACGGACTGGACCAAAAATGCCGCAATGGTTGCAGACAAGTCAATAGTCGAGCAGGAGTTGGGTAAGAATGGCCGGGTATTGATCCGGGCATCCGGTACCGAGCCGCTCATCCGGGTCATGGTGGAAGCGCGCAATGAAGAGGTTGCCGAACAGTTGGCAAAAAGGCTCGCGGCCCATTTACACTGATCGAACTGACAGCAAGTCGACCGCAGTAAACCGGTCTGCCAAAAGGCCGTCTCCCTTGCCGAGCTGGTCCACCAGCGTCAGTATTCCGGTAGATCGGGAATCAGGCGAGTAGTCAAAGTTCAGTTCCTTGCTGTGGGCCACAATCAATCTCCTGTTTACAAGGCTGAAAGGATCTACGGTTGGTTAATAACTAAAGCGACGAACACCATTTACAAAACAATTCAGTGGCAAATTGCAAGATGGACTGAATCGGTGAATGATTAAAAGCCATGGCAAAGAAAGCAGATATTGCGCAAAAATGCGAGCTCATTAACTGAAAAATTATCGCCGTCAACATTAATCTCATTTAAGATCATCCGACAACCACAGCATAACGACAATGGATATTCTGGATAACCCGTCATTGTGAGAAGGAGTCGCCCATGAATGAGTCTGACCAAATTCAGCCTGCCGCACCGACCTGCACCCATCGCCGCAGGTTATTTAAATCCGTGCTTGGCGTGGCTGCCGGGAGCACAATCAGCGCACTGGGTTTTGGCATGCCCGATATGGTCTACGCAGCCGCGCTGACCAAAGAGCAGCGTGACAGGATGACCCCAGACCAGATTATTCAGAGTCTGAAAAAAGGTAATGAGCGCTTCCATCAAAACAAACTGTTACGCCACGATTATCTGGCGCAGAAAAAGGCGTCGGTCAGTGGCCAGTTTCCGGCGGCGATTATCCTGAGTTGCATTGATTCACGCGCCCCGGCAGAAATTCTGTTTGATACCGGCATCGGCGAAACCTATGTCACCAGGGTTGCAGGCAATATCTGCAATACGGACATTCTGGGGGGAATGGAATATGCCTGCGCAGTGACTGGCGCCAAAGTCGTCGTTGTGATGGGGCATACGTCATGCGGCGCTGTCAAAGGCGCCATCGACAATGTGAAGCTGGGCAATCTGACAGGTCTGCTTGCCAAAATAAAACCTGCAATCGACGCGACCGCTTATCCGGGAGACAGGCTGGCCAGCGATTACGCGTTTGTTGATGCAGTGGCAAGGACCAACGTCGACCTGGCTGTTGCGCAGATTCGTCAGGACAGCCCGATTTTGAGTGGACTCGAGAAGGAAGGTAAATTGAAAATTGTCGGGGCGATGTACAACCTGAATGGCGGCGAGGTCGAATTTTACGGCTAAGGCGCAACGCAGCTCTGAATTTTATGTGGTATTGCCGTCTGACGCAGGCCAAATTCCAATTTTTAATTCGGAAATGTCGGAATTTGGCGAAGATTAATCAGCATTTTTAGATTTGTTTGTCTGGCAAAAGACGTTTGCACTGCACAATTATGGCATAATCACCAACCGACCTAACCGGTCATATTTTTAATTGTTCGGGTTTTACGATAATGTTGAAAACGCTATACGATAAATTATGGGACTCGCACGCAGTCCTCACCGAAGCAGATGGCACGACCGTTTTATACATTGATCGTCATTTGCTGCATGAAGTAACCAGCCCCCAGGCATTTGACGGTCTGCGGCTTGCAGGCCGCACACCATGGCGCAATTCGGCAAATCTGGTTGTTGCCGATCACAACGTACCAACCACCAATCGCATCAATGGCATCGATGACCCGATTTCACGACTGCAGGTTGAAACCCTCGATGCCAATACCCGTCAATATGGTCTGACCTATTTCGGCATGAACGACAAGCGTCAGGGGATAGTTCACGTTATCGGTCCGGAGCAGGGGGCGACATTGCCCGGCATGACCGTCGTGTGCGGGGATTCGCATACCTCGACGCATGGCGCTTTTGCCTGTCTGGCACATGGAATAGGCACGTCAGAAGTTGAACATGTTCTGGCGACGCAGACACTGATTACACAAAAGTCCAAAGCCATGCTGGTGCAGGTGGATGGAGCGCTGCCGGCAGGTGTAACGGCCAAAGATATCGTTCTGGCGATTATCGGCAAAATCGGTACGGCAGGCGGAACTGGTTATGCAATCGAATTTGCCGGTTCAACAATCCGGCAGTTGTCGATGGAAGGTCGCATGACCGTGTGCAACATGGCCATCGAAGCCGGTGCGCGTGCCGGCATGATCGCTGTCGACGATGTGACCATCAATTATGTCAAGGGTCGTCCATATTCCCCGAGTGGGCCACAGTGGGATTCGGCAGTGATTTATTGGCGAACTCTGCATTCTGATCCGGGTGCACAATTTGATCTGGTCATCCACTTGAATGCCGCAGAAATCAAGCCTCAGGTTACCTGGGGTACTTCACCAGAGATGGTGCTGGCGATCGATGGGCGGATTCCAGATCCGGACCAGGAAAAAGATCCGACCAAACGTGACGCCATCGAAAAAGCGCTGGTGTATATGGCGCTGAAACCAAATACGTCCATGACCGATATCCGGATCGATAAAGTATTCATCGGTTCATGCACCAATTCCCGGATCGAAGATCTGCGCAGCGCGGCGGCGGTGGTGCGCGGCAAGCATCGCGCGTCCAATGTCAAACTGGCGATGGTGGTTCCTGGATCAGGGCTGGTGAAAGAGCAGGCCGAACGTGAAGGATTGGACCGTATCTTCAAGGACGCCGGTTTCGAGTGGCGCGAACCTGGCTGTTCAATGTGTCTGGCAATGAATGCAGACCGACTCGAACCTGGCGAACGCTGTGCGTCCACTTCCAACCGCAATTTCGAAGGTCGCCAGGGGCAGGGTGGACGAACTCATCTGGTGTCGCCAGCCATGGCTGCGGCAGCAGGAATTGCCGGACATTTTGTGGATGTGCGCAAACTGTAGATTGCCTGAAATTAAATATCGGCATTATTTTTTAACTACCTGAATAAATAAGGGAGTAGGTCAATGAATTTTAAAAAAATCACTTTGTTGTGCCTGGTTGTTGCCGCAATGACGTTTGTCTCTGCCTGCAACACTGTGGAAGGTTTTGGCAAGGATGTCAGAAATATGGGGCAGTCGATGGAAAATGCCGCGGCCAAAAAAACCGGTAACTGAACAAGATTCTTGAAAGATTTGCAGCGTGGAAAAATTTACTGTACATAAAGGAATAGTTGTCCCGCTGGATCGGGCCAATGTCGATACCGATGCCATCATTCCCAAACAGTTTTTGAAATCGATAACTCGTACCGGTTTCGGTCCCAATCTGTTTGACCAGTGGCGTTATCTGGATCACGGCGAACCCGGGATGGACAACAGCAAACGTCCGCTCAACCCTGAATTCGTATTAAATCAGCCACGCTATCAGGGCGCGACGATATTGTTGGCGCGTAAAAATTTTGGCTGCGGATCATCGCGGGAACATGCTCCCTGGGCGCTTCAGCAATATGGATTTCGCGCTGTCATCGCGCCAGGTTTTGCGGACATTTTTTACAACAACTGTTTTAAAAACGGTCTGCTGCCAATCGTGCTGCCTGAAACAGTCATTGACACTTTATTCAACGAAACCGGCGCATTCATCGGTTATCAGTTGCAGATCGATCTGGAGAATCAGATCGTGTCCACCACCAACGGTGATCGTCATTTTGAATTCAGCCTGGAAGCGTTTCGCAAACACTGTCTCTTGAATGGTCTCGACGACATTGCGCTCACCTTGCGATCTGCGGACAAGATCCGTGAATTCGAAGAGCGCCATCTTGCAGCGCAACCCTGGTTATCCAACACCATCTAACCAAACGTTTAAACAATGAAAATAGCAATCTTGCCAGGTGATGGCATAGGCCCGGAAATCGTGGCGCAGGCTGTGAAAGTTCTTCACGCCCTGGATTTACCCCTGGAACTGGAAACTGCACCGGTTGGCGGCGCAGGCTATGCGGCTCACGGACATCCGCTGCCTGAATCCACCTTAAAACTCGCACAGCAGGCCGATGCCATTCTGTTCGGTGCCGTGGGCGACTGGAAATACGATACGCTCGAACGCGCATTGCGGCCTGAGCAGGCAATCCTGGGGTTGCGCAAAAATCTCAAGCTGTTTGCCAATCTGCGTCCGGCAGTGCTGTACCCGGAATTGGCCGGCGCTTCGACGCTGAAGCCGGAAATCGTTTCCGGGCTGGATATCCTGATCATTCGCGAATTGACCGGCGATATTTATTTTGGCAAGCCTCGCGGCGTGCGCATTGCCACCGACGGTGATTTTATCGGCGAGCGGGAAGGTTTTGACACCATGCGCTACGCTGAACCTGAAATACGTCGCATTGCCCACGTGGCGTTCCAGGCCGCACGAAAAAGGAACAAACGTTTGACCAGTGTCGACAAAGCCAATGTGCTGGAAACCTTCCAGTTCTGGAAAGATATCGTCACTGAAGTGCACAAAGAGTATCAGGACGTCGCTCTGGACCATATGTATGTCGATAACGCAGCCATGCAATTGATCCGCGCCCCGAAAAAATTTGACGTCATCGTAACCGGCAACATGTTTGGCGATATTCTTTCCGACGCAGCGGCCATGCTGACCGGTTCCATCGGCATGCTGCCTTCAGCTTCACTGGATGCCAATAACAAGGGCTTGTATGAACCGTCACATGGTTCGGCCCCTGATATCGCCGGAAAAGGTATTGCCAATCCGCTGGCAACGATACTTTCAGCGTCGATGATGCTCAGATATACCCTCGGGTTGCCTGAGCAGGCTGACCGGATCGAGGCGGCTGTGAAAGCGGTATTGGCACAGGGTCTGCGTACGCCAGATATTTATGAAGCAGGAACCACCAAGGTTGGTACCGAAGAAATGGGCAGTGCGGTTTTGCGGGCGTTGGTTTAGTTGTTTAAAGTCACATAAACTTTGGGAAAATAAAATGAAATTAGTGGGTATCGTTGGTTGGCGTGGGATGGTTGGTTCAGTTCTTTTGCAGCGCATGCAGGAAGAAAACGATTTTGCGCATATTGAACCGGTGTTTTTTTCAACGTCCAATGCTGGCGGCAAAGCGCCCGCCATGGCAAAAAACGAAACCACATTAAAAGATGCCAATGACATTGCCGCATTGAAAAAATGTGACATTATCATCACCTGCCAGGGCGGCGATTACACAACCGAGATCTACCCGCAATTAAGGGCCAGCGGATGGGATGGATACTGGATCGACGCCGCGTCAACCTTAAGGATGGAAGATGACGCGATCATTGTTCTGGATCCGGTCAATTCTGACGTCATCAAAACCGGCCTGGCCAAAGGTATCAAAAACTACATCGGCGGTAACTGTACCGTCTCCTGCATGCTTATGGGCCTGGGTGGTCTGTTCCGGCACGATCTGGTTGAATGGGTCAACAGCATGACCTACCAGGCAGCTTCTGGCGGCGGAGCGCAGCATATGCGGGAACTGTTAAACCAGTTTGGCGCAATCAACGCATCGGTGAAAAACCTGCTGGATGATCCGCATTCGGCAATTCTCGAAATCGACCGCCAGGTTCTGGCTCAACAACATGCATTTACTGCCGGAGAAACAAAACAGTTTGGTGTACCGCTGGCCGGCAATTTAATTCCCTGGATCGACAAGGACCTGGGCAACGGCACATCCAAAGAAGAGTGGAAGGCCGGTGCTGAGACCAACAAAATTCTGGGTCGGGGTGACGGTTTTGGCAAAGCATCTCTACCCGTAGACGGTTTGTGCGTCCGGATAGGAGCGATGCGCTGCCACTCACAGGCACTGACAATCAAGCTCAGACAGGACGTACCGTTAAACGAAATAGAACAAATCATTGCGGAAAACAATCAATGGGTTAAAGTGATTCCAAACACCCGTGAAGCGTCGATCCACGATTTAACTCCCGCAGCAGTAACCGGCGGCATGATTATCCCGGTCGGACGACTGCGCAAATTGCAGATGGGCGGGGAATATTTATCCGCTTTCACCGTTGGTGACCAGTTGCTGTGGGGTGCAGCTGAACCATTGAGGCGGATGTTGCGGATTCTGGTGGACTGATTTGCAACCAATCGTAATAAAAGGGGGGTAATGTCCCCTTTTTATTACATTATTACTTTTCCAATTTAAAACTGCGTCATATAATCACGTTTCTTTCAATTAATTGTCTTTGAGTAACATTAATTTAAATAACTGTTGCTTCTGCATCATTGTTATTGCTATTAAACAAGATAAACTTGCAAGCCTAAGTTCCTGATGTTAATGTGAAATCCAGAATAGATATTTGGCGACAGGCAATTGTTCCAAATTAGTTGTGCGGCATTGTTTAAAATCAATAATTAATTGCTCATCATAAGTTTGCCAGTTTCCTGGTGATAACCATAATCAATTTACTGCCCTCACATATGCAACCGAAAAAATACGCAAGATATGCTTCAATGAGTGTCAAAACGTTAGGTTTGGCGTTAGCTTCTTCTTGTCTGTTCTTTTCAGGAGCAGATGCTGCGGGACTCGGAAGGCTAACAGTATTGTCGGCATTGGGACAGCCTTTGCGTGCGGAAATAGAATTGACGGCTGTTTCCAAAGATGATGCTGGGAATCTTGTTCCGAAACTGGCCAGCGCCGAAGCGTATAGACAGGCCAACGTGGGATTTGACAACAGTCTGAATTCGCTGTCATTCTCGATTGAAGAACGTGGCTCACGGCGCTATGTGCTGGTGACTTCGACTCAGAAAATGAGCGAGCCGTTTCTGGAAATTCTTGTTGAGCTCAATTCCGGCAGCGGAAAATTAATTCGCGAATACACCGTATTGCTTGATCCGGTAGAAATGCAAACCAATAATGCGGCATTAAGTTCTTCCAGCGGAACAACTGTCAGTTCCCAGGCAGTGACACCGGCTCCAGTACCATTACCCGCTCAGTCAGCAATTCCTTCTGCACCAACTCCGGTCGCCGCCGCCCCTGCAACACAGGCCGCCGGCAAAGCGGCCAAGCCAACACCCGCTCCGACATCCGGCCCAGTCGAGAGTGGTGGCGCTACTTATCAGATCAAGACCGGCGATACTCTGGGGAAAATTGCCAGCCAGTACAAACCTGATGGCGTGTCCCTCGAACAGATGCTGGTCGCTTTGCAGCGCAGTAACTCAGCAGCGTTTATTGATAAAAACATGAATCTGATCCGTTCCGGACGGATCCTGACTATTCCAGATGCTGCTGAAATTGGACGTACCGAGCAGTCCGAAGCCAAAAAAATTGTGCTGGCACAGTCTGCCGACTTTACGTCTTACCGCAACCGGATGGCTAATCAGGTTGAGCAGGCAGCGCCTGAAAAACCAGTTGAATCGAAAAAGACCGACAGCGGCAAAATCACTGCCAAAGTAGTCGAAGTTCCTACTGCCGTCAGTGAGTCTAAAGACAAGTTGAAATTATCCAAGGCGCAGCAGGCGCAGGAACTCGCTGACAAGAAGGCTCTGGAAGAAGACCGGATCGCCAAACAGCGCGCTTTGGAAGCGGCAAACGCACGGGTAAAAGAGCTCGAAGCCAATACAGCCAAGCTGCAAAACATTCTCGATTTAAAAAACAAGACAGCCGCTTCCAACGCCAAGGCGACCGCAGTTGAAAAGGCGAAGGAAGCCACTCCTGCGGTAACACCTGCTGCCCCCGCATCATTACCCGCTGTTGAGGCTGCTGTCAGTGCGTCAAAACCGGTAATCAAGCCCAGACCAAAACCGGCAGCGCCGGCGCCGGCTGCAGAAGCTCAGCCAGGCTTGATGGATATGGTTACCCAATATCTGCCCTATGGCGCTGCAGTGCTGGTGCTGCTGGGTGGTGCAGGGCTGTTGGCCAGTCGTCGGAAAAAGAAACCGGAAAATTTTGACGATGAAAGTATCATGACCGGTTCGAGTATTAAAACCAATTCGCTGTTTGGCTCAACCGGTGGACAGAGTGTCGACACCAATAACAGCGTGTTTAACTCCAATTTTGCGCCATCCGCCAGTCAGCTCGACGCAAATGAAGTCGATCCCGTAGCCGAAGCCGACGTCTATATTGCCTACGGACGTGACGAGCAGGCAGAAGAAATTCTCAAAGAAGCGCTGCGTACCCAGCCTGACCGTCAGGCAGTACGTGTCAAACTGCTGGAAATTTATGCGCATCGCAAAGATACCCGCACATTCGAAACCATCGCCAGTGAACTGTACGGCATGACCGGTGGCGATGGTCCGGACTGGGCGCAGGCCGCATCGCTGGGTATTATCATTGACCCGCAAAATCCGTTATACGCCGGTGGACAGACCAGTGATCATTCGACTTCTGCCCTTGGAGCATCGACTTTACCGGTTGAAAGTCTTGATCCGGAGGCACTGCTGGGTAATTCGCTGTCTCAGGAAATGCTGGATTCGCTGTCGGCAAAAACTGAAATCGGCAATTCAATGATGATGGGTGGCGATGATAATGACCGCACCCATAAATCTGAAGAGGTCAGTGACGGCCTGGATTTTGATCTCGGACTGGCAACCAATCCGGATGCGGATGATGATTTCGGTGCTAAACCATTGTCAGGCCTGGCTGCCAAAGTGCCGGCCGCAGCTGAGACACCGCGTGAAATCAGCAATGAAATTGAAATTCCGGGTGATACCAATCATGATTTCGATATCACGACCGGTAATCTGTCAGCCACGCCGCCGCTCGCTGCCGAGCCTGTCCAGCCTGCGGAAGAGGCCCATGCCGGCGCGATGGATTTTGCGGCTCTGGACTTTGACTTTGATATACCCAAGTCGCATGCTGAAGAAGCAGGTTCCGACCACAACGATAACCCAAGTCATGATTCGACGCATGCTGAACGCAAGAGCCCGGCTTCCAGTCTGGATTATGATCTGTCCAGTATTAATCTGGATTTGCCCAAGACCGGCGATCAGCCCAAAGATGAAATACCAGGGTTTGCCAATGAAAATACACTGGATTTCAAAATAGCGGATGACAAAACATTGGATTTGCATCAGGACGCGGCAGAAGAAAATGTAGAATTCAGTGCCGAAATGTCGACCAAACTGGATTTGGCAGTGGCTTACCAGGAAATCGGCGATAAAGATGGTGCGCGGGAATTGCTTGAAGAAGTTCTTAAGGGTGGTAACGAAGAACAGGTATCGCGTGCCAAGAAAATGATGCAAGAATTAGCGTAATCGACAGCACATCCTCCAACGGGCGCTGTGTAGCGCCCGTTTTATTTTACGGATCAGACACTGGAATGTAATTGAAACGGATCGTCTTAGGTGTTCAATATGATGGTCAGCCATGGCTGGGCTGGCAGTCACAACCGCATGGACAGACCGTGCAGGACATGCTTGAAAATGCGCTGCAAAGTATCGCCACCCATCGGGTTCAGGTGTCGTGCGCAGGACGCACCGATGCAGGAGTGCACGCCTTGGAGCAGGTGGTCCATTTCGATACGGAAATCGATCGCCCCGTCCAATCCTGGGTGCGTGGCGTAAATGCCCATCTGCCAAAATCGATCGCCGTGCGCTGGTCCAAAGAACTGGACCATGATCAGACCGGCAACCAGGAATTTCATTCCCGCTTCAGCGCCCGGTCGCGAACCTATCACTATGTTTTGTACAATCACCCGGTGCGCTCACCAGTGCTCAATGGTCGTACCGGCTGGGTATTTCGGGCTTTGGATGAAAATAAAATGCGTCAGGCTGCGGCCTTTCTGCTGGGGGAGCACGATTTTTCATCATTTCGAGCTACTTCGTGTCAGGCCAAATCACCGGTGAAACAGATGTATGACATATCAATTCATCGTCGCGGCGATCTGTTGATGTTCACTTTCAGGGCCAGTGCGTTTCTGCACCATATGGTCAGAAATATCATGGGCAGTCTGATCGTCGTGGGTAATGGCAACCACGAACCGCAATGGCTACAAGACGTGTTGGTGAGCCGGAATCGAAGCATTGCGGCACCGACTTTCATGCCTGACGGTCTTTACCTGGCCAAAGTGGAATACGACCCCAAATGGGGGTTGCCACAGCAACCTGCAACGTTCAACTGGTTTTAAGTGAAGCAGGGATTATGACGCCAATCAAAATTTGTGGATTAACCAGACCTGAAGATGTGGAGACGGTGCTGGCTCTTCATGTCCAGGCGATTGGACTGGTTTTCTATGCAGCCAGTCCGCGCTATGTCACTCCCGAACAGGCGCGAATCCTGACCCGGCCGGTGCCGCCGACAGTCACTGTTGTCGGACTGTTTGTTAATGCAACGCCGGAACAGGTGCAGGACGTGGTTTCCGCAGTCAAACTAGATGTCGTGCAATTGCATGGTGATGAAACCCCTGCAATGTGCCATGCGATTGCTGAACGGGTCCAGAAGCCGTTTATTCGTGCCTTGCGGGTTAAGCCGGACATGACCGGTGAGGATTTGGTACAATACGAATCTTTACATCGTGCGGCCAGTCCCTGGTTCAGTGCATTGTTATTAGATACCTTTGTTGACAGCTTCGGTGGAAGTGGAAAGGTTTTCGATTGGTCAATTATCCCAAAAGAACTCGCGCCTCGGGTCGTTTTAAGTGGTGGCTTGACTGCGCACAACGTGAGTGGCGCAGTCTCTGAGTTGCGCCCCGGCGCTGTTGACGTCAGTAGTGGCGTCGAACAGGCCAAAGGGGTGAAAGATCCCGCCAAATTGCAGGCCTTCGTTCAGGCCGTGCGCTTGGCCGACACCTACCTACCTGAGCATTTCTATGAATTCCAATTTAAAAAACAGTCAGCAATCTGATTTCTCCGTATCCGCTCCTTACCAATTCCCAGACCCACAGGGCCATTTTGGCCGATACGGTGGCAGCTTCGTGTCGGAAACGCTCAATCATGCGCTCTCCGAATTACAAGACGCTTACCAGCATTATTCGACCGATCCCCAGTTTCTTGCCGAGTATCACAGTGAACTCAAACATTTTGTCGGTCGTCCATCGCCGATCTATCACGCCAAACGGTGGTCAGAGGAGCTGGGCGGGGCGCAGATTTTCTTTAAACGCGAAGATCTGAACCATACCGGTGCGCATAAAATCAACAACGTGATCGGTCAGGCTCTGCTCGCCAAACGCATGGGCAAGCCGCGGGTGATTGCCGAAACCGGCGCCGGCCAGCACGGCGTTGCAACCGCCACTATCTGTGCCCGTTTTGGACTTGAATGTATTGTTTACATGGGTTCGGAAGACGTGGCACGTCAGGCACAAAATGTTTATCGGATGAAGCTGCTGGGTGCCACTGTCGTGCCGGTAACTTCAGGATCCAAAACCCTCAAGGATGCTTTGAACGAAGCAATGCGGGACTGGGTGGCTAACGTCGAAAATACGTTTTACATCATCGGCACAGTTGCCGGCCCCCATCCTTATCCGATGATGGTTCGGGATTTTCAGGTGGTCATCGGCAAGGAATGCCTGGTGCAGATGCCGGAGATCGCTGGGCGCCAGCCGGATGCGGTGATTGCCTGTGTCGGCGGGGGCTCCAATGCCATCGGCATTTTTCATCCTTACATCGATTATCCGGAGGTGCAACTGATAGGCGTGGAAGCGGCCGGCGCCGGGATTGCTACCGGGCGCCATGCTGCCTCCATAACTGCAGGTACGCCGGGTGTTTTGCACGGCAATCGTACCTACCTGCTGCAGGATCAAAATGGTCAGGTCATTGAGACCCATTCAGTTTCAGCCGGACTGGATTACCCCGGAGTCGGCCCGGAACACGCCTGGCTGCATGACATCGGCAGGGCCCAGTACGTCACCATTACCGACCACGAGGCGTTACAGGCATTCCATCAATGTTGCCGGATCGAAGGCATCATTCCGGCACTGGAATCCAGTCACGCTGTTGCCTATGCCACCAAGCTTGCGCAAACCTTGTCACCGGATAAATTATTGCTGGTGAATCTTTCCGGACGTGGTGATAAAGACATGCATACCGTCGCAGAGCAATCCGGTATCCAATTTTAAGGAACAGCCATGTCCAGAATACAGACGACTTTTGCCGAACTGGCAAAACAGCAGCGCAAGGGCCTGATTCCATTCATTACTGCCGGTGATCCGGATCTGGCAACAACGGTGCTGTTGATGCACGCGCTGGTCAGTGGCGGGGCCGATATTATTGAACTTGGCGTGCCTTTTTCCGACCCGATGGCCGACGGACCCGTTATTCAAAGAGCATCTGAGCGAGCGTTAAAGCATGGTGTTGGACTGAGCGATGTATTACAATGCGTTCGCGAATTCCGTTTGAGCAATAATTTGACGCCAGTTGTGCTGATGGGCTATGCCAATCCGATAGAACGCATGGGGTTGGAACAGTTCATTGCCGAAGCGGCGCAGGCCGGCGTTGACGGGGTGCTGGTTGTGGATTACCCGCCGGAAGAATGTGTCGATTACGCTGCCAGCATGAAGAAACAGGGACTCGATGTCATTTTTCTGCTTGCGCCAACGTCAACAGACCAGCGCATCAGTCAGGTTGCCGGGATTGCAAATGGCTATGTCTACTATGTGTCACTCAAAGGGGTTACCGGCAATAATGCGATCGATTTAAGCGACGTCAATCGCATGCTGGCTAAAATCAAGGCACAGGTCCGGGTGCCGGTGGCTGTCGGTTTCGGGATTCGGGATGGCGCCACGGCAAAATTGATTGCCGGTGTTTCGGATGCCGTCGTGATCGGAAGCCGGATTATTCAGATTATTGAAGAGCATCAGGCCGATACGGGCAATGCATTGATGACTGCTTCAGTACAGAAATTTATTGCTGAGATACGCTCAGCCATGGACCAAAAGTAAGAAAGAGCTGCGCAGGCATTTTAAGCAGCCGAACCCGTAACACCGCAGGCGCTGTCGGCGTTTGCAGCAACAAGGAGAGAATATGAGCTGGTTAGAAAAATTACTGCCGCCGCGCATACAGCGCAACGACGCTTCCACACGCAAATCAATTCCTGAAGGGCTGTGGGTAAAATGTCCTTCCTGTGAAGCGGTGCTGTATCGCTCCGATCTGGAAAGCAATCTGCATGTCTGTCCCAAATGTTCTCATCACATGCGTATCAGCGCACGTGAAAGGCTGGACAGCCTGCTTGACGCCGGCGGTCATTATGAAATCGGCCAGGAAACCTTGCCGGTCGATACCCTCAAATTTAAAGACAGCAAAAAATACACGGATCGCCTGAAAAGCGCGATGGAAACCACGGGCGAGACGGATGCGCTGGTAGTGATCGGCGGTTCCATCCTCAGTATTCCGGTCGTCGTCGCCTGTTTTGAATTTGATTTTATGGCCGGTTCCATGGGTTCGGTAGTGGGAGAGCGTTTTGTCCGTGGCGTACAGGCTGCGCTGGAACAAAAAGTGCCGTTTATCTGCATCACCGCCACTGGTGGTGCCCGGATGCAGGAAGGGTTGCTCTCGCTGATGCAAATGGCCAAGACCACTGCAATGCTGACCAAGCTGTCTGAAAAAAAATTGCCATTTATATCGGTTCTGACAGATCCGACCACCGGCGGTGTTTCAGCGTCATTTGCCTTTATGGGTGATGTGGTCATGGCTGAACCCAAGGCCCTGATCGGCTTTGCCGGCGCGCGCGTCATTGAAAACACCGTACGCGAAAAATTGCCTGAAGGCTTTCAGCGTGCCGAGTTCCTGATTCAAAAAGGTGCCATCGACATGATTGTCGACCGCCGCAAGATGCGCGAAGAAATTGCCAAATTGCTGGCCTTGCTGCAGAGCCAGCCGGTCGAAGCCGTAGCCTGACACCTGAACCAGTTCCAACAAAACCACGGCACGCCGTGGTTTTTTTCTTGATCTCATCATGACGAAGTCAATGCAAGCAACTACTCTGAACGCCTGGCTGGCGCATCTCGAAGCCGCTCACCCAGTTGTCATAGAACTCGGATTGAAGCGGGTTGGCACGGTCAGAGACCGCATGGCAATCAAATTTGACTGCCCTGTCATTATTGTCGGTGGCACCAATGGCAAGGGGTCAACCTGCGCCATGCTGGAATCCATATTAATGCAGGGCGGCTACCGGGTCGGCCTGTATACGTCGCCCCATCTGATCCATTTTAATGAACGTGCCAGGATTAACGGCGTATCCGTCACAGATCAGGAATTTGTCGATTCTTTTCAGTCCGTTGAAGTGGCCAGAAAAGAAATTTCGCTCAGTTATTTTGAATTTACCATGCTCGGTTGCATGAAGATTTTTGCCGACGCCAGGCTCGATGTCGTGATACTAGAAGTCGGGTTGGGCGGTCGTCTGGATGCGGTGAATATTTTTGATGCCGATGTAGCAATCATCACCAGCGTCGATATTGATCATGTCGAATACCTGGGCAATACGCGCGAGGCCATCGGATTTGAAAAAGCCGGCATTTTCCGTACCGGCAAAACAGCGATTTGTTCCGATCCGCAACCGCCTCAAACGGTGATCGATCATGCGCGGGAAATTGATGCGGATCTGTGGCTGTTTGGACGTGACTTCAATTATGCAGGCGACAAGCTGCAATGGAACTATGCCGGCCGGCAGCAGCGCCGTAATTCCCTGGCCTATCCCAGTCTGCGTGGCGCCAATCAGTTGTTAAACGCATCGGCAGCACTGGCTGCCCTCGAAGCGCTGAAAGACCGTCTGCCACTGGGCGCGCAGGAAGTGCGCAACGGTCTGGTGATGGTCGACCTGCCCGGTCGATTCCAGGTTTTGCCGGGCAAACCGACAGTGGTCCTGGATGTGGCACATAATCCGCATGCCGCAGCCACGCTGCAGCAGAATCTGGGGAATATGGGATTCCATCCTTTTACTTACGCCGTTTTTGGTGCCATGGCGGATAAAGATATCAGTGGCATTATCAGGCAGTTAAAAGATCAGATCGATCACTGGTGCGTCACTGATCTTCCTCTGCCCAGAGCCGCCAGCGCTGAATACCTGAAAGATCAACTGATTGAGCAAAGTGTATTGAACGACAAAGAAAAAAGTATTCAGACATTTGATGATCCCGCCGCTGCCTACAACTATGCGTTAAGCAAAGCGGGAGAAAATGATAGAATAGCGGTCTTCGGATCTTTCCTCACTGTTGCGGGCGTGATTCAACAGCGACAATCCTGATTTTCCGATCACGATTTTTGCCCCTCCATCGTTATTTGAACTGAATATAGATCGAACTGACATTGAGCATGAGCTTGTTTTCAATTTTTAGCAAAAAGCCACCCGAGGCGACCTCTGTCGCCGAAGCACTGGCCGGAACAGCCGCGCCTGCCAAGCCAAAAAGCCGCCGCTCAGAAAATCGTCAGACTGAAGCTGATCAGCTGGTTCCAGAAAAAAAGCGTGCCCGACGTCGCCTGATCGGCGCAGTGGTAATCGTGCTGGCTGTCGTGATCGGATTACCGATGGTGCTCGATTCAGAACCAAAACCACTCAACAAAAATATCGTCATTCAAATTCCGTCGAAAGATGTGGTCACGCCAGTTGCTGAAACCAGACCAGAACCGGTTCAGGAAGAAACGCCGGACCAAACCGCGAAACAGCCATTGGTGACCACGGTAGATACGCCACAAAAAACAGTCATTCCTGTTGTTCCCGCCAAAAGCGCAACAGGCGACAAAGTCAGCAAGGTTGAACCTAAACCGGAATCAAGGCACAGTCAGGAAGCACCCATGAAAAAAGATGTGCCGGTCAAAGCGAAGGCCGAATCGCATGGTGCCGGCAACGAAGAATCGGCCCGCGCACTGGCGATTCTGGGTGGGGCGGATGCGGCTGCGAAACCGACGACCCGGATAGTCGTTCAGGTTGGCGCATTTGCAACCCAGGAAAAGGTCACTGAATTACAAAATAAACTGAGCTCGGCAGGGATCAAATCTTTTACCCAGAAAGTGGCGACCAGTTCTGGCGACAAAATCCGGGTGCGGGTCGGACCTTTTTCCGACAAAGAATCAGCCGAAAAAATGAAGTCACAATTAGAAAAACTGGGTATCAACGCCAGTCTGCTTTCACTGTAGCCTCATGACGATTTTTGACTATCTGGTTTTCTTTATCTTAATTGCATCGATCATTATCAGTACCATGCGCGGGTTAATCAGGGAAATTCTGTCCCTGGCCAGCTGGGTAATCGCTTTTTGGGTGGCCAATGCCTATGGCGTAAAACTGGCGGCCTTTATCCCACTGGGTGGGCAATCGATTCGACTGATTGCCGCGTTTATCGCCTTGTTCATTGGCGTACATTTGCTAATGTGGTTAGGAGCCATGATGATAGCCAGCGTAATTGAGGCCAGTGGACTCAAACTGGTGGACCGAGGTTTTGGCAGTCTGTTCGGACTGGCACGCGGCGGCATTATCGTTCTGGCACTCATGCTGGTCTGCGGCCTGACCAGTCTGCCGCAACAGGCATTCTGGAAACAGGCCATGACCAGACCGGCAATTGAAGCCATGGCGTTATCCATCAAACCGTATTTGCCTGGATCGTATGCCAGATATGTCAAATTTTAATTTTTCGTTTTAGGAGTCCACCATGTGTGGGATAGTCGGCGTAGTTTCGAATACCATGGTC